>Ga0265295_1005887_pt1 | contig 15275 bp, 12 predicted proteins | sample Munlansysbiofilm_FD_192503 | JGI IMG/M metagenome (GOLD analysis project Ga0265295, IMG submission 192503) | Leachate microbial communities from a municipal landfill in Southern Ontario, Canada - Methane capture system biofilm | ecosystem: Engineered > Solid waste > Landfill > Unclassified ... | reverse complement strand
AGAGAAATCATTTATGACGATTACACTAATGAGATTAGTCAACATTTAGATTATGATAAGCTTTTAAAGTTTATTGAAAAATTATAACAGGTCAAAAGGCCTGTTTTTTTATGCTTGAATTTTAACTGTATCTATTGTATAATAACAGTAGTTAGGAGGAGATATTTTGCAAATATTTTTGAAAATGACTTCGAAAGATCCTTTATATATTCAAATTAAAGAAGAAATTAAGAAGAAAATAATAACCAAAGAATTAAGTGCAGAATCTCAACTGCCTTCAGTAAGAGTGCTGTCAAAAGAATTGAAAGTTGGCGTTGTTACGATTAAGAGAGCTTATGATGAGCTAGTGAATGAAGGATTTATTATAAGCAAGGAAGCAATCGGTTATTTTGTTTTGGAAATAAGCGATGATTGGATTAAGAAAATCGGAAAAGAAATTATTAAGGAAGATATTCTGAATGTTAAAGAAAAAGCTAAAATGTATAAATTAAGTAATAGTGATATAGAACTACTTTTAAAGGAGGAATTAGAAAATGAGTGAGGCAATTAGAATTGAGGACTTGGTAGTGAAATTTGACAATTTCACTTTAGATATTAGCGGTTTAAAAGTTCCAAAAGGAATTGTATTAGGAATTGTTGGAAGAAATGGAGCCGGAAAAACAACATTATTAGATGCTATATCTAATACTAATAAAGATTATTATGGAAAAATATATATCGATAATAATGCAATTTGGGAAGATGAAAAGAAATATCTTAAATCATTTGGCTATGTTCCAGACACATTAATATTTAATCCCGCATTAAATGTAAGAAAACTACTTGAAATAATGAAAAAAAGTTTTCTTGATTTTGATGAACAATTTTTCTTGAAGATGGTAGAAACATTAGAACTAGACGCAAAAATAAAAATTGGTAATTTGTCTCATGGTAACCAAAAAAAATTAAATATTATTACGATTATGGCTTTAAAACCTCAAGTTTTAGTTCTTGATGAACCTACTGAGGGACTTGATCCAGTTAGTAAAAATGAAATTTTAGATTTAATTCAATCGTATATTGATGATGAAAAAACAATAATCTTTTCAACTCATCAAACCAACGAGTTAGACCGAATAAGTGATTATTTATTGTTCTTAGAACAAGGAAAAGTATTAATGTTTGATGAAAAGGAACAAATTGTTAATGATCATTATAAAGTTGTAATGAAGAAAGAACAATTAACTGAAGAAGTAAAGAAGAGTTTGATTAATTATCAAGTTAATAGTTTTGATGTTACAGGGTTAACAATAGATAGTGATCTTGTCAAAGAAATGCATTTAGACTATGTTAAACCGACAATTGAAGATATTATGATGAATTATTTAACAAAACGAGGTGTCAAAAAATGAAAGACTTTTTTAGATATAAAAATGCCATCCAAACAACATCGTCTAAATTCAAATTTTCAAGAGTTGTTATACCTTTTATAGGATACTCGATTCTTTTGTCATTATTCACATGGAATGGTAATATTGAGTTTATAACCTTTTTTGGGCTCATAGGATTAGTCTTTGCAATGAGTTTTATTTCGTTACAAGAAAATAAAAGACATTACACATTAGCTAATAATTACCCTATTACGTATAAGAAAAGGTTGTTGTATGATTTGCTCATAAGTATTTTAACCGTATTGGTAGCTATTGGTGTTATGGTTTTTATATTTACAATAATCGCTGGAACAATTTGGATTTTCAATGGTGGTAGTATTGATGATGGAACTGTTACCGATGAAACAATAAAAACTTCAATATATACGTGGGCCTTTTTAGTTTGGTTTGTTACATTAATGATTTTTAGTAACACTAGTGTTGATAAGAAAACATGGAGTTTAAAACTATTTGGCGGTTTTATTAGTGCGCTAATTATCAATATTGTTTTTTTAAGTCTTATCAAGGAAAAGTTTCTATTGATAGGTAATATATATATACAGAATGAAAATAAGCAGTTGTTTGAATACATCGGAGCTTTTACTTATCTTATTTTTGCATTTATTTTGGGATATTTTATTGTAAAATCGAATAAACCACGACTTAAAATATGTGAAAAAAACCAATGCACCGATTAGGTGCATAAGATTATCTTTACAAATATATAATTAAACATATAAAATTAAGGTGGTGATGGGAAATGAAGTTTAATGAACGATTAAAGTTTTTAAGATTAGAAAAAGGTATGACACAAGAAGAACTTGCACAAAAACTTAATATTAGTCGACAAAGTGTTTCAAAATGGGAAAATGGAATTAATGAACCAGGGATTGAGACGATTAAAGAAATATGTCGTGTTTTTGGTATTAGTGTTAATGCGTTAATTGAAGATGATAGTGATTTTATCATTTCTAAGGAACAAAGAATAATTAAACAAAGTAAGTTTCTATTTAAACTAGTTTTGGCTTTTTGTTTGTTTGACACGCTGGTAACCATAACCTATTTACGATTTTTACCCGCAAGAATTCCGATGCATTTTGATATGAATTTTAACGTTAATAGATATGGATCGAAGTATGAACTTTTAGCAATTATTGCAATAACTTATGTGATGGTATTTATTAATTACTATATCTATAAGAAAACCATTAAGGAAAGAAGTGATGAGTATTTGAGAGTTTTAAAGATGTTGCCAATAATGAACATCGTTTTTATTGCGATAATGTTATCCATCGTTAGTTTAGTTTCATTTAAGAGCTTTATTGATATAAAACGTGATATTGTCTCGCTACTCAGTTTAATTATGATTATCATCTTTATGATATTAAGTATTTTTTCATTTCCAGTTTTTAATAAAAAACGTAATGTCTTTTTTGGGTTTAGAACCTTGTTTACTTTAAGAAATGATGAAGCATGGATAAAAGTAAACAGGTTTCAAGCATATAGTGCTTTAGTCGTTACTTCCATTACTTATATAATCGGCATGATTTTTGCTAAAGAGTGGACCTTATATTTAACAGTAAGCTTAATCGTCTCGGTAATACCGACATTTATATATCACGAAGTTTTAAGAAAAAGAATAACAAAATAGAGAGGGAGAATAGAATGTTAGAAATTAAGAATTTATCAAAAAGTTATGTTCCAGGCAAGAAAGCAGTAAATGATTTATCATTAACAATTGAAGCCGGAGAAATATTCGCTTTTATTGGGCACAATGGTGCCGGAAAAACAACGGCAATAAAGTCAATTGTTGGGATACTTGATTTTGATTCTGGACAAATCTTACTTAACAATATTGACGTTAAGAAGAATCCAATCGCCTTTAAACAAATGATTGCCTATATTCCTGATAATCCAGAGATTTATGAAAATTTAACGGGATTACAGTTTTTAAAGTTTGTCGGTAATATTTACAAAATACCAGCAAATAAACAAAAAGAAGATATTGTTAAGTATGCTAAAATTTTTGATATTTATGATCAGTTAGGTGATTTGATAAGTAGTTATTCAAGAGGGATGAAACAAAAACTATCTTTGATTTCGGCTTTTATTAGAAATCCGCAATTATTAATTTTAGACGAACCTTTTGTTGGGCTTGATCCTTTTGCAGCATCAAAAATGAAAGAGTTAATGAAAGAAATGGCGTCAAAAGGTTCGATCATTATGTTCTCGACTCACGTATTAGAAGTCGCAGAAAAGTTCTGTGACCATGTAGCGATTATTAAAAAGGGGAAACTAATCAAATACGGAACAATGGCAGAAGTAAAAGGTGATAAGTCGTTAGAATCAATCTTTATGGAGACGGTTGATAATGAGTAGTTTATTAAATGTAATTTGGATAACGATTTTAGAACAGTTTAAAATTAATAAAATATTTAGCAATAAAAATATATTAGTTAAAGTCATTGTTGGTTTATTAGCAATAATCATTATTGCATCTTTTGGGGCAATGATTGGTTTAATGTACTACGGTGTCGCAGTTATGACGTTTGATTATTATGGGATTGAAATAGTTGTTTCACTTGCTTTAATCTCAGGAAGTATGATACTACTAATAACGACAATTAGTAAAGCGAATTCGTTTTTGTTTCGAGCCAAGGACTTTGATTTTCTAGCCAGTACACCAATTCCTACTAGAAATATCGTTAGCGCAAAAATCTTGGCATTTATTATTTCAAATTATTTTATCTTTTTGTTAGCATATGCACCAATGATTGTTGTTTATGCAATGTTTATGCAAACAAGTGTTACATTTTATTTATTAGCTTTGGTAATCTTTATCTTTATGCCTTTATTGTTGATTGCCGTCTTTAGTTTTTTATCTTATATTTTAGCATCAGTGTTATCACGATTTAGATATAAAAACTTAATTGCAATCATTGGATATAGTGTTTTAATAATCGGCGTATTATTAGTTAACTTTCAAACAAGTTCAGGAGAACAAAATGCGGATGTTTTTATAAGCATGAATGATAAATTAAAGTTTATCTATTATCCAGCATTTTTTGCTAAAGAAGCTATTTTAGGAAATAATACACGTATTAACATCTTGATCTTTTTTGCCTTAAATGTTATTCCATTTATGATATTCATCTTTATTACGGGAAGAATATTTGTTAAAATCAATACAACATTAGGAAGAAATGCAGCTTCAAGAAAGATGGTTGAGAGCGACTTTCAATCCAAACAAACCGGGATGATCAAAGAATTATTCATTATGGAAACAAAGCGCTTTTTCTCAATTCCTATTTATGTTGTGAATGCAGGATTAATTAAAGTCATGGGTCCGATTATGATTATTATGATGCGATCACAGATGAAAGATATAGTAAGTTCTGTTGATCAAGATGTTGTAGTTTTACTGATGGCGGCAGTCTTAGTCTTTACAGTGGGAATTACTTCGACTACAAGTTCAGCAATTTCTATTGAAGGGAAAAGTTTTTGGATTATTAAATCTAGTCCAATTGAACCGAAACAAGTTTTCATTGCCAAAATACTACTTGATGTTGTATTAAGTGCTATCGGTGGAGTTATTTCAATTATCTTATTGGCAGTTTTATATAATGTTGATCTTGCAAATTTGATGCTTATAACATTGTTATATGCTGCAATGGCACTTCAAAATGCGGTTTTAGGATTAGTAGTTAATTTAAGATTTCCTAAACTTGATTGGGATTTACCTGTTAGAGCAATCAAACAAAGCGCTAGTGTCTTTGTAAATATGATTATTGGTTTTCTTATTACAATCATTTTAGTAGTAATTGGATACTTTACGATTGAACTTTTAGGATCAATATTGCTTGTCTATTTATTTACAAGTTTAACGTTGTTATTGATTCTTGCTTCTGAGGTTTGGTTGTTATTACGATTTGGAACAAAATGGTACAATAAGATAAAAGTTTAAAGTTAAATGAGTTAGGAGGCTAACTCATTTTCTTTTTTCGATATATAACAAATATTATGTTATAATATTTATTGAATTGGAGTTGATTTATGTGAGTTTTTTTAAAAAAATATTTGGACGTAAGCCCAAAAGTGATAAATATGAAATGGGATTGCATAAAACTAAAGAACGATTAGGTAACCTAAAAGATATATTAGCTCAATCAAATAAGATTGATGATAATCTATTTGATGAACTTGAAGATATTTTTATTCAAGCTGATATGGGCGTTGATACGGTACTTTTTTTTGTTAATGAATTACGTAAAGAAGTAGCAAATAAAAAGTTAACTGATCCGAAAGAATTGGCGGAAATAATTGTTGATAAAATGTTTGAAATTTATTTAAAGGGTGAATTAGTTCAAGTTGATTTGAATTATACTGAGGGTGAAATTAACGTGTATTTATTTGTAGGAGTTAATGGTGTTGGTAAAACAACCACAATCGGTAAACTAGCTAAAGCACTAAAAGATGAAGGTAAAAAAGTGTTACTTGTTGCTGGAGATACTTTTAGAGCGGGAGCAATTGAACAACTTTCTATTTGGGGTGAAAGAACGAAGACACCAGTCTTTAAAAAAGAAGCGGGCAGTGATCCAGCAAGTGTTATTCATGATGCTTTAGTAAAAGCCAAAGCTGAAAACTTTGATGTTGTATTAGTTGATACGGCTGGGCGGTTACAAACTAAAGTCAATTTAATGGCGGAATTGTCGAAGATGCGTCGGGTCATAGAAAAGAATTTACCAAATGCGCCTCAAGAAACGTTATTAGTGATTGATGCAACAACCGGACAAAATGGAATGAAACAAGCGGAAGTTTTTAAAGAAGCAACCGATGTTACAGGAATTATTTTAACTAAACTTGATGGTACTGCTAAAGGGGGAATTGTTTTAGCAATCCGTCATGAATACGGTATTCCGATTAAGTATGTCGGACTTGGGGAAAAGGTTGATGATCTAGTGATGTTTGATATTGAATCATATATTTACGGATTATTTAAGGAGTTTTTTTAATGAAGACTTTAGAAAAAGCTGAACAATTAAATGAATTATTTTTGACGTATAAAAGATTATTTACAGAAAAACAGATTGAGTATTTCAATATGTACTATGAACTTGATTATAGTTACCAAGAAATAGCTGAAAGTTTTAATGTTAGTAGAAATGCAATTTTTGACCAACTAAAAAAAGTTGAGGATAGTTTGTATGAGTATGAAGATAAATTGCATTTAGTCAAAAATCGTAAAAAAAGAAGTGAGTTAATTAATAATTACTTAGATTCTAAAAATGATAAATATTTAGAAGAGTTGAAGAGGATGGATGAATAATGGAAAACAGTTTAAGTTCTAGACTACAAATGGCGCTTAGAAGAATTACTGGGCGTGGAAAACTTAATGAATCTGATATTGATGAAATGATGCGAGAAGTTCGTTTATCATTATTAGAAGCCGACGTTAACTTTAAGGTTGTTAAACAATTTACAGCTAATGTGAAAGAAAAAGCTGTTGGTGAAAAAATATTAAAAGGATTAAATCCAGGACAACAAGTTGTTAAAATCGTTCATGATGAACTTAAGGCTATTATGGGTGAAGAGGCTGCCCCATTAGTTTTTGAAAACAGTGGTCTAACAACGTTTATGACGATTGGTCTTCAAGGTTCAGGGAAAACTACCGCGATCGGTAAACTTGGAGTCTATTTAAGAAAGAACTATAAAAAGAAAGTAATGTTTATAGCTGCGGACGTTTATCGTCCTGCCGCGATTGAACAGTTAGTAACAATCGGAAAACAGATTGATGTTTTTGTTTATGAAGAAGGACTTAAGGATGCAAGAAAAATAGTTAAAGATGGAATTGCTTATGCTAAAGAAAATGGCTATGATGTCGCAATCATCGATACCGCCGGACGTCTTCATATAGATGAAGATATGATGCAAGAGTTAGTAGATGTAAAAAAAATGGCTAATCCGAGCGAAATTTTATTAACAGTTGATGCAATGACTGGGCAAGATGCGGCCCAAATTGCGAAAAGTTTTCATGATCAATTAAGTGCAACCGGAGCTATCCTAACTAAACTTGATGGTGATACTCGTGGGGGAGCTGCATTATCAATTCGTGAAGTTTCGGGAATTCCAATTAAGTTTATGTCGTCAGGAGAAAAGATGGATACCTTTGAAATATTCCATCCAGAAAGAATGGCGTCAAGAATTCTTGGCATGGGTGATGTTTTAACATTAATTGAAAAAGCTACTGATGCAATCGATGAGGATGAAGCTAAAGGGATGATGGACCGTCTAATGAGTGATGAGTTCAATTATTATGATTTATTAAAACAATTTAAGATGATTAAGAGAATGGGATCAATTTCAAAAATTATTGGTTTTATTCCAGGATTAGGAAGTATCAAAAAAGCAGCTAGCCAAATTGATGATAAACAATTCGATAGAATGGGTGTTATTATTAGTTCGATGACGGAAGCAGAAAAGAAAGATCCCAAATTAATTGATATGAGCTCGAAAAGACGTCAACGAATTGCTAAAGGTGCTGGGGTTAGCGTTAGTGATGTAAATAACTTAAAACAAGCATTAGAAGCACAAAAGAAGATGGTTAAGCAAATGTCAAACATGAGCGAAGATGATTTAGAGAGATTGCAAAAAGATCCTTCTAAATTAGTAAGTAAAATGCCGCAACAAGCACCTAAGAAGGGCAAAGGAAAAGGTAAGGGGAACTTTAGATTTTAAGGGGGAAAAGATGAGTAAAACATTGATAAAGTTAGAAAATGTTTCGAAATACTATAAAACAAAAACCGGTGTTTCGGAAGGTATGCGCAAGATAAATTTAGATTTTAATTTAAATGAGTTTGTTGCAATAACAGGGGAATCAGGAAGTGGAAAGACAACATTATTAAATGTTATTAGTGGTCTTGATTCATACGAAGATGGGGAACTTTATGTAAATGGTTTAGAAACATCTCATTATACAGTTAAAGAATGGGAAGAATTTCGCGCTAAAAATATTGGTTTTGTTTTTCAAAATTATAATGTTATTGATTCATATACAGTTTATCAAAATGTTATTATTGCTTTAGAAGCCCAAGGGTATGATTCAAAAACAAAGAAACAACGAGCATTAGAGTTAATTGACCGTGTAGGATTAACAAGTCATAAAAATCAAAAAACGGCAAAATTATCAGGTGGACAGAAACAAAGGGTTGTTATTGCGAGAGCATTAGCAAAAAATGCCCCCATTATTTTGGCAGATGAACCGACTGGTAATTTGGATGAGCAAAGTGGAAAAGAAATCATGAAGTTATTAAAAGAAATAAGTAAAGATAAGCTTATTATTTTAGTGACGCATAATTTTAATGAAGCCAAAGATTACGTTACAAGAAATGTTGTTATGCAAGATGGCGCTGTAAAAAATGATTTTGTTTTCGAAAAAACAGAGAAAAGAGATTTAAATGATATTGCTAATAACACCAATGAAAGTAATAACATTTTTAAGAAATCTTTTTTAATAGCAGGTAGAAATATTTTATCGACGCCAAAGCGATCGATTTTTTCATTATTATTATCAATGCTAGTCATTGGAGTATTTGTTTTCTTTTATTCAACCTTAATCAAAAACGCGGTTGAAGATGCTTTGGGTTCTAATTATTCACGTCAAACAGTTAACGTTTTAAGACGAGATAATGAAGAGTTTACAAAAACAGATATTGATTATTTAAAAGGAAAGATGACTAAGAATTCCGTTCTTTATCCGACAGATATTGACAGTTATTCGGTCATAGATGAAAATTCCAATTTGTATGTTGCACTTGACTATAATATGCTATTTAAGAGTGAATACAATGCTGTTTTACCTAGTAATGGAAATGAAGTTTTGATTTATGAAATGCCTATGTATAATGAAGAACCAGTCTACAAAGTTGGCAGCACATTTAAGACATTAGATAAAACATTTACCGTTGTTGGTATTGTTGATAATTATTTTAGTTACCAAAGTGCCGTATTCTTTCATAGGGATTTTATCTATGATGATTATGATACTCTTATACTTAACAAATTAATTGCCCCAGAATCTAGCAGCGGCGAAATCACTGTGCGCGGTGTCGATCGTCAAGAAGTAAAATTATTTAAGGATAAAATTGATAACGATACTTATCGCGTGATTGATGAAAATTTAATCTTTGAAAAAGAATCAGAGTTTATTATTGGAACAATTTATTTGATGATGTGGTTAGTCTTAATTGCGATATTATCAATTGTCTTTTTAGTTATTTTTCATGTTCAAAAAAATGTTATGGAAAGTAGAAAGAAAGATTTTGCTGTTTACCGGTCAATTGGAATTAGTGAAAAAGAAGTTGGAGCCGTAGTTTTGTTTGAACAACTTATTGTTGCCCTAGCTGCAACAATCCTCGCTTTTATAGCTTTAACAGGTCTAAGTCCTTTTGTTTCAGATATTCAAGAGGTGACTCGTAACATTACGCTCTTTGATTATATTGCTATATCGATAGTGTTTGCTGCATTCTCGTTAATGCTAGGTTTGAAATACAATAAACGAATATTTAATGTCACAGTTATTGAATCGTTAAAGGAGGACTTCTAAGATGATAAAAGTAGTTAATTTAGATAAATACTTTAATAAGGGCAAACAAAATAGTATTCATGTCATTGATAAAACTAGCTTAGAGTTTCCTAAAACTGGATTAGTTACTTTATTAGGTTCTTCTGGCTCCGGTAAGACAACGCTTTTAAATGTTATTGGTGGTTTAGATAAAGCAAACGGCGAAATCACATTTGATGATATTACAATGAAGAAATATGAGAGCAAGACTTGGGATAAGTTACGCGCTAATAATATTGGTTATATCTTTCAAAATTATTACTTGTTAGAGTCCAAGACAGTCTATGACAACATCAAGCTTACGTTAAACATGATTGGTATTGTTGACCATGAAGAAGTGGATTACCGGATAACCTATGTTCTTAATGCGGTTGGGATGTTCCGTTATCGCAAGAAATTAGCAAGTGATTTATCAGGTGGGCAGAAACAACGAGTAGCGATTGCTAGAGCACTTGCTAAAAATCCTGATGTTATTATAGCTGATGAACCAACAGGGAACTTAGATACTAACAATAGTATTGAAGTATTAAAAATCATTAAGGAAATATCCAAAGAAAAGTTAGTTGTTTTAGTTACTCATAATGTGAACTTAGCTAAGAATTATTCGGATCGGATAATTTCGATAACGGATGGTAAGGTTGTTAATGATGAAGTAAATGATGGAAGTGGAAAAGGTCATCTTGATTACGTTGATAACAACATTTATCTTCAAGACTTAAATCATTTTGGTAATGATAAAATTAATGTTTATTCGGATAAGCCAATTGATGATTTAGAACTAACAATTGTAAAGGTTAATAACAATTATTATTTAAAGACTAATAATGTTAATGTCACAATTGAAAACTTAAATAATAAAAGTAATATTGAATTAATAAATGATAAACGTGAAAATGTTGAACAAAAGTTTACGAGTGAAACGGATTTTTCATTGAGTGAACTCGATAAAGTTAAAACAAAACGAATTAAAAAGAAAACATTTACGTTTAAAGATTCAGTAATTGAAGCTTTTAAGAAGTTGGCAAACTTAGGACGAAGAGCTAAGATTCAGATTATTGCGTTAATAATGTTAGGAATAATGTTTTCCGTTAGTGGTTATATGTTATTATCAACTATTAATATCGATACTTCGGTAATCTATGTTGATAAGAATGTTTATCGCACTTACTATGATAAATACGGTGAAGCAGACATTGATGAGTTGTATAATAATGACAAATATTTTATTTTTAATAGTGTAGTTAATGCCAATATGAATTTGAAAGTAATGAGAAATAGTTATGGTACTAGATTAAATCTATCCTTTTTACCGATTAAAGCAATCGAAAATAAGACAATATATCCTAGTAATGATGTGGCAAATTTAAAGGGAACATTTAATATCATTATTGATGAATCGGTTTTAGAGGATAAATATGTTGATAGTATTAAGTATCAAGCAGCAGGCATTAATGATAAAAAATTACTAATTGGTGAAAAAATAGTTGTAAATTCTGAAAATAAATACGATTATTCCTATGAATTAACAATTGTTGGAACTGTAAATACAGGCACGAAAGCTATCTATATGGATCATGATTTATTAACTGTTTTGACGGCGAGTATGTCGATGTATTATGGCTATGATTTTTTATCGTATGAGTTTGCTGATGACTTTCAAATTGTCGACAATTTGGAACCGCCTGTCGATAGCAGTGTCGTAATTATCGATAAATTAGAAGTCTATGTAAGTGAGGCGCTTTTTGATGATTCTGAATATCTTAATAGAATCAAAGAAGAATATACAATAAAAGGTTTCTTTAAGGATGAGACTGGAAAGAATTATAATACGTTGTATATGAGTAATAAAATGTTTTTTAAAGCATTGCTTTACGATGGACGGGGATTATATATTTATTCTTATGATGGATCAGAACCGTATATCGATGATTTCAGTCTTCCATCTAATTTGTATGATTTCGAAGTGGAAAAGTTGATTGAAAACAAGAACATAAGCATCGCATCTAATCTATCACAAATCATTATTTCTTTAGTTGTATCGGCGTTAATATTCTTCTTCCTAGTGCGATCTTCATTAACGAAACGTATTAAAGAAATAAGTATCTTAAGATCGCTTGGTGTTGGGAAAACTGAAGTTAGAAATCTATATTTATTTGAGTATATAATCTTGACAACATTCACTTCAATAATTGGGGTATTAATTGGAACTGTTATCAGTAAATCAATTGGTAATTCGTTTTTAGGAGATTTCTTTGTAATAAGAACTGAGCCGCAATTTGTTTTAATTGTTTTTCTAGGAATGTATCTTGTCAATGTGATAATTGCTTTAATTCCGGTCAATAGTTTATTAAGAAAAACACCGGCTACCATGTTAACAAATTATGATATGTAAAGTTTTAAAGTAGATATATTATATATATATTTACTTTTTCTTTTAACCACATATATTGTGGAAAAGTTCTTTAACATTATATGTTAAAATAATATCGAGGGGGAATTAGATGAAAAGACTAATTTTAATTGACGGAAATTCAATCATGTTTCGGGCCTATTATGCAACTGCATATCCTGGGGCAGTTTTAATGCAAACTTCAAAAGGTGAATACACCAATGCGTTGTTTGCTTTTATCAATTTATTCAGTAAGATTGTTACAAGTGATGATGATAATGTGTTAGTTGCATTTGATACAAGTGCACCAACATTTAGACACGAGTCTTATACCGAATATAAAGCCGGAAGAAAAGAAGTGCCTAGTGAACTAGCAGAACAAATTCCTAGAATTCATAAATATATTGAACTTTTAGGTATTAAGGCATATTTTAAAGAAGGATATGAGGCCGATGATCTCATTGGTATTTATGCTAAAGAGGCAAGTGCCGAAAATATTAAAGTCGATATTTATTCAAGTGACAGGGATTTACTACAGTTAGTCGATGAAAATATCACCGTCAATTTACTAAAAAAAGGGATGCAAGATGTCGCATCTTATACACCAAAGACCCTCTTTGATGAATTTGAATTAACACATGAACAAATGATCGATTTAAAAGCGTTGATGGGCGATAGCAGTGATAATATTCCCGGAGTGCCAGGGATTGGTCCTAAGACTGCTACAAATCTGTTAAAAGAGTATACGACATTAGAAAATGTTTATGAAAATATTAATAATATAAAAGGTAAGGTTCAGGAAAACCTACTTAATCATAAAGACTTAGCGCTTATGAGTAAACAATTGGTAACAATTATGACTAAGGGAGAACTTGATTATAAGATAGATGATTTAAAACGTGATTTGTATGATCAAAATGAACTAATTTCCTTTTTACAAAACTATGAATTACATAGCTTTGTAAAACAATTAGATCGTCCTAAAGCAGAAACAAAAGAATTGGTTTTTGAAGTAGTTAATACTGAAGATAAATTACGAAAAGTTTTAAAAAATAATTTAGCGATTCATTTTGAATTTAGCGATTCTAATTATCATTTAGCAGACATATGGGGCATTGGCTTATATGATGGGAAAAAGGGATATTTTGTTGATCCTAAACTGTTAAGTAGTAATGTTTTTGTTGAGTATTTAGAAGATAATAATATAAGTAAAATGACTTATGACTATAAAGCGAGTAAAGTGAGTTTGTTATGGAAAGAAATAGAGTTTAATAATTGTTCATTTGATTTATTGCTTGCAGCATATTTAATTGATTCGCATTTTGGCAAGGAAGAGTTTAAGTATATCGTTAGTAATTTTGATTTTGAACAAGTCGAATATGATGAACTTATTTATGGTAAGGGAGTTAAAAAGGGCTTACCAGAAGATGAAACGCTTTATCAACATCATATCGTTAGTAAGGCGAAAGCAATCTTTGAATTAAAAGATGAACTTATAAATAGATTGAAAAAAGAAGAACAATTACATCTTTTAACAGAAGTTGAATTACCATTATCAAGCGTTCTTGCAAAAATGGAGTATAATGGAATTTTAGTTTCGAAGGAAGAATTAGAAGTCCAAAAGGAATCATTAGAAAAAAGAATTGATGCTTTAACAAAAGAAATAATTATGTTGGCAGGTAGAGAGTTTAACGTTGCTTCACCTAAACAACTAGGTGAAGTGTTATTTGAAGATTTAGCATTACCATTCGGAAAGAAAAATAAGACAGGGTATTCAACTAATGCTGATGTGTTAAATAAACTTAAACACATTCATCCTATCATCGATAAGATTTTAGATTTTAGGGAATTAAATAAACTGTACACGACGTATATCGTGGGATTGTTAAATGTTATTTTTCCAGATGGAAAAATCCATACAATTTATAAACAAGCGTTAACAACAACGGGAAGACTTTCAAGTGTTGAACCTAACCTTCAAAACATTCCAACTAGAACTGAAGAAGGAAGACAAATAAGAAAGGTCTTTATTGCTAGTGATGATACACTATTATTAGGATCTGATTATTCACAAATCGAATTAAGAGTATTAGCAGATATGGCTGATGTTAAGGCTTTACAACAAGCATTTAATGATAGCAGAGATATTCATAGTGAAACAGCAAAAGCTGTCTTTGAAATTAGTAATGACGTTACAAGTGAACAAAGAAGAGCAGCTAAAGCTGTCAATTTTGGAATCATTTATGGAATTGGAGCTTGGAGTTTATCAGAAGATTTAAATATTACTCCGAAGGAAGCTCAAAACTTTATTGATAAGTATTTAGAAGTGTATCCAGAAATAAAGAAGTATATGGAAGATATTGTTAGTTTTGCCGTTAATAATGGTTATGTTGAAACGATGATTAAAAGAAGAAGATATATCCCAGAATTGAAATCAAGCGTCTTTATGCAAAAAGAGTTTGGAAAACGTACAGCTTTAAATGCCCCAATTCAAGGAACGGCTGCTGATATTTTAAAAATAGCAATGATTGACCTTGATAAGTATTTAGTTAATAATAATAAAAAGAGTAAACTATTACTTCAAGTACACGATGAGTTGATTTTGGAAGTATATCAAGATGAACTAAAAGAGATGGAAGAAATAGTACCTAAAATCATGAGAGATGCATATAAACTTAAAGTTGAGTTAAAAGCATCCTGTGAAGTAGGAAAAACATGGTTTGAAATTTAAGGGGTGACTAACTATTAAAGTCAAGACTTTTATTTTAAATAATAGTAAAAGACCTCCTTATTATAAAAAACGAGGTTTAAACTTAAATATATTATTAATTAATTACTAAACCGCCACAGTTTTAGT
>Ga0265295_1005886_pt1 | contig 15276 bp, 13 predicted proteins | sample Munlansysbiofilm_FD_192503 | JGI IMG/M metagenome (GOLD analysis project Ga0265295, IMG submission 192503) | Leachate microbial communities from a municipal landfill in Southern Ontario, Canada - Methane capture system biofilm | ecosystem: Engineered > Solid waste > Landfill > Unclassified ... | reverse complement strand
ATGCCATGATTCCAATAGCAATTGCACCAGCTGTAATTGCTGTACGACGTCTGTAGCGACTGAGATTTTTAATGGCGAGGCGAATGATGAATTTCATATTGCTCCTCTCTGTTATGCTTACATTAGAAGAGCGCTTCGTCAAATAAAAAACGACAGCCATGTGGCTGCCGTTTACAGAAGTAGTGAAGACACTATAAAGACTAACGGTTCATATGCTTCTGGTTGGCCTCATAGACCATCCATGTTGTCTTGATGATATTCTCTACAGAAGAGTGCTCTGCCTTCCATCCTAGGGCTTTGTAAGCCATTTTAGAGGAGGCTACAAGTTTTGCGGGATCCCCCGGCCTGCGGTCGACATATTGTGCTTCGATTGGTTTGCCGGTTATCTCTCTTGCAGTATCAAGAATCTGTTGTACGCTCAATCCTTCCTCACTTCCCAGGTTCACCACCAAACTGTCACTTCCCGCCATCAAATGATCGGCTGCAAGTACATGGCCTTTTGCCAGATCGGTAACATGTACATAGTCTCGGACTCCTGTTCCATCGACCGTATCATAATCGTTTCCGAAGACTAGTAGGTTGGGGCGGATGCCACTGGCAACTTCCATGACAACAGGGATGAGATTGGCTGGATTGTTTTCCAATCCGAGCATACGTCTCTGTCCATCATATCCTGCAGCATTGAAGTATCTCAGGGAGACATAATGAAGCCCTTTAAGTTCACTGTACCATTTCAAGTTCTCTTCAACACAGAGTTTTGTATATCCATAGTAATTGGTAGGATCCTTGGGATGCTTCTCATCTACAGGAAGGTATGAAGGTTCTCCATATACTGCTGCAGAGGAGGAGAGGATAAAATGCTTGATACCTGTTTCTATGCATCCTGTAATCAAGTTCAGGGAACCTGTGATGTTGTTCTCTGAATATTTGACAGGCTTGATCATCGATTCTCCGGCTGCCTTGAATGCAGCAAGATGGATAACGACATCCCATCCTTCCTGTAATACTTCAACGACCCTCTCTTTGTCTCGGATATCACCCTCGAAGAAGATGGCTTGTTCACTGACATTACTCTTCAGTCCACTGGAGAGATTGTCAAATATTCCAACCGTATCATCGCGGTCCAGAAACTCCAGAGCTACGTGGGTGCCGATATAACCGGCACCTCCAAATAGTAATACTTTCATCGTGTATCTTCCTTCCTTAGTTGAATTGCTTGATGATCGCGGAAAGCTCTTTGGTTCTCTCCTGGAGTTCTTCCTTCGTCTTCGCCTCTACAACCAGGCGTAGATAAGGTTCTGTGTTGCTCTTTCGAACATTGAACCACCAGGAAGGGAATTCGATACGATATCCATCAAAATCCATTACCTTCTCAGGTTTGTCATTGGTAGCATAACGCTCAAAGAGTGCCTGCATGGCTTCATCTTTCTGTTCCAGTTTGAAATTCATTTCTCCACTGTTTGCATAGGCTATGACCGAGTCAATGAACTCACCAATGGTCTTTCCCTGTTTCTTGAGCTCCGTTACTACCTGTAATACCAGGAGGGAGGCGAGGAAGCCGCTATCGCAGTTGTAGAAGTCCCTGAAGTAATAGTGTCCGGCAAGTTCTCCACCGAAGATTGCCCCAAGGTCACGAAGTTTTGTCTTTGCGAACGCATGGCCTACCTTCCAGACATGAACTGTTGCTCCAAGGTTGGTCAGGTACTCAGTGGTAGAGCGACTTGTACGGATATCGACAAGCACATTTCCTTTTTCCTTGTGCAAATAGTAGTACCCCAGGACTGCTGTTATATAATCGGGTTGGAGGAACCTACCTTTTTCATCAAGGAACATCACGCGGTCTGCATCACCGTCATAGATGACTCCAATATCGCTCTTGTTCTTTAGGACAGCTACTTTCAAGTCCTCGCAATTCTCAACTTCCAGAGGATTGGGTTCATGGGCAGGGAAAGTACCATCGAAATGGTCATACAGATAGTGATGATCATTGCCAAGGAGATCCTTGACCAAGAGGTTTGCCATGCCATGAGAACAGTCGATAGAGAGGTTCAATCCACTTGTATCTGGAACATACTGCTTCAAGAAGGCAAGATAGGGTTGTTTTGCATCTTTGCTGTGTACTGTGCCTTTCTGTTCAGCAACCACTATTGGATCATTGTTTACCATGGCCTCGAGTTCTTTCAGCCCACTGTCAGAGCCAACAGGAACAGCCTTAGTCCTACTGATCTTCAACCCATTGTAGATGGCAGGATTATGACTTGCGGTAATCTGAACAGATGCATCAACCTCGAAGTGTACCGTGGAGAAGTACACCATGGGAGTGGTAGCGAGCCCAATGTCAAATACATCAGCACCACTGTCTGTGATACCTTCGCACAAGGATGCAAAGATTTCCTCGCTGCTGGATCTCACGTCCCGTCCTACCAGTACCACCTTGCTGTTCAACAGCTTGGGTAGAAAATACCCAATCTTGTAGACAGTTTCCTTATTGAAATCTTTGTTGTAGATTCCCCTGATATCATACGCCTTGAATGCGCCCATGTATTAGTCCTCCTTGCTGATTGTTCCCAGCTCTTTAATAAATTGTTTTCGGTCCATAAGTTCAAAAAAATGAACGGTTCCGTTCTTGAGTATTACCATCTCTACCATCTGTCTGAACAGTTTATCAAACGATGTAGCCATGCGAACCTGTTCCACCGTTATTGCACCCTGTGAAACCTTGTAAGCGATAGCTTTGGGAATAGGGCGGGTGGTCTCTACCTCATCAATAACAAAGGAACCCTCATGCTTGATGAAAGGTTCCTTTTTCTTTCTGGGTTTGAGACTAATTCCAAACAATGAGGGAGTTCGCTCAAAATCTTCAAAATGAAGGGTGTTCTTTACCCTATAGAGAAAAACGCCAAACTCCCGCATGATGTTCTTATTGTTACCATACCAAGTGGCATAGGTTCTCCAGGTTATTGGAGCTTCGTGACGTCTTTCCAGATTCTCAATAAAAGCCTGTGCATCATCTTCCATGAATTTTTCCTTCGCTTCTCTAGCTTTTTTCTATAGTACCATATACACTGCGTTGCAGAAAGAGCTACTGGGATTGTCATGGATTATACAGAAAAGGATTTTGGAAAGATTTTAAAGCAAAACGCTCTCAAGATGCGTCGGATGATGTTGCAAAGCAACACGACTTGCATGAGGGTGTATGACCGAAACCTGGAAAGGTTTCCTGTTACTGTTGATCTCTATGGCCCCTATGCAAGAATCACCGATTACAGCGATGATGGGTTGGATGAAGAGGATGAGAGGATTTGCTGCGATATCGTCTCACGTATGCTCTATGTACAGACCAGCCATGTGGTGTTCCATCGACGTCCCAAGCGGATGGGAAAGGAACAACACAGCTTGCAAAGCGAACAATCCTTGGAAGTACAGGTCAATGAAAATGGACTTTTGTTCACTGTTGATCTGACCAAGCGGATTGACACCGGCTTATTCCTGGACCATATGCTTACAAGGACAGTGGTTGAAGGCATGAGCCGAGGATGCAAGGTGTTGAACTTGTTCTCCTACACAGGATCCTTCTCGGTATATGCTGCCCGTGGTGGAGCTGAACGTGTAGAATCTGTGGACTTGTCCAGTACCTATACTGCATGGGCAGAAAAGAATCTTGCCGATAATGGATTTCCGTCCACAGTGGTTCCTTGCATTGCTGCAGATGCATGGACATATGTGATGGAAGCATATGCACAAGGCAAGAAGTATGACCTGATCATTTTCGACCCACCGAGTTTTTCGAACAGTCGGAAGATGGATCATGATTTTGATGTCCAGAGGGACTATTTGCGTTGGATGAAGGTGCTTAATGCCCTTCTTGCGATGGGTGGAAAGTTAGTGTTCTCGACAAACTTGGGAACATTCAAGATGGATGAGAAAGCAATACGTGGATTTGAGATCAAAGAGATTACCAGACGAGTCGCAGCACCGGGATTTACCCGCCGTCTGGGAACTGCGAGGACGTGGTTGCTGACGAAATACGAAGATATACGGATACCAGATAGATGGATAACCTCCGTACAAGAGAAAGCTGGCAAGCAAGACCAGCACGATGAGAATGGGCAGGAAGCCCGTATACTAAACAAAGAAGTAAAGACAATGAAAGCAAAAGAAAAAAAAGAACCAGTAGAACTGGAAACCGAAGAAAAAACCATAGTAGAAGAAGCAGCAAACACAACTGTAGCAGAACCCGAACAGGCAGAAGAAGATATGGTGCTCCTCAATGATGAGGTAGATCAGGAAATCGAAGATCTCAATGATGAAAATACAGAAGTAGAATTATCTGAGAATGAAGAGGTTGAAACTGAAACTGACGAATCTGATGATGAAGAAGTTGAAACCGAGACTGATGAATCCGATGATGAAGAGGCCCCTGTGGTTGAACCGAATGAAGTTGAGGATGACCTTCTCACGCTTAGTTGGGATGACCACGATTTCGCCCCGTTAGTACAGGAATCTTCAGCAGAAGAAACCTCTGAGAAACGAGAGACTGAAAATCGTGAACCTCGTAGAGATGATCGACGTGGGGAGCGACCTTCATACAATGATAGAAACGATAGACGTCCACGTGGCGACCGTCCTTTCCGTGATAGAGACGACAGACGCGGTGGCGACCGTCCCTCCTACGGTGACAGACGTCCAAGTGGCGACCGTCCCTCCTTCCGTGATAGAGACGACAGACGCCCAGGTGGTGACCGTCCCTCCTTCCGTGACAGGGACGACAGACGCCCAGGTGGCCGTCCATCGTTCTCCAGTGACAGAAGAGGAAGAGATGGTGGAAGCGATGAACGTAGACAACGGAAATCCGGTCCAAAACCGTATGGTTTTGATTCCTTCCGCCAGACCAAGACAAGAGGCGAGCACGAAGACGATCCGTTCATGTCTGAATGATTCGCTAAACAGTTATCATATATGTATAGAGCCCCCTTTTTGGGGGTTCTATGCTGATTGCTATAAAGATTATTTCCTTTATAACGTATCATGTTGACAGGGTACATTTCATCGAGTAAGATAACTATTGAGATTCAATATCATTTAGGAAAAACCCATGAAAGACAAGCGACAAACAATACAAAAGGGATTGGTGTGGGAAGCGGTTACCAACGCTACCAACCATCCAAATGCTGAACAAATCTACGAGCGTATTGTTGAGAAACATCCTTCGATTAGTAGAGCCACAGTGTATCGAAATCTGAACTCACTTGTTGAGGAAGGAAAGGTGAAACGCGTCAGGGTTCTCGGCGGTCCTGACCATTTTGATCGTACCTTGGGAAACCATTACCACATACAATGCATTCATTGTAAGCGAGTGGATGATATAGAGCTTTTCGAGGATATCAATCTGTCTGAACGAAATGTTGACACCAACGGATATACGCTTGAATCATATGAAATAGTTTTCAACGGGATCTGTCCCGAATGTAAAAAAAATATGCGTGCTGCTCAATAGCAGTTACTGAAAGGAGCAAGGAATGGAATTGAAAGGATCAAAAACAGAGAAAAACTTGCAAGAGGCTTTTGCTGGCGAGTCCATGGCTCGAAACAAGTATACCTATTATGCCTCCAAGGCTAAGAAAGAAGGGTATGTGCAGATTGCTAATCTCTTCGAAGAGACTGCTTTCAATGAGAAAGAACATGCAAAAATCTGGTTCAAGCTTTTGCAGGAATCTGGTGAGATCCCTACCACCACAACCAACCTGAAAGATGCAGCTGCCGGAGAACACTATGAGTGGACCGACATGTATGCAAACTTTGCAAAGGAAGCTCGTGAAGAAGGCTTCAACAAGATTGCTACCTTGTTTGAAATGGTTGCTGCCATCGAGAAGCACCATGAACAGCGCTATCTTGACCTCTTGAAGAATGTTGAAGGTGGCTTGGTATTCAGTCGTGACGGAGACCAGATGTGGAAGTGTTCCAACTGTGGTCATATTGTCATCGGCAAAAAGGCTCCTGGCATCTGCCCGGTTTGTAACCATCCCCAGGCTTATTTCGAGATTGTTGCAAAGAACTATTAATGATTCATGTAATCAAAGAAAGAGCAGGCTGTTGAGGCCTGCTTTTTCGTATTTTGGTGTCAATTGTTGTCCAGATGCATGAACTTGAGGGGATTGCTGTGAACCATCTGATGAATCTCGTCATCAGTGAAAGGTGATTCTTCAAAGATTCGATAGTAAGAAGTGTATGATTCGACTTTTACGAGATTGACTGAAAAATCAGTACCAAACAAACTTCTAGAGAGTATGGTCTGCCGTTGCTCTTCCTCAAGCGATTTCAAATAATTAGAGAGTAATAGGTAGAAATCAGGGTTGCTCCCGCTGAATGAGACATCTGCATACACATTTGGATAGAGCTGCATAAGGTCAACAAGATCATAGAACCAAGGAGAATCAGGTACCCTGCTTGTCAATCCAGATATAAGAGACAAGGGATTCTTCTGCAGTTGGTTGTACTGCCAACCATAGTGTGCAAAGTCAATCCTGAGCATAGGGTAGCGAGCAAGCACCGGTTTATAGGAAGATGGTGCAGTATATTTCCAGGCTTCCTTCGCTGGTACTCCTCTGAACCCCTGATCGTCACAGTGGGTCATGATCGGAATATCATGCTTGGTGCAGAACTCATAGATCATGATGACTTTATCACGTTGTTCTGGGTCGGTAGGCCATGGGTCATAGCCCAATGGAGGGTAGAACTTGACCCCATAGAATTGCTTCTTGTCATTTTCCTTATGAATATAGGTGTCCAGCAGTTTCTCTATGAAGTCCATGGTATGGACCTGGGGGTTGATACCCAGAAAAGGGAAGAACTCGAACAATCCATCGGGATGGGTTGTCCTGTAATACTCAAACCCTTCCAACGTATCCTTCACATAATCCAGGATTTTTTCTTCGTTGGGAGCAGGGTAGTAGAGTGAGTCGTTTCTGATCTTGTTGCTGGAGAAATCCATCAAGAGCGGGCACATCGCCATCTTGTCATATGTGCGAGAACGCATGTGCATCTTTCCATCACGAATATAGGGCGCTTCAGGTCGAAGCGCTTCCTCGTCATGACTGGGAAATTTTCCCATGAGGTCATCCTCCATCATGACTAAGGTCTCCCCGATGGTCTGTTCAAAAGTGGTCAATGTATTGGTGATACGGTTAAGCAGTGCGGCGCTTTTGCGATTCTTGTTGGTTAGGATATAGCTTGGGGAGAGGGTTCCACTGGTCACCAAGTCCCCAATACCTCCTTCAAGCGAAGAAAAGAAAGACAGCAAGTTTGGATGTACAATATTCATCACATGAAAATGCTGGTCGAAGAAGTAATTCATACATCCCTCCTGGGAAGGTGATGAGGGGTCACAGGACCCCTCATATAGATCACATACCCATCTTCTTTTTCAACTTAGCCCAAGAGTCCTTGAGCGTTACCGTTCTATTGAAAACGAGATGGTCTTGACTGCTGGCCTTGCTGTCAAGGCAGAAGTAGCCGTTACGGATAAACTGCAAGTAATCCCCTTCCTTTGCTTGCTTGATCTGAGGCTCTGCCTTTGCATTGCTGACAATCTGCAAGGAATCGGGATTCAGGTCATCAAGATAGTTGCCTGTCTCTTTTCCTGGATACTCAGTGAGGAACAGCTTGTCATAGAGGCGCGCCTCTATGGTAACCCCTTCAGAAGCACTGACCCAGTGACTTGTTCCCTTGACCTTTCTTCCATCAGGGGTGGATCCTCCTCTGGATTCTGGGTCATAGGTGCAATGCACTTCCACAATGTTGCCATCATCATCCTTTACCACAGAGTGAGCGGTCACATAGTAAGCGTACTTGAGTCTCACCTCATTACCGGGATAGAGTCTGTGATACTTCTTTGGTGGGTCCTCCATGAAATCTTCCCGTTCGATGTACAGCTCACGTGAGAATGGAATCTGATGGGTCTTGCTGTTCGGGTCTTCAGGGTTGTCGATAGCCTCAAAGTACTCAACCTTGTCTTCGGGGTAGTTGTCGATGACCAGTTTCAAAGGATCCAGGACGACCATTAATCGGTCGGCACGCTTGTTCAGGTCTTCACGAACACAGAACTCCAGCAAGGAGTAGTCAACGACGCCTTCAACCTTTGCAACGCCTACACGGCTGATAAAATCCTTCATTGATTCAGGGGAGTACCCTCGTCTCCTGATACCACTGATGGTAGGCATTCTTGGATCATCCCATCCATCCACGATTCCCAGCTTGACCAAGTTAAGGAGCCTTCTCTTGCTCATCACGAAATAATTGATGTTCAAGCGGGCAAATTCATACTGGTGAGGTGTATGCTCAATACCATCGATACTTGTTGCCCAATCATAGGCAGGACGATGGTCCTCAAACTCCAGGGTACAGATTGAGTGGGTGATACCTTCAATCGCATCACTGATGGGATGAGTGAAATCATACATGGGATAAATGCACCACTTGTCCCCGGTTCTTGGATGTGAGGCAAACTTGATACGATAAAGAGCCGGGTCCCGCATATTCAAATTAGGACTGGACATATCGATCTTGGCACGAAGGATATACTTGCCTTCCGGGTGCTTGCCTTCACGCATCTCAAGGAATAGCCTTAGGTTCTCCTCTATGCTTCTCTCCCGGTCTGGACTGTTTTTCCCAGGTTCCTTCAAAGTTCCCCGGTACTCTTTCATTTGCTCAGCAGTGAGGCTGTCCACATAGGCTTTTCCTTGTTTGATCAACTCAATTGCTATCTCATACAGCTGCTGATAATAGTCAGAGGCATGGTACTCATACTCGCCCCATTCATAGCCCAGCCATTTGATGTCGCGCTTGATGGAGTTGATATACTCCATATCTTCCTTCTCAGGATTGGTGTCGTCAAAACGGAGGTGGCAGCGACCTTGGTATTTTTCAGCAAGTCCGAAATTGATGCAGATGGACTTGATATGTCCGATATGCAGGTATCCATTGGGTTCAGGGGGGAATCTGGTTACAATGGTATTATTGGGAACCCGGCCAGATGCCAGGTCATCCTCGATAATGCGTTCCAAAAAATTCAGAGGAGTCTTCTCTTTTGTCTCCACTTCGTTATGCTCGTCCATTATTGTCCTTCCTTATACCCTTTCAAAGGGGCTTCTCTGAAGATAGCACATAGTAGCACAACCACTAGTGTTGTGCGAGAGGCTGTCAGGTCTCTTTCCTATAATCCAATGCACTCATGGATGCCTTGGCTTCTTCATTTCCCTCATTGGCAAAATAGGGACCGAAGCTTATCGACCTCTCAACTCCAGGAAGAGTGAAGGTTCCTACCCAGTTTACTGGGCTTTCACCTTGTCTGCTATATCCGATTGAGAGTTGGGAACCTCTGCGATTCATTCTCCAGGTCACAGGAGTATTGTCTGCAATGTGCGGAATTCTACAGTAGTTTCGGTAGCCACCGATCACCACATGGACTTCCAGGGATTCAGCGCTCATTCCAACCCCAATGAAATCGGTATCCAGGTGATAGAAACAAACACCGGAAAAGACACCATTTCCATCGCTTGAGAGCGTCATATTACAAGAGAAATCATCATCAGTGACTGCAAGCAAGAGAGGCCCTTCAGGCAATTGCATCTGTGGCTCAACCGTAAGGGAAACCGACCGGTAATCCTTCTCCCATGATTGGGGTTTTCCCATCCATCTAAAATCGCGCATCGTAATCTTTCTCATATGTGCAGTATATGAGAGTTGTGTCATTTTATCCATAACCACTTTATGTTGCGAAGAAGTTGTTGTACCTTATATCATATGAAGTCACCAAAAGAATTCGCATTGGAAAAATATTTACTGTCACAGTTGGAGGAAGGTACCGACAGCTATCGTTTGGCATCCCTCCTGATACAGGATCCTGAGATTGAGGCATTGCAAGAGTATGCCAACAGTGTGTCGATCAAGCGATTGAATTATAATGATCATGGGCCGGTGCATATGCGCCAAGTTGCGATAAACGGGGTAAGGATGCTTGCATTGCTCAAGGAAGCAGGCATCAAGACATCCTTGGAGCAAGAGGATAGCGGAAGCTACGAAGATAGCGTGCTCTCCTTGTTGCTTGCCTCATTCGTGCATGACCTTGGCATGAGTGTTGGTAGAAGTGATCATGAATTAACGGGCTTGGTGATTGCACGCCCTATCATGGACCGCATTCTTACGCAGCTCCTGGGTGACCAGTTGTCCCGTAAGATTGCCATTATCTCGGTTGCCAGTGAAGGGATTCTCGGTCATATGGCCAACAGAAAGGTCCACTCACTGGAAGCAGGTATGCTTTTGGTTGCTGATGGCTGTGACATGGAGAAGGGGAGAGCCAGAATCCCCATGAGTATCATGAGCCATGCAAAGGTTGGTGATATCCATAAATATTCCTCCAACTCTATTGAGAAGGTAACGATCACCAAAGGCGACTCAGTTCCTATCCTTATCGATATTGCCATGAGTAGTGATGTAGGATTTTTCCAGGTCGAGGAAGTACTGTTACCCAAAATTTCCATGAGTCCAGCCAAGGCATATGTACAGGTTCATGCAGGGGTTGTTGGGCAAGAGAGAAAGAAGTATTTATAGGAGTGAATCATGATTGGAGTTATTGGAGAAGCGTTGATCGACTTTATCGCCAAGGGAACACTTGGTCCATCTGTCCCGTATGACTCTGTGGTGGGAGGATGCGCATTGAATACCGCTGTTGCTACCTCCAGGCAAGATTCGCCTGTCGCATATGTTGGAAAAATCTCTGGAGATATCTTTGGACAGCGGATGCTCAACCATCTTATTGAGAGTGAGGTATTGTTCGATCCCAGTCTCTGTGCTGCACCACAACCATCACTGCTTGCCATGGCAAGTCTTGATGCAGAAGGTAAGGCAAACTATACCTTCTACACAGAGGGGACCGCTGTAGCCAGTATGACCAAAGCAGAGTTGCTCTCTGCTCTCCAAGAGCATACTGATCTGAAAGTGGTTCACATAGGGTCAGTGGCCTTGGCTCTTGAACCACTCTCAGAGGTGATAATTTCGGCATTGCAATCATACGAACCAAAGCCCGTGATTTTCCTCGATCCCAATGTAAGACCAGCAGTCATACCTGATATGCATGTATTTAGATCAAGGATTGAAGAGGCAATGGACTTGGCATCTTTGGTCAAGATCAGTGATGAGGATCTTCTTCTGCTTTATGAAGGAAAGGACGCCAAGAAAATGGCACAGTCCCTTGCCAAGGAGAAACAGGCTCATATCATCCTTACCCTTGGTAAACAAGGGAGCATCTGGTACACCCCTGAAGGGGAGTCAGTTTCCATGGAGATTATCGACCTACCGGTTATTGATACGGTTGGTGCAGGAGATACCTTCAGTGGAGGCCTTCTCTCCTATCTCTATGAAAGGAATTGTTTCGGCAAGGATGGTGAGATTCCACAACTTGAGAAACTCTCACTTGATATGATCAAGGACGCTTTACTTTGGGCTACAGCATCCAGTGCTATCACCTGCTCAAGAAGAGGATGTGACCCGCCAAGGACTGAGGAGATACGCTCCTTGCTTGCCAGCCTTTAGGTTGCCTTAGTAGCTTCTTTGGAAGTACACTATCTCCATGCTGAAGAATACCCGAAACAGAATCATACGCACTCTGCTCCTCATTTTGGGGGGCACGCTATGTGTATTCATCGGCTTATTGCTGTTCCGTTGGACGGAAAGTATTTCAGAAGATAAGCAAAGAAAGGAACTCTCCAAGGTGCTGCAAACCATTGCTGAAGAGCAAGGCCCTGAAGGTGTGCTTGCTCTCTCTGGAGTGCAAGTTGCCGACATCCTCTCAGGGGAAGATGGGTTGATAGTATTTGAAGAGAACCAATCACTCTATTACAGCGCTGCTGAGAGACAACAGATGGGTGTGTATGAAAATGTGAACAAGAGTGTTGTACATATCACCACAGTCGGAGAGGCAGCGGTAAGTGCCTTCATGGACGTACTCCCTGCTCAAGGAACCGGTAGTGGGATTATCCTTTCCAAGGATGGCTACATTCTTACCAATGCCCATGTGGTTGAGAAAAGCTCAAGCATACAGGTGGGGCTTTATAACAACCAATCCTACGCTGCAACCTTGGTTGGTGTTGATAGTGAGGATGACCTGGCAGTGATCAAGCTGGTTTCTGCAAAGGATGTAATGCTCTATCCCGCCACCTTGGGAACCAGTGAAGATTTGCAGATAGGGCAGCGGGTAATTGCAATCGGAAACCCGTTTGGATATGACCGTACAATGAGTGTCGGTGTGGTAAGTGGATTGAATCGACCGGTGAGAACCAATGAAGGCAAGGTAATCATGAATGCAATCCAGACCGATGCTGCAATACATCCAGGAAATAGTGGAGGACCGTTGCTCAATACACGGGGTGAGGTAATCGGGATCAACTCAGCGATATTCACTACTTCTGGAAGCTCCCAGGGGTTGAATTTTGCCATTCCTGTTGATACGGCAATAGCAGTCATTCCAGATTTGATCAAGCAAGGAAAGATCAGCAGGGGTTGGCTCGACCTTTCGGCAGTACAGCTGACCCCTCAGCTTGCAACCTATGCGAAGCTTTCTGTTGAGAAGGGCGTCCTGGTAAGCGAAGTCACCAGTGGGGGACTTGCTGAAAAGGCAGGAATAAAAGGTGGAAGCCGGAAGGTGCAGTACGGCTCCTCGGTTATCAATCTTGGGGGTGATGTTATCACCGCTATCAATGGTGAGACGATCAGTGACCTCAACGACCTCTATCTTGCTCTGCTTCCCATGAGAAGTGGGGAGAAGGTCTCTATTACGATCAATCGTGACGGGAATGTAAAAAAGATGGAAGTTGGGCTGATTGAACGAACAGCGCAGCATGTGAGCGCATTGGTACGATAAGATGAAAGATACGATTTATGTTGATGAAAGTTGGGGTGGTGAAGCTGTCTACAATATCCATGGACAGGTTTCCTTCCAAAGCAAACCATTCAAGGTAGCCTCGTCCTATGAACCAGCGGGAGACCAGGGTGAAGCGATCAAGGCACTGAGTGCAGGCTTACTGGATGGGGATCGTTGCCAGACCCTCAAGGGAGTAACCGGTAGTGGTAAGACCTATACGATGGCGAAGATCATTGAGCAAGTACAGAAACCTACCTTGGTGCTCTCCCATAATAAAACTTTGGCAGCGCAGCTTTTCAGGGAATTCAAGTCATTCTTCCCAGATAATGCCGTAGAGTATTTCGTCTCAACATACGACTACTACCAGCCTGAAGCGTATGTTCCGGGAAAGGACTTATACATTGAGAAAGATGCTTCTATCAACAGTGAGATTGACCGGCTTCGGCTCTCTGCCACGTTTTCGCTTATGGAGCGTCGTGACGTTATTGTAGTATCAACTGTTTCCTGTATTTATGGTTTGGCAAATCCTGTATCAGTTCGAGATATGGTACATACGTTCCATACCGGGGAAGCTTTCAACCATCGTGAGGTTCTCGATCAGTTGGTACGCATGCAGTATGAACGAAATGATGCCATTCTTCAGAGAGGTTCATTCCGTGTTCGTGGGGATGTGATTGAGATATGCCCATCCTATCTGGAAAATGCTGTAAGGATATCCATCGATTGGGATGAGATTGCTTCCATTCAGTGGTTCGATCCCGTCAGTGGAGAGAAGCAGGAAATTGTGGACAGCTACACTCTTTACCCTGCAAAACAGTTTGTAATGCCCCAGGAGCAGGTAAAGGCAGCCATATCAAGAATCCGAAGTGAAATGGAAGACCAAGTAGAGTATTTTACATCCATGGGTAAACCATTGGAGGCTGAACGAATCAAGACCAGGGTAGAATATGATTTGGAAATGCTTGAAGAGATAGGATACTGTTCAGGAATCGAGAACTACTCACGTCCTCTCTCTGACCGTAAGGCGGGGGAACGCCCGGCGGTGTTGCTTGATTACTTCCCCCCTGACTTTATCACTTTCATCGATGAGTCTCATGTTACCCTTCCTCAGGTAGGTGCAATGTATGAGGGGGATCGTTCACGGAAATTGAATCTGGTGAACTTTGGATTCAGGCTTCCTTCTGCATTGGACAACCGCCCCTTGAAAGCTTCTGAGTTTGAGCAGGTAGTGAAGCAACGGGTTTATGTCTCAGCTACGCCCAACCAGAAGGAAGTGGATGAGAGTACACGGGTGGTTGAACAGATCATCAGGCCTACAGGCTTGCTTGACCCAGAAATCGATGTGAGACCCACCGAAGGACAGATGGAGAACCTATACGGAGAGATTCGCGCAGTTATCAAGAAGAAACAGCGAGTACTGGTTACTACACTGACCAAGAAGATGAGTGAGGATTTGACGGATTATTTTGCATCCCTCGGTTTGAAGGTACGCTATCTCCACTCCGAGATAGAGACCATCGAACGAGTCGAGATTCTCAGGGATCTTCGCCTCGGGGTGTATGATGTGTTGGTAGGAATCAACCTGCTCAGAGAAGGCTTGGACCTTCCCGAGGTTGCCCTTATCGCCATTCTTGATGCAGACAAAATCGGATTCCTTCGTTCTGCTACTTCCTTGATACAGACCATTGGGCGTGCTGCACGTAATGCTGAGGGCCGGGTTATCATGTATGCAGACCGTATGAGTCCTGCGATGGAAGAAGCCATCAGTGAAACCAACCGTCGTCGCGCTATCCAGATGGCATACAACGAGGAGCATAATATTACTCCTACTACCATTATCAAGGCGATTCATGACATGCTCGAACGCGAGCAGCATGAACAAAAAGAGATCCAGAAACATGATCTCGAGCTTCTCAAGGGTGGGTACAACCTGCTCAGTGCAACTGATAGAAAGAATTATATCAAGGCGCTTGAGAAAGAGATGTTAGAAGCAGCAAAGAATCTGGAGTTTGAACGTGCGGCAGTCATCCGTGATGAGATCCAGGATGTAAAGACAGGCAAATTTACCAGTTAGCGAAGAATCAGATCCAGTGGCCCCCCAGTAATGGTGGGGTGCTGGTAGAGTTTTGGATTCACTCCGCTAAGCGGAAAATCCTGATGGTGATACACATATTGGTAGAGGTAATCCGCCGAGATTGTTTGATCTACATCGCGTAGTATTTGATTCTCTTCATCCCAACCGAGTCCTTCAAGTAGCGCTTGTGTGAAATATCCATGGGTAGGAACACCATAATAGGGTGGTTCCTTGGCAGTGTTGTCATACGTAGTAGAAGCCAATACAAATACAGGACGGGTATACG
>Ga0265295_1005884_pt1 | contig 15283 bp, 11 predicted proteins | sample Munlansysbiofilm_FD_192503 | JGI IMG/M metagenome (GOLD analysis project Ga0265295, IMG submission 192503) | Leachate microbial communities from a municipal landfill in Southern Ontario, Canada - Methane capture system biofilm | ecosystem: Engineered > Solid waste > Landfill > Unclassified ... | reverse complement strand
TCCTTTTACTCTCATTAAAGGGTTCTTGTAAATAACTGAAGTTAAGTTATCAAAATGACGATTGTCATAACCTTGATTAGAAGATGGCTCAAATTCAAAAACATCAATATTAATATTCATTGATTTTTTCAACCATTTGGACATATTATAAATAAAAATATCGTTAGCTGTACCTACTAATAATAGTATATTTAATGGTTTCTTCATTCTTCATTATTCTTTAAATACTCATCCCACTCCCCAATATCTCTCCAAGATTTCTCGCTTACTGGGAAAACACCTACTTTTCCTCCTCTATTTTTAATTTTATCTATTAAATCAGTTATATGGAAAAACTCGTTTTTAGGTATGTCTTTTAGCAAATGAGATTCTAATATATACAAACCTGCATTTATTTTATAAGTTATCTCTGGTTTTTCTTGAATTTCTTCTAATGAACCATTATAACCAGTTTCTACAGTTCCATAAGGAATTTTATAATGCTTTAGAGCTGCAACTAATGTCAACTCATTTTCATTAGCTTTGTGATACCGATAAATTTCTGAATAGTCTTGATCAACAATTATATCACAATTCGAAACAAAAAATGTAGTATCAATTAATCCATCCAAGAGGCTTAAACTCCCAGCTGTTCCATAGAATTCTTTTTCTTTCAAATATTTGATGCTATATTCAGGATGTTCAAACGAATTGAAATAATACTCTATTAATTCAGATTTAAAATTAACAGTAAAATAGAATTCATTACTACCTACATCTACAAAACGATCCATTATATGTTCTACTATTGGTTTCTCTCCGATTGGTATTAATGGCTTAGGCAGCACATTAGTTATAGGTTGTAAACGTGTGCCCTTGCCTCCTGCCATAATAACAACAGGGAAATTGATCTTTTCTTTAGGGGGTAGTTTTTTCGTCTCTAATAAATCTTCCCAAAATACTATTTTGACAACTTCATTTTTGTCATTGATTACAGGCATAAACTCTGCTCTAATTTTGAGCATTATTTTCTTAATCTTCTCTTTGTCGTCACCTTCTTTCGCAACTATTATGTCATTCCTTAATATTGTACTTATAGGATAGTTTAAATCCACATCCTTAATTATGGCTCGTTGAAGATCACCAATACTAATAAGACCTTTAAAACTATTTGGTGAGCCAACAATTAACAGTTTTCTTTTCAACTCGTCCATCATTTTTAGAGCTGAAATTATTGTTGTTGCTTTATTAATAAAGATTTTTTTTTCAATCATAGCATTTTAAAACATAAAACCATTTTGCAAGTATTTATATCTTCACATTATTCAAATCAACATCTTTTACTCTCCTCGCAGGGTTCCCCACATACAACCCATTGGCATTTGTAGATTTCACAACATTTGCAGCAGACCCAATTATGTTATACTCGGCAATTTCAATGCCGTTTTTAATGGTAGAGTTTAACCCTATAAAAGTATTATTTTGAATAATAGCATTACCTCCTATAACTCCAGAGTGCGAAATAAATGTGTAATCAGCTATGATAACATCATGTGCAATAGAAGTGTTAGATAATATTATCACACCATCCCCTATTTTAGAATTAGAACCGATAGAAACAAACTCACAAATATAGCAACCTTTTCCAATCTCGGCGTTATTTCCAATAACTGTATGTTTTGAAATATATGTCATTAATTGATAGCCTGCACTTTCAATTTCTTTAGAAACTATTTCTCGTATTGTATTTGAACTAGAATAACCAATTGCAGGAAAAACTAAAACATCCTCAGTGCCGTAAGAATCTTTCAAATGTTGAAATTTGATTATAGACAGACCATTAAAACTAGCCTCCTCATATTTAGATTCATCCACTGTGAAAGCTACTACCTTATATCTGTCATCTGATACAAGCTGACTATAAACTTGATCAGCAAAGTCTGAATCACCATAAATAACAACTTTTTGAATAGTCTTTAATTTTATCATAATTCAACTACAATTTGCTTATTAACGATTGCTTTACATTTACTAAAGCTATCTTCTAATTCTTTTTTTGTATCTGTTTGAAATATTGCATACCCATATCTATCAATACCATTTTTCATTGATTTTACATTATCACCAATAGTTAAAGTAGTTTCCCAACTGTACATATTGGGTAATTCATTTAATTCATTAATGTTAAGTATTGCAGAAATTACTCCAACAGGTAATTCAAAATGTATTATTCCTGATTTTTTATTAATTATTGGTATCACCTTCAGATATTGAAAATCATTATTAACAGCAATATCAATTAAAATATCTTCCATATTTACACCAACTGACAAAGGAACTAATGTTGATGTTATAAACCCACCTCCTAGCCTTGGGCTTGTTTCTATTACAAAAATCCCTTTTGAGTTAATCTTTACTTCTGTATGAGATGCACAATTCTTAAACTTTAAAGATTGTGCTATTTCAGCAACTAGTGATTTTATTTCATCTTGATGCTCTGCGGATAAGTCAGCAGGCTGTATGTGTCCTATTTCTACATTATAAGGAAAATCAGTTGTAATTTTCTCCGTAAATTGAATAATATGAGTTTCTCCTTTATAATGAATAGCTTCTATACTATACTCTTTGCCCTCAATAAACTCTTCTATGAGCACACTCTCTTTTTTAGTATACTGAAGTGCTTCTTGAACAGCTTGCTCAACTTCACACAGATCTTTACAATATATTACACCCCTACTACCAGAATTGTCACGTGGTTTTACAATAACAGGGTATTCTATAATATGATTTTCTAACTCTTTTAAATTATTTAGTAAAAAGCCTTTTGCACAAGGAATATCTGCTTCCATAAACTTTTCTTTCATCAAAAGTTTATCAGTTGACCATTCCGCTGTTTCTATAGAAAAGAAAGGTAAATTTAAACGTTCTGCTATACGTGCCATCATAACCAATGGTTTGTCGGTAGCAGCTGTAATAATCCCTTTTACATTGTATCGTTTTGCAACATCCAAGGTTTTCTCAAAATCTTGACCGCCTACTACCTCAAAAGCATCAACTTCATCTTTACATGCGGCATCTTCCATTGGATCTATTCCAATGGTAAAAAGACCTTTCAGTTTACAACGCTCAATGATTGACTTTTGTAAAGGGCCTACACCAAAAATCAGTATAGATTTCTTATCCATTTAAGATTGTGTCTAATGTTTCAACAATAAAAGTAATATCTTCTTCTGTTAAAGATGCATACATAGGTAAAGTAATCTCATTGTCCGTCACATAATCTGTTTGTGGTAGAGTTGCTTTATAATCTTTATAGATAGAGAATCTATGAATTGCAGGATAATGTACACTTGTTTGTATTCCTGCAGCATGTAGCTTGTCTCTTACTTGATCTCTTTTTTCTACGGTTGAATCTTTTAGAACTATAGGCATTATGTAATTTGAAACAAACTCTTTATTATCTGCGAATGGAACAATAACTCCTTGCACTGATTTTAGTTTATCATCATACCAATTCCTCACTTGCACTCTTTTGTCTAAATCTTCTTGCAACTTATTCATCTGCACAACACCAATAGAAGCACGAATATCATCCATACGATAGTTGTAGCCTAAATCCACCACGTCGTAACTCGTAGCATGTCCACCAGCTCGTTGATAAGACATAGTTGTCATACCATGTGAACGTAACAATCGTGCTCTTTTTGCTATCTCTTCGTTATTGGTAATCATCATACCACCTTCGCCAGTGCTGATGTTTTTATTGGAGAAAAAACTAAAACAACCTATATCACCTATTGTTCCCAACTTCTTACCTTTATATTCAGATAAAGGTCCATGGCATGCATCTTCTATTACTTTTAGATTGTGTTTTCGTGCAATAGTCATAATTTTATCCATATCTGCAGGAAAACCTGCAATATGCACCACAACGATTGCCTTTGTTTTTGAAGTAATTTTACGTTCAATATCTGCAGGGTCAATATTGATATTCTCTGGACCAACAATATCACAGAAAACAGGAGTTGCACCTACATATCTAATGCAATTTGCCGATGCTGCAAAGCTCAATGAAGGACACAGTACTTCGTCACCAGGTTTAATCTCGCACAATGTACATGCTAGATGAAGTGCATCAGTGCAGTTTGACATGCTTATTGCATAGCTAACATCAAACATTTCAACAAACTGCTGTTCTAGCTCTTCACATTTTGGACCTGTTGAAATCCATCCTGAACGAATGGTTTCTGTTACTGCTTCGATTTCTCTTTCGTCGAAATTGAGATCGAATAGGGGAATTTTGTATACCATAATATTATTTGTCTTTTTATTATTACATTTTCGAATCTAAAAACTTACCTTTCTCTACATATCCAAAATCGGGAATCATTTTAAAGAACAAATCAACCAATTGCTGTTTAGTCCAATGTCCATTTTGCTTCATTGATTGAATAGAATTAGTAAAGTGTTCTATAAGCTCTTCATTATAAACAGCATCATTTTTAATTATTCCAAGATTTTTAAATCTCTCTAGATCAAGTACTTCATCAGCCATAAAAAACTCCTCAAAGTCTTTTTCTCCTGTTGTATCACTTGCTGTAAAGAGACAAGAGTACTCTCCTTTTTCTGGTAATGTATTAGCTAATTCACGAGCCTCTTCTTCAGTTTTACATAAGTAAGGTTTATAACCAATGTCTTTAAGGTAACGTTCTGCAATTTCAGAGAAAGTAATCAAATGCAAACTCTCACTCAGTTTAGGAAAAAAAATATCACGATTCTCACCAAATATAGTTGACATCAAGCAAAGTTCACCAGACTCTTTAGGAATTACAAAATAACGCTTTACATCATTAGGAGCAACTATTGGTTGACGCTTTTGTATGCGTTGATTAAAACCATGTAACAACGACCCATCAGAAAAAGCAACATTAGCAAAACGTGCTGTAGAAATATCTATCTGTTCGCTCAACTGCATCAAATACATTTCCATAATACGTTTTGAAGCACCCATCATATTGGCAGGATTGGCTGCTTTGTCAGTTGAGACACAAAAATATTTTTTTACACCCTTGTCAATTGATTGCTGGATAGTTTTCACCGTATTGAAGATGTTTACATCTATCATACGCATCATTGTGTAGGGGTCTTTTTCGCTACGAACGTGCTTCAATGCCGAAAGATTTAGAACATAATCGTATCCCCCATCTGCATTCCAGAATGCATCGTACTCTACCGAACCGCAGTCAAGGGCAAAGGTCTGAAAATCTCCATCAATATAGCCAAACGAGCTTCTGATATCACGCACCAGTTCAACCATATTGTTCTCGCTAATATCTACTACGTGAAGTTTCTTTGGTTGACGTTTGAAGATTTCTTTTGTTACGGCTTGTCCAATTGAACCTGCTCCTCCAATAACAAGGAAACGAGAATTTGAAACAATTTCGTTTAATTGTTCTTTGTGGGAATTAATATCTTCTGTGAAGAGTTCTTTCTTTCTGCCTATGAGTTTTAGTGTATCCATACTGACAAATTGTTATTTATTGATGTTTTTAAAATACCACTCACAAGCCTTTTCAAACCCCTCTTCAGCTGAATACTGAGGATTATAATCAAGAATTGTTTTAGCCTTAAAAATACTTGCTTGCGAATGTGGTATATCTCCTGGACGCTTATCTCTGTAAACAACATCGATATCTGCAATGGCTGGGTCGTGCTTAGCTAGATTGCTGCGAAGTGTTTCAAAGAGTTGGTTAAGAGTGGTGTTTCCACCAAAAGCTACATTAAACACTTCCGAAAAGTGAGAAGAATCAATTGATAGTCGTTCTCCTTTAGCAACATCTATATTATAGTAGGTTTCGCGCTGTTTATAGATTTCTTCTGTGCTTTGTAGCATTGCTTGCTCATTGGCATGAATTACATTGTCTATATAGGTGAAATCGCGCGAATAATATCCATCGCCATTAATATAGGGCGACTGATGATTTATCAGCGACTTAACCCATAGTGGAATGACTGCTGCATAGGCACCATCGGGTGTTTGTCGTTTACCAAATACATTAAAATAACGCAAACCTATGCACTGCATGCCATAAGTTTTGGCAAATACATTGGCATAAAGTTCGTTTACATATTTAGTAATAGCATAGGGCGATAGTGGACGACCTATTTTGTCTTCTATCTTTGGCAGTTTTTTTGAATCACCATAGGTGGATGAACTGGCTGCATATACAAAACGTTTTACACCCTCGTCACGAGCTGCAACGAGCATATTTAAAAAACCATCGATATTAACTTCGTTTGTTGTAATGGGATCGTTGATAGAGCGAGGCACACTGCCCATTGCTGCTTGATGCAATACATAGTGGCATCCCGCAATGGCTTCTTTACAGGTGTTTAAGTCCCTAATATCTCCTTCTATATAGGTGAAGTTGGGATGATTGATTATCTCATCAAGGTTTGATTTGAAACCTGTGGATAGATTGTCTAAACAAACCACTTTATATCCTTTGCTGATGAAGTGTTCGCATAGGTTGCTGCCGATGAAGCCGGCACCGCCGGTGATAAGTACTTTAATGTTAGCTATATTTTCGTTCATTTTCTATTATTATATTATTTCAAATGTCATGAACTTTTCAAAGTGAAAAACTAAAAGTGAAAAGTGTTGCTGGCTTTTCAATGTTTATCTTGTTTATTCACATCTTCTTGTTATTATTTGCCTTATGCAGCTGAAATGCTATTTACCTTTTCTTATCAAGGTTTGATTTAGTTGTTTTGATGGAGGCTACAAGAATACTTGTAAGCTCCTTATTATAACTTGATAGAATGTTTGCTGTATCTTGACATAAATAGCCAGAATCTTTTAAAAGAGAAATCCAATAGGATGTTTCGTTTGACTCTTTGAGTGAGATACTTAGTTTAGAAATCACTGTTGTCCGATAAAAATCTGATTATCTTATGTAAAACTCAGCATAAGAAGCGAATATGTATAAAATGAAAAAGAGAGGCTTGGTTTTGGTTTTTTAAAAAATATTGCTTTTCCGCAATTTATTTCACATCCATAAAGGGTGTAAATTGCTGAAAATCAATTCATCCTTTAGGATTGAGGAAAAAATTGATAGAAGCAATTTACGCCAAAACAATACTTTCTTATTTTATCGGACAATAGTGTTTAGAAATAAAATCAGCTTTAGATTGTGCAAACTCTGCTTCTCGAATCAATGCGCCAACTGCAGTTCCTGATCTTAATAGCTGTTTGCTTAAAACATACTCTTTATGCTCCTGAACAATAATTTTGTAAGCCTTTATTAATTCTCAATGCAAAAGCATAAGACTTCCTAGCCACAACATTGTCCTTCGTCATTATTGTTTTTGTCTTTTCATTAGACCTTTCCGTGTCAACCATGTCCAAAACATCACAATCTTGCTTCCGAAATATCTTTATTTATAACTCCTTTTACATCATAAATGACGCAATTGTGTTCTTTGCAAGAATTCAAGTCCATTGTTTGAAACTCATTGTGGGCTACTGCCACGATCAGTGCGTTGTAGTTTTTCAAGTTGGGTTCTTGGGTAAGTGAAGTAATGCCATATTCGCGTTGTACCTCTTCTGGATTTGCCCATGGGTCGTAAATATCCACTCCTACTTCGTATTCATTTAGTTCATTATAAATATCAATGGCTTTGGTATTTCGTATATCTGGGCAGTTTTCTTTAAAAGTGATTCCCAACATCAGCGCTTTGGCTCCTTTTACGCGAATGGAGTTTTTAATCATCAGTTTCACCACTTCTGTGGCTACATATTTGCCCATGCTGTCGTTCATGCGTCGTCCTGCCAATATAATTTCGGGATGATAGCCAAATTCCTGTGCTTTGTGAGCTAAATAAAAAGGGTCCACGCCAATGCAGTGTCCTCCCACCAAACCGGGTTTAAAAGGCAAGAAATTCCATTTGCTATTTGCTGCTTCCAAAACCGCGTTGGTGTCAATTCCCATTAAATTAAAAATTTTAGCCAATTCGTTTACGAAAGCAATATTAATATCGCGTTGCGAGTTTTCGATCACCTTGGCTGCTTCCGCAACTTTAATGGATGGAGCCAAGTGCGTTCCGGCAGTAATGACAGATCGATAAATGGCATCTACTTTCTGACCAATTTCGGGTGTTGAACCCGATGTGATTTTTTTAATTTTCTCTACCGTATGTTCTTTATCCCCTGGATTGATTCGCTCTGGACTGTATCCTGCAAAAAAATCAACATTAAATTTCAGTCCCGAAACTTTTTCCACAACGGGCAAGCAATCATCTTCGGTGGCTCCTGGGTAAACCGTAGATTCATAAACGACGATATCGCCTTTTTTAATCACCTTGCCAATGGTTTCGCTGGCTTTTATTAGAGGTGAAAGATCGGGTCGGTTGTTTTTATCCACAGGGGTTGGAACGGTAATGATATAAAAATTACAATCTTTGATTTTTTCTACATCAGTCGTACAAATAAATCCATTTTTCAGGGCATCTAATAAGAGTTCATCGCTCACTTCCAAAGTGTCGTCTTTTCCTTTCATCAGCATTTCAACACGATGGGAATTGATATCGAATCCTACTGTTTTGTATTTTGTCGAAAACAATCGAGCTAAGGGTAATCCTACATAGCCCAGTCCGATGACTGCAATTTTAATGTCTTTAGTGTTCATTTATCTTCTTATTTTTACAAGCTTTTTTTGATGCTCTCTATAGCAAAGCCCTCTCACTCACATAATATATTTTACAATTATATGAGCTACAGGCTTTTGTGTTATTTGAAGGTTTTGGCCGCAGCTTTCGCCTTCTCTATTTATTTCCCATTATTTTTAAGTCAAAGGCTTTCCCGTTAGGAGGAATTTAATGGGAAAATTCCTCCTTTGGATGTTTTTATTATTTAGAGCTTATGAAAAAAAAACTCTAAGAAATGTTGACAAAATTATTTTCATTAACGACAACAAAACATTAATTGATAATGATAAAGTCAACACGTCTGTTTAAATAGTTTTTGCTTTTAGAAAGCATCTTAGTATTGTATTTCGATTCCTTTTCCAATCTTGCAGCATCTATCTTGTAGTCGTTTACCAATTTGTTATAAACTCCGTCAACCCGTTGTTGTGATATTTTTTTATTTACATTTATGCTTCCAATATTGTCGGTATGGGAAACCAATTTGATGCGAACGTCTGGGTTGTTTTGTAGATAAACTGCAATCAGAGCCAATTCCTTATCGTTTTTTTCGTCAAGTGTTGTTTTGTTGAAATCGAAATAGATGGATGGAAGAAGAGTATTTGAACTGTTTTCGTTCTCTCTGGTTTCAGCTTGGGTATAAACCACTACTTCTTTTTCTTCTTTATTTTCTAGATTTTCCAATCTTTCGTTGATGAGAGCTACTTTTGCATTTATCAGCGAATCTTGGTTGACTTTAGGCTGTATGTCGTTATCGCTTTTCATTATGGCCAATGGTGTTTCTTGTTTAGTAATAATTGGGTTATTCCTATTTTTATAATCCATCATGTAAATCAATTCAACGATTTTTTGTTTTTTCCAAAAATGTATTGCACTCCGATATGGGTGTAGCTATATTTATCGTTTGGATTGGTATTCCGCATAAATGCATCAAATTTATCGGTTATCATAGATCGGAGGTTGGACTCGATTCCTACATTCCAATTTTCATTTATTTTGAATTTAACTCCCACTCCTACTGGAAAGACAATGGCATTGGTTTTGTTTACCGATTCGATGGTGGCATCCGTAATAGATGATTTTAGTTTGGAGTTGAAGTTTATATTTCCAATTCCAACCAGGCCATAAAGATCTATGTATTCGTTAGCTTTGATATGAGGCGCCACTATTTTTAGAATGCTTACGGTAGTATTAATATCAAATTCCATAGAGTTGGTGTTTGATATTAAATTTGCAGCGCCCCCATTCAGCCATTTTTCTTTTACTCCTTTTGTTTGTCCGGCAATAAACTGTGCTTGGACGGACCAGAATGGAGTAATTTGATATCCAAAAACGGCTCCGCCTCCAAAACTTAACTCTTTGGATGTTGGAAAAAAATCAGTGGTCTTGATGTTGGAAAAAGAGATCATTGTACCTCCATTTAACCCAACGTAAAATTGATTGTATTTTTCCTTTTCTGGCTCTGTTTGTTGGCCATAGGATGTTCCTACTTTTAGTAGGATAATTAAAGCAAGTAATAATTTTATTGTTTTCATATATTATGTAGAGTATTGGTTTTTACTTCTTTTTATTTAATATTCTTTGAATGAAGCTTTTCTTCTTCGGACTGTTGTAGTAGTAGCTGTGGTAATAGTACCCGTCGGAAGTAGTGTCGTCATTTAGAATAATGCCAATATTGGCTGATGGATTGCCGTTGTGAAAATGTTGAATTTCTTCCAGAAATTTCTTCTGAGTGAAATTCAGACGGACGACATAGAGTATTGAATTGGTGTATTTAAACAGTTGAAGAGCGTCGGATACCACATTGATAGGAGGAGTATCTAAAATGATAAAATCGTAGGTTTTTTTGAGTTCTTCGATCATTTCACCCATGCGAAGATTCCCAATAAGTTCCGATGGATTTGGAGGAATGGGTCCTGCCGAAATATAATCCAGATTTGGAATTTCTGTTTTGTGAATGGCATCGCTTAAGCTTGATTGTCCCGAAAGAATGGTGCTGATTCCCGTTTGTTTTAAGTAATTGCCCGAATTGAGTATGCTCATCTCCTTGCTCAAGCTTGGATTTCGAAGATCCATTCCCAGAATAATCGTTTTCTTATCGTTTATGGCATAACTGATGGCGATATTTATGGACAAGAATGTTTTTCCCTCATTTGGAATAGATGAAGTAACGAGAATTACATTGCTTTCAATCGGATCGAGAACAAATTGCATTTTGGTACGAAGTCCGCGAAAAGCTTCTGTGATTTCTGATTTTGGAAAATCATGAACCACAGTGGTCGAATCAAGTTCCGAATGCGGAATGCTGCTAATGACTGGAATGTTGGTAATGGACTGAAGGTCTTCTTTCGAGTCGATAAAATCGTAAAGCATTTTTTTGATAATCACAAATCCTACAGGAATGAGCAATCCCAAAAGGAGGGAGATTATGTAGATCAATTTCTTATTGGGCGTAATGGGGTTTAACGAAATCGGTCTGGCATTGTCAATAATTCGACTGTCGGGCATGTTAGAAGCTCTCGCAATGGCGGATTCTGCTCGTTTTTGCAACAAGAAAGTATAAATGTCATTGTTGATTTTGAAATTCCGTTGAATGTTAATCAAGGAGCGTTCTTTTTCGGGAATCAACATCAACTCTTTGTCAAAACTAAGCAAGTTCCGTTTCAATTCCGAAATCTCAATTTTTTTAGAGTTTGTTAAACTCTGGATCGCTTCTGAAACCGCTTTTTTCGATTCTGCAATTTGTTTGTTGATGTTTGTCACCAAGGGATTGGTGTCGGTAGAACTGGCCATCAATTTGTTTTTTGTAGTCGACAATTCAAACAAATCAGTAATCAGTCTATTTAGGAATGGATCGCTTACGCCCATGACCGAAGGAACCAAAATATCCTGAAATTCATTATGTGTTTGGAGGTAATCTTCCAAATATTTGAAATATTTTAAATGCAACTCCGACAATGCAATGTCGGTTGCAATCTTTTGTGATTGCTCATATACGCCTTGTGCTTGAAGCTCAACGTTGATCACTTTGTTGTCTCTTCTAAAAGATTCGAGTTTGTATTCAGTTGAACTTAAAGTGTCGGAGAGTACTTCGAGTTGCGAATCTATAAAATCGATGGTCGTTATGGCCATCTGGTTTTTGTCGTTTAAGTTACTGAGATTGTATTGATTGATAAATTCGGAGAGCAAATCAACGCCCTCTTCTTTGTTGTTAAAAGTAAGGCTTATGTGGATAATGTCGGACTGTTTCCCTGCTGGTTCCGCTGTTACTGATTTGTTCAGACTTTGCGCTAGAGAGTTTACATCATTGATTTCAAAATAAAAAGTTGTATTTTTCTTTGTTTCAAAAACGGTGTTTGGCCTGGCATCTATCCTGATTTTTAACCATGGAGTTTCAATCCATTCTCCCATTTTACATGTTTTGGAGAACTTTTTCGAAGACTCTTCAATGGAGATATTTCTATAGTTGTTGAAATCGTAAATCAGTTTACGATCTTTTTCAATGCTGATTTCCAGAGTATTGTCTTTGTTGTATTCCAAACGATACATTCCAATCAATTGAGGATGAAATGGATCCATGGTAACGATAAATGGAGCTTGTGTATAAATGTTGTCTTTTCTTGCTCTCTTTTGTTCGTAGTAGTGAATAAAGTGATTGCTGCTTTTAATGGTTGCTTCGGCTAAATCAAAGGTTTTAAGAATTCCAATTTCATTTTCTGTGCTTTGTTGAGAATTAAAAAGGCCAAAACCTTGCATAAAATCATCAGCCCCCCCTTTTGAGTCTTTTTTTATGAGGATGGTCGCTGTCGCCTTGTATGTTCTGGGAGTATAAATGGAGATGTAATATCCAATGGAAACGCAAATAAGTAGACTAATTGGAAAATAATACCAGATTTTCGCCATCCCTTGGAGATAGGATTTTATGTTGATGCTTTTTTCCTGTGAGTCACTATCGTTGTGTATCGTGTCGAAATGATTCATTTATTTGTTTTTTGGAAAAGTTAAAAGGAGTTCAAGTGTAGCAGCTTTGGGGTGAAGTTGCGGGAAGGCAATGTAAAACTTAATTGAGCTCATGTCAAATAGTTTATGTTCAACAAATTGATTTGAGTTAAATTCTAGGTATTTGTCAGAAATATTGTTGCAATGCATTTTTGTATTAAATTTTGGATTTAGTAAAAGCTTTTAGATAAACAACAAAATTACTTATATTTACCATTAAAACTTTAATTTTTTTGTTAAAAAACGTAGATAATTGTTAAACTAAAAAATTTGCTTAGGCATTTATGTAATATAAAATATTTATAGTCATCTTTATAAATGTTAACTTGTTTAGGGGATGTTTGATATTAATAGACAAATACGCATGAGAAATCGTTATTTTAATTTATGTAAAAATCAAACTCAAGAGGTGTTGATTTTTCTATTATGAATCAATCTTCAGCTAATCTTGTTAAATCCAAATTAGTAAAAGTGAAGCTTGTCGTAAGGTGTTTCTCTTTTCGATATGAGGGATATTTCCACCTTTTTTTAATCGCCAAATAGACTAGTTTTTCAAGAAATTAAACAGCACAACTATAGTTGTTATGGCTGAAAAGATTGTTCCATAAGGGAACACGGCAAGACCAAAAGGTTTGGTTCTCATGGGTTCAACATATACAATATCATTCGGCATAAGCATAAAAGCTTCATGCGAAATTACTTTTGATTTTGTAATGTCTAAACTGTATGTTTTATAATCTCCCGATTGCAATTTACGCATTACGGTTATGTTTTTGCGATTTCCATACATGGTTAAATCTCCAGCCATGCCCAATGCATCGATTAAATTGGTTTGTTTTTGATTTGTGAAAAATTGACCGGGACGATTTACTTCTCCCAAAACAGTAATGTTCGTATTTACTAATTTTACAGAAACAATGGCATCGGTAACGAACTTTTTCAAAGTGGTTTCAATGTCATCTTTAAGTTGATCACTGGTTTTATCTCTGCAATTAAATGAACCGATAAGCGGAAGTTCAATGTTCCAATTATCATCCACAAGGTAGCTGATTAAAAAGAGGGAAGAAGGATTTATTGAGGCTGTTTGATTCGTCTCTGAAGGTTTACCCGTAAGCAACATTCTCATCTCTGGATTCGATGTTTTAATATCAATGTAGATATTGTCCCCTTTTTGGAGCAAATAGGGCTGAGAAGCCACTTTTATGGTGTCGTTTTCACTCGATTTTTCGCGTTGTAAGTATTTTAATTTGCTCACAGGTGTGCAGGAAGAAAGAATAATGCTAAGAATTCCGAATATAATTAAGGTAATTGCTATCTTATTATGCTTTGTCATTTTTATTGTCTTTTCAATTAAATATATGTTCTGTCTGAATTTTATGCAAAATTAGTTTTTTTATGTATTAAACAACTTTTTTTTGTCAATTTTTGATGCAACATCAAAATCCAATATTTAATCCGGTCCTAAATATAAAATGATTCCCTTGCTCGAAAGCTGAAGTAAACTTGTTTAAGTAGTATTGAGCAGATTGATTGTCAGCATCTTTTGTTTTGATTATGGATTTAGAAACTCCGATTTCAAGTTTTACCGTATTCAAAATTTGATAATTTACTTCAATGCTTAAATGCTGCTTGTTCCAAATAATATCTCTCAAAAATTCGAATTCATCTACTTTAGGTAAGTTTGTTCCAACAAGATAGGGATAGTCATTTCCTTTTAGAATTTGAGTAAACGAGGCGGTTATTCCTACTTTATAATGGGGTTTATAATTTAATGCGAGATAAATTTCCTCGGCATTGTCAACTAGATAGTTGCCCAAATTGTAACGGTTGGTTTCAAAAGTGGTAGATGGCACTCTATGTTTAAAAGTCATGGGTTTTGTGTGCGTATATTCCGCTGTCAAGCTGATGTTTTCCACTAAAAAGTTAGAGGTTTTTAGCCCCGCTTTGTAGCTGATAAAGTTGGTTCGTTTTGGATCTCCAATCCTGGTTTTAGAAAATTCATCAATAAAAAATGAGGCATAAAGGTGAATGTTTTTGATGTTTCGTGAGCTGAGGTTGAAAAACATTTGTGAGTTTTCATTTTCCACCCCTCGGGTGAGTGTGTGATCAATCGATTTGAAAAACATGACGGGAATTAAATATGCAGCTTGTATGCCTTTGTCACTGTAAACAATGGAGTTTCCAAAGGAAAAACTAAAATTTTTAAAGGGACGGATGGTAAACATATTGGCTGCTATATATTTATCGCTAAATACTTTTCTTTTTACTCCCGTTGAGCTTGTGTATGAGCGGCTGCTGTCGATTTCCATCGAAACAAGCCAGCCATGAAAATAGTTTAATTCAAACCATTTTGCGGGTTTCAAATTTAGCTTTACGCTTGCAAACGATGGGGTTCTGCCCGATAGAATGTTGCTGCCATGGTTGTTGTCTCCCCATTCCAGATGATCTTTCACCAATCCAATATTTCCCCATATCCAAGCATAGGTAATTCCGCCTCGCATTTCGCTGTAGTCGGCGCCTAATCTGCCTCCATTGTTTACTTTGTGACTCCCGCCCTCGTATAAAGTCAAGAAGTTTGGTTGGGAATAAATATCGTTTTTTT
>Ga0265295_1005883_pt1 | contig 15284 bp, 9 predicted proteins | sample Munlansysbiofilm_FD_192503 | JGI IMG/M metagenome (GOLD analysis project Ga0265295, IMG submission 192503) | Leachate microbial communities from a municipal landfill in Southern Ontario, Canada - Methane capture system biofilm | ecosystem: Engineered > Solid waste > Landfill > Unclassified ... | reverse complement strand
CCGCTTGCCATTGCTCCTTATGAGGTGCATCTCATTTTAGCGCTTGATCAAGACGAAGAAAAGCGTCGGCTTGCGGAGATGCTCTATACTGAACTGGTGGATGCCGGATGGGACGTGTTATTCGATGATCGCAATGAGCGCGCTGGCGTCAAGTTTAAAGACGCTGATCTGATCGGCATACCCCTTCGGGTTGTCGTTGGTAAAGAAAGCACCCAAGATCGATTTGAAGTAAAAGTACGTAAAACTGGTCAGGTCTTTAAAGTATCAAGAATGGAATTGTTACCGTTATTGCAAGAACTTGCAAGGGATCTGTCGGTGCTAACAAAAGATGGGCGTTAATTGTACGTTAGAGACGAGGACGAGCGCGTCCGGAGTTGAACGATGAAGATGATAGATAAAGGAGCGGGACAGAATGAGCGCAGGTGGCGAGCTTCATGATGCGTTGCGCGCGCTTGTAACGCGCATTCCTCCCGATGATGATCAAGGCTATGCGGTTTTTCGACATCTAAAACTCGAACGATTATTCGTCGATACGGATGCACGCCGCTGGCTTTTTTCTTTCACAGCGATCGGACTACTAGAGATATTACCGTTTTTGCGTTGGGAAGAAAAAGTTCGCATGGTTTATAAAGCGTACGAGCACGGGCCCATTGATACGGAAATGGTTGTACATTTTTCCTTATCCGAACCACCGGCGAACGAGGCAATCATCCAACATTTTTGGCCCGGATTTTTATATTGGCTAAAAGCGAAAGAACCTCAGCTTTTAGCGATCCTTGATGAAAACTTCCCACGTCTAAAAGATGATCAGCTTGTGATCGGTGTTCGTCACGAGGATGCACTTAAATTTTTAAAAACATCGAACGCTGAAGAACGCTTTAAACTTTTTTGGTCACGATACGCACAAGGTCTTACCCTGCCTTCTTTTTTATTTGTTCCTGCGCTCGGAACAGAGGAACTTCAGATCATCAAATCGCATGTCCAAGAACAGGCCGAGCAGCGGTGGTTGGATGAAATTAAAATCGAGTCTTTAAACAATAAGCAGGAAACGAAAGAAAGCGGTGGCAGGAAGTCCGGAAACGATCACGAAGGTGTCATTTGGGGTAAGATCATTAGCGGTGACCCATTGCCTTTAAGTCAGATCCAAGACCCCGTTCCGCGTCTTGTGGTCGTGGGGCGTGTGTTTGTAAAAGATGAGCGCGCTTTGAAAAATGGTGGCACACTTTTTATGCTGAAGATCACCGACGATGAAGACGCGATCGGCGTTAAAGTTTTTGCCAAAAACGACGCTGAGAAAGATGCCCTCTCTAGCATTGCTATTGGTGATTGGCTCAAAGTGCGCGGTTCAGTACAAGAAGACACGTTTGAACGAGAATTGATCCTGCTCGCCCAAGATATTAACCGTTACACCGTTCCTAGACGGACAGATGACGCACCTGAAAAACGGGTCGAACTGCATCTGCATACGACGATGAGCACCATGGATGCTCCGCTTCCACCATCGGAGGCGATCAAACGGGCGCACGCTTTTGGTCATGAGGCGGTAGCGATCACCGATCATGGTGTCGCGCAGGCCTTTCCTGAAGCCTATGAAGCTGGTGAACGTTATGGTATTAAGGTCATTTTCGGCATGGAAGCGTACATGGTGGATGATGGTGTAGGGATGATTCTTTTTCCACAAAGTGGAAGACGTTTAGACACAGATACGTATGTCGTCTTTGACATTGAGACGACCGGACTTTCCCAAGATACCGATAGGATCATTGAGATAGGTGCAGTTAAATTAAAAGATGGTCAGATCGTCGATCGTTTTCAAAGTTTTGCCCATTATGGCCAACCGCTTCCGTCCAAAATCGTAGAACTCACCGGAATTACGGATCAGATGTTAAAAGATGCACCACCTTTGTCCGAAGTGCTGAATGCTTTTACATCCTTTGTGGGAGAGGCCACCCTCGTTGCGCACAATGCACGATTTGATACGGGCTTTTTAAATGTCGCTTTGACCCGCGCCGGTCTTAAAGCGCTCAATTTACCAGTGATTGATACATTAGAAGTGGCCCGTGCTTTGTTGCCGGAGCTAAAAAATCACAGACTCGATACACTTTCTAAGCATTTTTCTGTGACGCTGACACAACACCATCGTGCCGATCACGATGCAGAGGCGACCGGGGAAATTTTTAATCATATGCTTCGTCTAATCGCCGATAGAGGGCTTTATACGCAAGACGATCTTGCTGCTTTCTCCGGCGGTGATCGTCACAAGCGCTCACGTCCGTTTCATGCGACCCTTCTTGTTCAAAATAACGAAGGACTTAAAAATCTCTATCGTCTCATCACAATTTCTCATCTTAAAACGTATTATCGTGAGCCACGTATTTTAAAAAGTGATCTGGCAGCGCACCGTGACGGACTTTTGATCGGGAGCGCTTGTGATGAAGGTGAAGTGTTTGAGACGGCGATGGGGAAAACAGAAGAAGATTTAGAGCGGGTGATGCGTTTTTATGATTATATCGAAGTTATGCCGCCGGATCTGTATATGCCCTTGGTACACCGTGGTGTCATTCCAGACAGAGAAGGCATTGTGCGTATTCTAAAAAAAATCATCTCGACTGCTCACCGCTTAGGAAAAATGGTCGTCGCCACCGGAAATGTGCATCACCTTGATCCCCAAGATAAAGTTTATCGAGAAATTTTGTTAAGAGCACAAAATGGTCTTCCGTCCCGAGATCCGGCAACGCTTCCTTCACAACATTTCCGTACGACGGCAGAGATGTTGGAAAGTTTTTCGTTTCTTGAGCGCGACATCGCGGAACAGATTGTGATTCACAACCCGCGCACCATCGCCCGTGACATATCCTCTTTAAAACCATTCCCGGATGGATTGTTTACGCCGGTCATCGAAGGCGCAGAGGAAGAAGTGCGTCAGTTGGCACAACAACGGGCGCGTGAGATATATGGTGATCCGCTTCCACCGCTCATTGCCGAACGATTGGAGCGAGAGCTCACGAGCATTATAGGCAACGGTTTTGCAGTCATTTATCTGATCGCTCAAAAACTCGTCAAGCGCTCGCTCGATGATGGTTATCTCGTTGGTTCACGTGGATCGGTTGGTTCTTCTTTTGTGGCTACGATGCTCGGTATTACGGAGGTAAACCCTCTACCGCCGCATTATGTTTGTCTCAATTGCCATTATACTGAGTTTGTGCAGGGGGGAGATGTAGGAAGCGGTTTTGATTTACCCGATAAATTATGTCCCGAATGCGGGATTCCCCTGCATCGCGATGGTCATGATATTCCGTTTGAGACGTTTATGGGCTTTGAAGGCGACAAAGTTCCAGATATCGATCTTAATTTTTCAGGAGAGTATCAGCCTCGGGCGCATAAATACACGGAGGAACTCTTCGGAAAAGGGTATGTGTTCCGCGCTGGAACGATCTCTACAGTTGCTGAAAAAACAGCCTTTGGGTTTGTTCGCAAATATTTGGAAGAAACTGGGCGGGTTGTGCGAAAAGTTGAGATGGAACGTTTGGCGCGGGGAGCTACGGGTGCCAAACGGACAACCGGACAGCACCCGGGCGGACTGATGGTTGTACCTCAACATCTCGATGTACATGATTTTACGCCCATACAGCGACCGGCAGATGATCCAAACTCAGAGACGACGACGACCCATTTTGACTATCATGCCATCAGTGGGCGATTGCTTAAACTCGATATACTTGGGCACGATGATCCGACAGTGCTCAGAATGCTCGAAGATCTCTCTGGCATCGATCCGCGCACACTGCCACCTACTGATCCGAAAGTGATGCGTCTTTTTCAAGGAACGGAGTCACTGGGCGAGAACCTTGGATTAGAGGCCATCGATGTACGGACGGGTACTTTGGGCATTCCTGAATTTGGGACGCGATTTGTACGAGGCATGTTAGAAGAGACGCGGCCCAAAACATTTGCCGAGCTTGTGCAGATATCGGGTTTGTCTCATGGGACGGATGTCTGGCTTGGCAACGCTCAAGAAGTGATTCAAAGTGGACAAGCGGAATTAAAAGATGTCATCGGTTGCCGGGATGATATTATGGTTTACTTAATATATAAAGGACTCCCCCCAAAAGATGCTTTTCGAATTATGGAGAGTGTGCGAAAAGGCAAAGGGTTAAAGCCTGAGGATGAAGCGTTGATGCTTGAACACAACGTCCCGGAATGGTATTTAACATCATGTAAAAAAATAAAGTATATGTTTCCCAAGGCGCATGCTGTCGCATATGTGCTCATGGCGCTCCGTATTGCGTATTTTAAAGTGTATCGCCCACTTGAGTTTTACGCGACGTATTTTTCTGTACGTGCCGATGATTTTGATCTCGACTTGATCGGTTCTGGTGAAAGTGCAGTCCTCCGGGCTATTCGAGAGATTCAACAAAAAGGGAATGAAGCAACAGCAAAGGAAAAAACGTTGCTAACCGTGTTGGAAGTTGCTTATGAATTTTATCGCCGTGGATTTCATTTTTTACCCATCGATTTATACAAGTCTTCGGCTGATCGATTTTTAATTCATGAAGGCGCTCTGCTTCCGCCTTTTACGGCCCTTTCAGGTTTGGGTCAGACAGCGGCAGAGAGTATTACACGCGCGCGCGAAAAGGGTCCTTTTTTATCCATTCAAGACTTTGCAGAAAGAACGCGCGTCACACGCACCATTATAGAATCTTTGAAAACACTGGGTGTTTTTGCTGATCTTCCGGAAGAAAACCAAATGTCTCTGTTTGATTTTGCTTAAAGGAGAGGTTGCTTTGAAGGGCTGGAGCTGGGATATCCCAATGCTTATCTTTATAGGATTGGCTGTGTTGGGTTGGTTTGGGCGGAACCATGCTCTGGCCATTGCTGCTCTCCTTTTGATCATTATCCGCTTTTTCTCCAATCATGTTCTGTTTAACCTCCTCGATCGCTACGGCGTCGATCTGGCGATTACGATTTTAATTGTTGCGGTGATGGCCCCTTTGGCCTCAGGAAAAGTTTCCTTTCAAGCGATCAGTGAATTTTTTCGACGTCCCACCTTGATACTCGCAGTGATGGTAGGTACACTTACCAGTTTGATTGCCAGTAGAGGCGTGGTTTTGATGAAAGCAGAGCCGCTTGTAGTTTTTGGTTTGTTAATCGGATCGATCATAGGTGTTGCTTTTTTTCGCGGCGTACCTGTCGGTCCGCTGATTGCCGCCGGCATATTAGCACTTTTGATCGGCTTACTGCAGATTTTCGGTCTAATGCGTTAAGCCATCCGTTTGGGTACATATCGTGTTAGTCGATAAAAGTCTGTTGATGAGATATCAAATTCATGATACTATCATAGAGGAATAAAAAAGTCAATATAATTGTAATGTTAAAATATATTAGGAGGTTTGAAAATGCGTGATATTGATCGTGCTAGACGACAAACCATTGCTGATATGTTTTCTAAAACAGTGCGTAAGAACAAAGATAAGATAGCGCTTATTTTTAATGATCAAAGATATACGTATCAAGCGTTAGAGCATCTTGCAGTAAGTGTTGCAGGGAAGTTATATGATGCTGGATTGCAACGAGGCGACCGCATTGCAGTGTATGGGAAAAATTCTGATCACTATGTCATCATTTGGCTCGCTTCTATCTACGGAGGTTTTGTTCATGTTCCCATCAATTTTGCATTAACCGGTGAATCGTTATTATACATCATCAGGCAATCAGGTGCCAAGGCATGCTTTTACGATCAAGATTTAATCGATCATATTCGCGCTATCGAACCTTTATATGGATTATCCATCATAGAAACATTGAATAATTTTATTGATTCAGTCAACACATTAGATACAGAAACTGTCTGGAAGACAGCCTTTTTTGATGAGATTAAAGAGCACGATCTTGTGCAGCTACTGTATACTTCTGGAACAACTGCCCATCCAAAGGGGGCAATGATGACCCATGGGGCATTTATAGCTGAATATCTTAGTGTATTATATGACTTAGATTTTACGAGAGATGATCGTATGCTACATGCGTTACCACTTTATCACTCTGCTCAGATGCATGTATTTTTGATGCCTCAACTGCTAATAGGAACGACAAATTACCTTATTGCTTCTCCAAAAGCTGAAATGATATTTAAGTATATACAGGAGCATGAAATTACATCGATGTTTGCTCCACCTACGGTTTGGATCAATCTGCTGCGTCATCCTTCTATAAACGATTTTGACTTGACAAGTCTCAAAAAAATATATTATGGAGCATCGATCATGCCAGTACCAGTACTGCTTGAATTGCGTCAACGTTTCCCTGGCGTACGTTTCTATAATGCTTATGGTCAAAGTGAAATGGCTCCTTTAGCAACCGTATTACGTCCAGAAGATCATGAGACACGGCCTGCTTCCGCTGGGCGGCCAGTTTTGCAAGTAGAAACGCGTGTTGTTGACGCGGACATGAGGGACGTACCGCCTGGAATTTTAGGTGAAATTGTTCATCGGTCTCCCCAACTGATGATTGGATATTGGGATAAACCAGAAGAAACGCAGGAAGCGTTTAAAGGAGGATGGTTTCATTCAGGTGATTTAGGATATTTTGATGAAGAAGGTTACCTATATGTAGTGGATCGGATTAAAGATGTTATTAACACAGGTGGTGTACTGGTTGCTAGCCGTGAAGTCGAAGAGGTTCTTTATAAGCACCCATCTGTATCTGAGGTGGCAGTTATTGCATTGCCTGATGAAACATGGATAGAGGCGGTCACAGCTATAGTCGTTCTTAAAAAAGGTATGCACGCTGATGAAGAAGCATTAAAGCATTTTTGTCGTGACCACTTGGCGTCGTATAAAGTTCCGAAACATTTCATTTTTGTAGAAGACTTACCTCGAAATGCATCTGGTAAAATCTTAAAAAGAGAACTGCGTGATAAATATAAAATATCGAGAGACACAATTTAGAATAAAGTATGCAAAAATATGCTGTTGTCTCAATTATCATTTCCCTTTACACTTAAAGTAAACGAAAGCGTTAACATGGTAGCATAATATTTATTGGTTTATAAAAAAATACCCGAATATTAATGAGGTGATGCCATGAAAAAATATTCGCGGATATTTTTTCTTCCTGTTAAATTTATTTTTTTTGTTTCATTCATTTTTATTTCAGGATGTAACATAACGAATCAAAAAGATTCAGCAGTTCACGATCAAAATCAAAAGATATCGGAGATAACCATTGCAGCAAATGGTGGTGTTATGGAACGTGCGATTCGTGATCTCATTGGACCTGAGTTTACTAAAAAAACTGGGATTCAAATTCATTTTATAGCCGGTTTATCTAGTGAAATAGTTGCGCGGATGGAGGCATCAAAAGGTAACCCAACCATTGATGTTGCTTTTATTGAGCCAATAGACGTTCTAAGAGTTAAAGAAAAAGGTCTAACAGAGACATTAGCAGAAGCAGACATTCCAAATATTAAACAGCTTGATAAAGCATATACTGTTTCTGAAATTGATGATGTGTGGGTTCCTATATTTGGATTTGTTGTAGCACCAGCTTATCAAACGAAATCATTTGAAGAGCATAACTGGAAACCGATTCATTCCTGGCGTGACCTTGCCGATCCACAATTTAAAGGTCGGACAGCTTATGTAGACGTCCCCAATAGCTGGGCGTTATTGACTTTATATTTTCTTGCTTTGTCCGAAGGTGGTAGCTTTGAAGATTTAGAACCCGGATTAAAAAAGGCTAAAGAAATGGCTAGAATATCAGAAACATTTTATAAAAATTCTACACAGGTCATGCCTGTGATACAGCAAGGTGAAGCAGATATCAGTGTACTCGGTTCCTATGTGGTTGTTCCTCTTTATAATCAAGGTGTTCCAATAAAACTGGCAGCGCCTGAAGAAGGTGTACCACTTCAAGCTACAGGTACTGTAATCTCCAAAGGAACAGCGCGTCTAAAAGAATCACAACAATTTATTGACTATTTCCTAAGTGCATCATCACAAAGTAAGTTAACTGATCTTGGTTTTTTCCCAGTTGTCAAAAATGTCATGATTCCAGAACAATATGTTGATGTTATTGGTATGCCAGAAGGCACCAAAATGTTTATGCCATCTCCTGAAAAATTAATGAAACTTCGTGGTATATGGTCAGACCGATGGATGCAAGAGGTTCGTACAGAACTAGGGAAAGACTTATAGTAGCTTTGTAATGTCTTATAAATCATATATTTCAAAATAAGTTATTTTAAGGAGGATTTGTATGCGTCAAACGAAGGTCATATTACTCACTCAACTTCTGGTAGTCTTAGTGATGATTCTTGTTGGATGTGGTGCACCTACACCGGCTAAACCGGGTGAAAGCATGAGCCCTTCTTCTAATAACGAGTCTATGAAATCGTCTACTGATAATTTATCTAAGGAAACAACTGGTTCAGCAGTTTCAACTGATTTAAGTGGCATTAAAGATATCACTGTAGCTGCCAATGGTGGTAAAATTGAACGTGCCATACGCGATGTCATCGGACCAAAGTTTAAAGAAAAAACAGGTATATCTATTAATTTTATTGCTGGACTTTCTGGGGAAATTTTGTCTAAGGTTGAGCTTCAAAAAAATGCACCGCAGATTGACGTTGCTTTTTATGTTCCGCTTGATGTGAAAAGGGCACAAGACAAAGGTTTAATAGAAGAAATTGATTCGACCAATGTTCCCAATTATGCTCACCTTGATGAACGTTTTATAGCTGTTGATGGTGCTGGGGCACCTGTATTTGGGTTGACCATCGCTCCGCTTTATAATACAGAAGTTTTTGCAAAAAATGGATGGAAGACACCTGTGTCTTGGAATGATCTCATTAATCCTCAATATGGTGGTAAAACGGTCATTGCTGATATAGGGAATGATTGGGGTTTTACGGTTCTTTATAATCTTGCTTTAGCCAATGGTGGAACCTTAGATGATCTGACACCAGGTTTAGAAAAAGCAAAAGAACTTGCACGTTTTTCTAATACATTTTATAAAAATTCAACACAAATGATGCCTGCGTTTCAACAAGGTGAAGGTGTGATTGGCGTGATGGGTAGCTACGCAACTGCTGATTTGGCCGTTTCTGGTTTACCAGTTAAAATGATCGTACCTAAGGAAGGCTCACCATTACAAGCCTTTTCTGCAACGATTGTCAAAGGAACCCCCAAAAAAGCTGCTGCAGAAGCCTTTATTGATTATCTTTTATCCGATGAAGCCCAAGCACTTATAGCAAAAGAAGCTTTTTATCCTGTTGTTCAAAGTGTAGGCATTGATCCTCAATATGTCGATATCATTGGTTATTCTAAAGATGATCCTCTGTATCGACCGGATATTTTAAAACTGGCTGAAATTCGTTCGACGTGGGTGGATCGTTGGAACCAAGAAGTTATACCATTATTAGGTAAAGGTATAAAATAATTTAAATCATGACTAACAGGAGGCATCATGAGTACTTCAGTCGCTGTTCGGTTAGAAAACATTCACAAAACATTGGGTGGACGTCCCATTCTTAGTTCGATTCATTTAACGGTGGAGAAAGGGGAGTTTGTAACACTTTTAGGCCCTTCTGGCTGTGGTAAATCTACTACATTAAATGTAATCGCAGGATTTTTACATCCTGATCAGGGAGAAGTTTATATTCACGAAAAAAAAGTCAATCGTGTTCCGCCCTATAAACGTGATTTGGGAATGGTTTTTCAATCATATTCTTTGTTTCCTCACATGACCGTATATAGCAATGTAGAATATGGTTTAAAATTGCGAAAGGTACCACGAGAGGAAAGAAAGCGACGGATTAAAGAAGCGCTCGATTTGGTGAAAATGGGTGAATTTTTAGATCGATATCCGCGACAATTATCTGGCGGGCAACGTCAGCGCGTGGCTATAGCCCGCGCACTCGTTGTTCGACCTGACTTGATGCTTTTAGACGAACCCTTATCTAATCTCGATGCTAAGTTAAGACAAGAACTCCGTTTAGAAATCAAACGACTGCAACATGAATTGGGTGTGACAACGATATTTGTAACGCATGATCAAGAAGAGGCCTTATCGATGTCCGATCGAATTATTGTCATGAATAGCGGACGTATCGAGCAGATTGGTTCACCAGTTGAGATTTATCAAAGACCGAAAAGTGAATTTGTTTACACATTTATCGGTAAATCGAATCAATTAACTGGTCAAATTCATTTAAATGGTAACAAGGCAAGCGTGCTCATGAATGGCATTCAGCATGAAAAACAAGATATTTGGTTTCCTTTGGATAAAACAAATGATATTACATTTATTCAAAATGGTTCTCGTTCACTCATCGATCAACAAAAAGTTAAGGTTTATCTTCGACCGGAGCACATTCATATTATTAACCACGACTTAAAGCAAACTCAGACCTATGTTTTGCAAGAAGAAGACACGCACTGGGCTAGAATTCATGCAATTATTAATCAAGTCAACTATCTTGGTGTTCAATGGGAAATTATCGTACAATCAGGGGAAATTAATTTACTAGTACAAACAAACCATATTTCTTCAGAACTTACGGAAGGAAGTGAGGTGGAATTAAGATGGCGTCCCGAGAACATGTTTATCGTAACCGATTAAATTGGAGAGAGACTTTTGTTAACTTTTGGCGTGAATCTCGTGTTGGTTTATTTTTGCTTTTTCCTGCCTTTATCTTTCTTATTGTGTTTTTTCTTGTTCCAATGTTATATATTTTTTATTTAAGTCTTATGATCAGTAATGATATGGGCGAGACGCTTCGGTATGGATTAGGAAATTATCTTCGCTTTTTTAGTGAATCATATTACACCAATGCACTATGGACAACGATTCGTGTAAGTTTTTATACCACCTTGCTTTCTTTATTGTTGGCATATCCTTTAGCCATCTTTTTAGCGCGTTCGTCACCTAAAGTTCGTGGTATCATGACGTTACTGATTGTATCACCGCTTTTGGTAAGCATCGTTGTACGTAATTTTGGACTTTACCTTATGCTTATACCTAATGGTTTTATTAATCAAATACTTATATTTTTACATGTGATCGATGAACCGATTAAACTTCTATTTACTGAAGGTGGTGTTGTGATCGGACTTTCTAATGCATACTTACCTTTTATGGTTTTATCTATTGCAACGAGCCTATATAATATCGACCCATCGCTTCTGAGAGCCAGTGCCATCCTTGGCGCATCACCTTGGCGTTCTTTTTATAGTGTGACTTTGCCCCTTTCTTTACCAGGGATTGTGGCGGGAGTTGTGCTTGTTTTTAGTATGTCTATGAGTGCTTATGTTACACCTGCCTTATTGGGTGGCGCTAATGTACCAATGCTCCCAGTTGTGGCATATGATGAAATTCTTAATTTATTACGTTGGACATATGGTAGTGCGCTTTCATATATTTTGCTTGGGACAACGCTTATTCTTGTGACGATTTTTTCGCGTTTAGTTGAAAGCGGTAGGTTCCGGGAGGTGTTTCGCTAGTGCGACGACGCTTAATGCAGTTTGTTCTTGCGGTTATTGCGACGTTCGTGGTGCTTTATATTGTTATGCCAGTAATCGTTGTGTTACCAGCTTCTTTTACTTCTGCAAGTTATCCAAGTTTTCCGCCCAAAGGCTTTTCTTTACAGTGGTATGAAAAAATATTAGATCGTCCTGAATTTTTATCAGCTTTCGGTAATAGCGTAAAATTTGCTGTACTGGCCACGATAGGTTCTTTATTTTTAGGGACGTTGGCTGCATTGGCAGTTGCTAAATACGATTTTCCTGGAAAAACGTTTTTAGTCTCTTTTTTGTCAGCCCCTTTAACCGTTCCTCAGCTTGTGTTAGGTATTGCATTACTCATATATTTTACGCCTTTTTATTTAAGTGGTACGCCTTTGGGCTTTCTTATCTCTCACATCATCATTACATTACCGTATGTCGTCCGTTTTGTGTTAACAGGATTAAGTGGCTTCGATTATACATTAGAAAAAGCGGCTATGATTTTAGGTGCTAAGCCTTGGAAAGTATTCCTATCGGTTACTTTCCCTTTAATTCGCCCAGCGCTCGTTTCTGGAGGGATGTTTTCCTTTTTGACATCTTTTGATAATGTTACAGTATCTCTTTTTATGGTCTCTCCACACATGCGCACCTTGCCTTTGGAGATCTTTTCTCATATGCAAGATGCATATAGCCCTATTGTTGCTTCTGTGTCAAGTGCTGTTATTTTGATATCCGTAATTTTTATTGTTATTTTAGAAAAAATTTATGGTGTAGGAAAACTTTTTTCACAATGATATGAGTTTAACCTGATTCCATGCACAATTTTCCTTGATCTCCCTTCTTTAGAAGGTAAATCATGGCTTTGCTTTGAAATATAAGATTCACCTACTCTCACCTGAGGGATGAGCATGTTGAAAGTTTAGTTTCCGTTCTTTGATGACCTCATTCTTACCGCACACGGCAGGCTGTCTGATGTCGGTGCCTTGTTATCGGTGCTCTGTTAGAAGTTTTTTGTTTATTCTCCCAACCCAATCGTATAAGCTTTTGCGAAAACGAGTATCCCACTTTCTTTCATACCGACCTTGTAAAAAATTTTGCCAGCTTTCACTAACACGAAAAAGCGACCTCGACTCTTTGGAAACGGGACGCGACAACGACATAATGCGTCTTCACTTAAACATTAATCATGTTCCTTTCAGCGTTTGAGTCAAGTTATCGAGGGCACCTTCCTAAAATGATTTAAAACTTCTGCCCTCTCTCACTTGGTGGCGCTATCGTTTGTCATCCTTTCTTTTTTTATGCATGGTTTTCTTTTAATTTATTCTTAACAATCCTTTTATGGTCCGTCTCGTCGGACTGCTTTGCATAGGCCCCAACAACAAGTGAATTGTCCCATCAATATACCCTTACGATGCTCGTTTTCTTTCACCTAACCACTGGTGTATCGTGGATTTTACAGAAGAAACGTTTTGCACCGTCTCCCCTTAGCGGGTCGTCAAAGGACGCCCTTCTTTCATTTTCATTTGCCCACGGAAATTTTACATTAACGTGAAAAAATTATGCTTGATACGATTTTTCGGTTAAAAAAACGCCAATTTATCTATGATAACAGCTAAAATAAAGAAGATAATCCCGTTAATAATCTCTATGATGCCAATCGTGATCGGACGTACCGGTTTTGACCGGGGGGTGACCCAATCCTTGATCACTCCCGGTACGTAAGCCCAAGCAAACGCCCCTTTTCCAAGGAGCCAGGGGAGGATGAGCAGTGCCGTATGATAAAGGTGCGATGTTATTTTGAAGGACCGGTTTTTTCGTTCTCGAATTAACGATTTAACGAAAAAGGCACTTCCCGTAAAGTAAAAAAAGACGAGAGCCGACATTTGCCCGGCTTCTACAGTTAAACCGCTCTTGCCGAGAACGTAGGCCGCAGGCAGACCGAGGCAGAAGATGACTATACCACTGATGTCATTTAACAAGTGACGTTCTTTTTTGCGAACAATGAAAAAGAGATTGACAGCAAAAAAGGGGATAATGGCCAATCCCAAGAAAAAGAGTGGTGGATATCGGCCGACGAGAGGCAAGAGGAATATCAGCCCGATCGCTGTATAGGCGAGCGCCCAAGGCCGCATCTGTTTGCGCAGCTTCGCGTTGCGGATTTGGTTCAGCCATGGCGTTGACGATAAATACAGGAAGAACCAGCCAATTAGGAAGGGGATGTGGGCGAGTGTCGGTCCGGATAAAACAACGCCGAGCAGATATGGAAGAAAAAGCATCATCCAGGTGCCGTGTTCCTTCGGTAAGACGAGTTTCAACGGAATCACCTCTTTTGTCTATGTCATGGCAGTTACCCGAAGAATGGACATAAGATCTAACCCAACTTTATCTTAACGAAACAATTCTGTCACCAATGTGATAAACATCACAAACATCATGAATAATTGATGAACTATGGTCCATGTCACTTTTATGAAATCCGGTATTTATATAATATATTTGCAGAGAGCGGTCAGTCTGTAAGTGTATAATAGTGAAATATTGAACATTTAGTGAACATCACGGATGAAAGGGGGAACCGCCCCATATCTGAGCCGCAACTCGATCAAAGAACGGTGGAAAAGCGAAAATTAGAAGAAAACAACTCATTCACAGGCGCTTTGCTTCAGTCATGATATTAGGTGCTTTAATCATCGTGTCTTGGTTCGGCGTGTAAATGTTATTTTTGTCGCGTTAAGTGGGAAAGGAGGCAGGTTAACAGATGAAGATGCTCAGTATGAAAAAATTTGGTTGCTTTTTGGAACTAGTGCCTTACTCGTATTTTTGATTGTCGTCGGGATAGCGCGTTTTATATATATGAGAGTTCAGCCGCCGGCTGTGCCGTGACGCTGGATCCGGAAAAGTTGATGAAACGCCGCTATTTGACCAACCGGGACTTAAACAAATAGGGGATAACGAATACCAGCTGACGAATGTGGCCTCTGCGTTTAATTACGACGTTGGCACTTCTGATAAAGTTGTTCAAATTCCTAAAGGGTCTACTGTTCATCTTAATGTCACGACCAAAGATGTCGTATACGGGTTTCAATTAGTGGGAACAAACGTCAATATGATGCTGGAACCGGGATACGTCAGTACTTATACAAACACGTTTAAAACACCCGGAAAGTATACCTTGCTCTGTAACGAATATTGTGGCACAGGCCACCATCTGATGGCCGCGACGATTGAGGTGATGGAATAATGCAAAAATAAGTCAGAAGTATTTACGCGTTTGATGCGAAACTGACAATGGCCCATCTGTTTGTCGCTTTCGGGGCACTGTTGATCGGTGCTACGGCTGGACTGTTACAAACGCTTGTCCGCACGGGGAAAGTCACGTTGCCGGCTGGTATTGACTATTATCAGATCCTCACGGTTCACGGCGTGATTTTAGGCTTCATCTTAACGACGTTTTTCATTATCGACTTTATATTGGCCGCTCAAAGTAAAACGGCAGGTGCGTACAGCGCGGGTGAACGCCAGTGGGCATGGACCGGTTTTACGCTCATGACGGTTGGCGTGGTCACGACGTCGACGTTTATATTGCTTAACGAAGCATCTGTTTTATACACATTTTACGCACCATTACAAGCACATCCGGGTTTCTATATCGGGTTGACGCTCTTGGTTGTCGGAAGCTGGCTTGAAGGGTTCGTCGTCTTCCGTCGTCACGCCAGATGGCGTAAAGACCACCCGGGCGAACGTTCTCCTTTGTTAAGTTATATGGGCGTCATCACGATGCTG
>Ga0265295_1005878_pt1 | contig 15294 bp, 9 predicted proteins | sample Munlansysbiofilm_FD_192503 | JGI IMG/M metagenome (GOLD analysis project Ga0265295, IMG submission 192503) | Leachate microbial communities from a municipal landfill in Southern Ontario, Canada - Methane capture system biofilm | ecosystem: Engineered > Solid waste > Landfill > Unclassified ... | reverse complement strand
CCGTGGCTATATCGGCCTGAGCCAATGGATGGGTCGCGGTCTCGCATTCCAAATCGAGCAGCACAACCACCAGGTTCGGAAGGCGCTGCGTGAGCGTCTGCTGGCCATGAAACCCGGCGAGTTCGAGGAGCTCATCTCGCAGTTGCTGGCGGAGATGGGTTTCGAGATGGTCGAGGTAACTAAACTCAGCGGCGACGGCGGCATCGATGTCCGGGGCACCCTGGTGGTGGGTGACGTGGTCCGCATCAAGATGGCCGTCCAGGTCAAGAAATGGAAGCTCAAGAACAACATCCAGGCTCCAGTGGTGCAGCAGGTGCGCGGCAGTTTAGGAGCGCACGAGCAAGGCCTGATCATCACCACCAGCGACTTCAGTCCAGGAGCCGTCAAGGAAGCCGCCCAAGCAGACAAAACCCCCATCGCCCTAATGAACGGGGAACAGCTTGTGATGCTGCTTATGGAACACGGCATCGGCGTCCATCGCTCGACGCCTGATCTTTTTGAAATTGATGAAGAATTCGGACCGGTGATGAAATGACGGTGAAGCACGTTTTTAGAATACAAAAGGGAGATGCATATGGCGGACTCTGAACAAACCACAACGACCCCCGAGGCCATGAGGGATGCGGTGATCAGCATGGCGGTTGAATCCTGGCGCTTTGGCCGGGTGTTCGACCGTCTACTCACGAAGCTCGATGCCGGAGAACAGAACCGATACAAAAGCCAGTTCCGGTGGTTCATCAAAAAGGTCGAAGAGGCTTTGGAGCAGGCGGAACTGAGGATCGTCAACGTCGAGGGGCATCCTTTCGATCCCGGCATGGCCGCCACCCCGCTGAATATCGAAGAATTCGATGCTAAGGATGCCTTGATGGTCGATCAGATGCTCGAGCCGATCATTATGGGGAAAGAAGGTTTGGTTAAGACAGGAACCGTCACTTTGAGGAAGGTGGAACTATGAAAAATTTCGTCGGCATTGACCTGGGCACAACAAACAGCGCGATCTGTTCCTATGACGGATCCGAAACCCGCATCTGGAAGAGTCCTGAACAGAATGATGTGACGCCATCGGCGATCTATATCGACCGACGCGGCAACAAATACGTGGGTAAGCGAGCCTACGATTCGGCTCCGCACAGCCCTGACAACTCCGCGATGCTGTTCAAGCGGCTTATGGGAACGAGTACGCCCGTTCAGCTTTCTGCGGTGAACCTCACCAAGACCCCCGAGGAATGCTCCGCAGAGGTGTTGAAGGTTCTGTTCGGTTACATGCCGGAAGAAATCCGCAACGATCCCGATACCGGAACCGTCATCACCGTTCCTGCGGCGTTTAACCAGATGCAGAAGGACGCCACCATGCAGGCTGCCAGCATGGCAGGTCTCGGCAAAGTCGCGCTTATGCAGGAACCGGTCGCTGCGGTCATGAGCGTCATGCGTGCCCGCAACACCGACGGCATGTTCCTGATCTACGATCTGGGTGGAGGCACCCTGGATATCGCCATTGCCGAAAGCCTTGGTGGTCGGGTTAACCTGCTTGCCCACGGCGGTATCGCTATGTGTGGCGGCCGGGATTTCGACCGCGTGCTTGTCGATAACGTTGTCCGCCCCTGGCTGCTGGAGAACTTCGACCTCCCGGAAGACTTTTCCGTGAATCCGAGCTTCAAGTCGCTCATCCGGCTGGCTACCTGGGCCACCGAACGCGCCAAGATCGAACTGTCGGCCCGCGAGGATTCGGTTATCAGCCTCTCGGAAACCGAAGCCCGGGTAAGGGATCTGAACGGCAATGAAATCTACCTCGATATTCCCCTGCAGCGTGACACCTACGACAAGCTCATTGCTGAGCGCGTCGGTGAATCAATTGACTCTGCTCGGGAGACGCTCAACAAGGCCGGTCTCTCTCCGCATGACCTGGAGCGTATTGTGTTCGTCGGCGGGCCGACCAATTACAAACCCCTGCGCGACAAAGTTGCCTTTGAGCTGGGGATTCCTGGGAACACCGATGTAAACCCCATGACGGCCGTTGCCGAAGGGGCAAGCCTTTTTGCAGAGTCCATCGACTGGAGCTCCCAGAACCGATCACGCAAAAACACCCGTGGTCAGATTTCTTCCGGAGGCGGGCTGGCGCTGTCTTTCAACTACATTGCCCGTACCCCGGATGTGAAGGCCAAGATCGCTGTTCAGTTGGCGGGCCAGGCTGCGGCTGGCTCCGAATTCCAGGTCGACAGCGTCGATACGGGTTGGACCTCCGGTCGCCTGCCGCTCAAGCATGGCGCAACCATCGATGTCACCCTGACAAAAACCGGCGACAACACCTTCAAGGTGTTTGTATTCGATTCTGTCGGCGGCCCCATCGCCTTGGAACAAGACAAGATCGTCATTACCCGAACCGCCGCCACGGTCGATGCCATCCCGGCCTCTCACTCGGTCGGTATTGAGGTCTTGGAAAAACTCGGCGGCCGTCCGGTACTCGACTATCTGGTTCGTTCGGGCGACTCGCTGCCCAAGAAAGGGAAAAAGGTATTCAAGGCGGCTGAGTCGCTCAAGTCCGGAGCCTCGGGATCGCTCAACCTGAAACTTTGGGAGGGCGAGATCGAAGACCCCATTACCGACAACCGCCCCATCGGTGTCCTGAAGATTTCGGGCTCCGACTTCGATGACGGCGTGATCCCGGCCGGTGCCGATCTGGAATGCGATTTCGAGATCCTGGACTCCGGCAACATCATCATCGAAGTCTCCGTGCCCTGCATTGGCGGCACCTTCCACTCCGGAAAGAACTTCTACTCTCGCCAAGAGGGACAGCTCGACTACACGGCAGCCGCCGTCATGGTTGTCGAGGAAGGCGAAAGAACGCTGAACCGCATCGACGAGATCAACGAGGTGGTGGATAACCCGAAACTGGAGCAAGCGCGGCAGAAGCTTGAATCCGCTGTCTCGCTCGATCCAGAGGAAGCAGAGACCGAGAAGTCCCAGGAGGCCATGGAGAAGGTGCTCGAGGCACGGAAACTCCTTGCCCAGGTCCGAAAAGAGCACCTCAAGGAGATTCGTCAGATTGACCTCGACGGTGTGGTGTCCTTCTTCGACGAACATATCCGTCAACATGCCCGCCCATCTGAGGCGTCGGCCTTTGACAATCTGGCGAAAACGGCTCAACGCTCAATCGACCGCAATGACAAAGACTTCGAGCACCACCTTGATGAGCTGAAAGGCAAAAACTTCGAGATCCTCTGGCGGCAGGATTGGTTCGTGGTCGAGCGATTCAAATGGATGGTCAGCTCGCCCCACCAGTTTGCCGACAAGCACCGTTTCGAGGAACTCGCCCAGATCGGCACACAACTCATGCGCTCCGACGACATTGAAAAACTTCGCGCCGTTGTCGCCCAGCTCTCGATGATTCAGATCGGCGGCGGCCCAGACAACGAGATGTTCGATGTAGCCAACATTATCAGGGGATGATTTATGGCGAACGACTTATGGCTGCCTAAAGGGTACGAGTTGCCGGATGGTTCGAAAATCCGGTCACTCCTCTATTCCGGCGACGAGTGGCAGATTTTTGATACCAATGGTTCCAACAATATTCTGGTCACGCGCCCGGAGCTGATGCAGAAGTGGAATGATTGCGGTTATCTCGACGAATCCCTGTTCACGGAGGTCTCGTCTGGAACTGAATCATTCCGCAGCCTGAGCAGCCATAAGAAGTACTCACTGACTCCAGTTGAAAATGGCAAGTCCCCCGAAAGCAAGGTAGATGCACTGGCCTTCGCTTTCGCCCTCAGAGAGTCTCGGAAGCTATCGGAGGATGCCTCCTTTCATGATGCTGTTTATGTGGAGCAGTACTCCAGACTGCTCCCGGCCTGGACGCTGACACCCCACGTCGATGATGAAGTGGTTTTGGGTACTTGGATAACCGGAGGGGTCGTCATCTCCACAGAGTCCTTCAGGCGGTTGACCAACTTGACAGGGTGGATGCCTGCTGGCGATCTGGCCGAAATCGTAAAGGCCGCTGGGTTTAGCGTACCTGCTGATGCAGGTCTACTGGCTAAGCGCAAACCCGCCTCTCAAGCCAAGACCGTAGCAAAGACCGCCATCCCCAAGGAGACTGTCAAACCTGAACAGCCGCAATCCCCAGAAGAACCGGCTGAGGCCAAGGTGTTCAAGCTTCCAGGGCGTCCACACCTCGAAGAGTTTTTTAACGAACACGTCATCGACATCATCTTCAATGCCGAGAAATACCAGGCTTTGGGCATCGATTTTCCTTCCGCCATTGTTCTGCACGGGCCGCCGGGCTGTGGCAAGACCTTCGCTGTGGAACGGCTTGTCGAGTTTATCGATTGGCCCAGCTACTCGATTGATTCCAACAGCGTCGGCAGCCCCTACATCCACGAAACCAGCAAGAAGATCTCCGAGGTTTTTGACAAGGCGATTGATGGCGCTCCGTCCGTCGTCGTCATCGACGAGATGGAATCTTTCCTGTCGGATAGGCGCTCTGGCAGCTCGTCCGGCTTGCATCACGTAGAGGAGGTAGCTGAATTCCTTCGTCGGATTCCGGAGGCCATCAAGAACAAGGTGCTGATAATCGCCATGACGAACCTGATCGAGATGATCGATCCGGCGATTCTGCGTCGCGGCCGGTTTGACCACATCATCGAGGTTGGCATGCCGTCGAGGGAAGAAGTGGCATCGTTGGTGGACTCACTCTTGAGCAAACTACCGAAAGCCGACGGCCTTAACGTGGACAAGATCCTCGATGCGCTCACGGGTAAGGCGCTCTCCGATTCGGCTTTTGTCATACGCGAGGCCGCACGGCTCGCTGCCAAGGTCGGGAAGACAGAACTCGATCAAGAGAGCATCGTGGCAGCGCTGAACAGCCTTCCTAAAGACCAAGAGAAAAAAAGCAGACGCATCGGATTCGTCTGGGATGACAAGTAACCGGAGGGGAGCATGGACCTTTTACAAAATCCTTTTCACATTCTAAATGCCAGCCCCCGCGACAACCGTCGGCGGATCATGGAACTGGCTGATGAACGCAGCCTTCTGCTCGACTCAAGTGAGTGCATGGAGGCGCGTTCGGAGTTGACTAACCCCCGGAAAAGGCTCTCCGCTGAAGTCGCATGGCTGCCAGGCATTGGACCAAAACGTGTAGGAGAGGTGTTGTCGCTCCTCAAGTCCTCGCCGACGGATTTGCTTGCGGTCGATAACCTGTCGTCAATTGCTCGAGCCAACTTGCTTGCATCAGGCCTCGCTCGTTTGCCAGATCACAATGCCGATGACGTGGCGGAATGGATTCTCGAAATTTCATGGGCATTTGAGGATCTCGACCCTGAAGAACTGAGGGTGATCATCAACGAGGAACGGGTTGTCTCCGGGTTTCCGGAAGTATCGGATCTCTCGGCCGTCGAATCTGAAATCCAGGAACGGCGGAGGCACTATCGCCAGGTCATCAAGTCGGCCCTCGACAACCTTTCCCCAAAAGAACTCGTGGAGGCAGTCACCGTTGCCGTTGAATCCGCAACTGACGATGGGGAAGAGCACGGCCCTATTCTGATAGCTGACCTCATTGATTCGTATGAGGTAGAGGCACAGGGATTTCTTGACAAGGAAGAAGGGAACATAAGAGCCCTTGTCGAGAAACTGCGGGCAGCCGTCGATGCAGAACGGCCCGATTCCACATTGGCCCCCATGGTGAACCAGTTAATCCAGGTTGTGAAGAACTGGGATACAGTCGCTCAGCCGATTCAGGTCAGCACGAAAAGTCGAGGGCTCGATCACGATGCAAGTCACCGCGTTGCCGGTCTTGTTCGTGGCCTGGCGATCCATATGTTCAACGAGCACGGCAAGCTCGATTTCTCGCAGCAACTCACGAACATGCTGCAGGAAGTATTCGCGGAGGTTGGTGAGGTTGCCGAACGCACCGCTGAGGACGCAGATGCACTTGGCGAGATAGCGGAGCGAAGAAAGCTAAGCCGGTTACTCGACCCGATTTCTGATCTTTGTAAAGCAGCGCTGGAGAGCTCTGAAAAGCAACCAACCTCTGCTGATAGGGAGGCGCAGAAAGTTATGAATACTGCGCCTCAGCTTATAGCGAAGTTGTCAGCATCAAAACCCGGTGCCGAAATTCTCTCGCAAGGAAAAGATGAGATTGCACTGACGCTGATGCATTGCGCAGTTGTTTACGGCAACAAAACGGAAAAGTGGAAGCCGTGCATTGCATTCCTTGAAGAGGCCTTCAAGTACGCCAGTAGCCAAGAGGTAAAATCAAGAATCCAGAAGAACCTCAGCACTGTTAGAGATAACGATAGGCTTTATGGGGACCTCATACCCATCTCATCTGCTCCGAGTCTCCATACAATAAACGGGATTGGCACAACGATGTATGGTTCAACTGACCATGACCCTGCATCAGGATCGTACCTTTCTACCCATTACTTCGTATTTTTTGCAATACCCATTTTTCCGATAAGCAGATATCGGGTAATACCAACTGGTAACGGATACCGTTTTCTCGGAAAGGCTCCGCTACGGACATTTGATAAGTGGCACATTGCAATATCTCTGGGCCTGATTGCCTGGATGTTTATTAGCATGCAATGAACGGGAGCAACAGTATGGATAAAGACAACAAACGCGGATTCTCAGGTCTCAGTGATCTGACATCGGATACCGGGACTCTCCCACAGTCTCAGCCTCGTCAAACCAGTCCACTGCCATCAGCACCACAAAAGCCGGTGTTCGCCTTGCTGGAGCTGACAAAATGGCCAACTCTTCCGGCACCATGGTCGAGCGTCGATGCTGGCGAGACCTGGGTCTGGGGGGATTTCTTCCTGACTTTTCAGAAGAAGCCGAAGACCGTTCTTGACCTCACCATGGAAATGCAGGGGAAGAAGGCCGAGTACCGGGGGATGACCTATCACTACGCCATGTCGGTTTTCTACCGTATCGATAGGAATCCACACGGACCATCGCACCGGCCGATCATGACCATTGCCCTCGAGCAGGCCGATATGGGCATGCTGGCCAAAATGCTCGGCAGCGAAGCTGGCGAGCTCCTTCAAGCCGAGGGTGGCAGCAAAATGGGACCGCTGATGATTGGTCTCTTCACCGGCGAGACACGATTGAACCTTGGTGATTATGAAGGCGATACAAGCTCGCAGGCGGTCAAGCGGAGGTTTTTCGAGATCCTGGGTCGACAGTTGGGAGTAAGTGGCCAGCCAAAGATGATAGGCGACCTGGCGCAGGCGCACGGACATCCGGAAACGGGACTGCCCACCAAAAAGAAAAACTCCGGATGCGCCCCGGTGATTCTTTTGTGCATTGGCATTGGTGGCCTGGGCGCTTGGGGGCTGACGTTCATATGAGGGAGCTCGGCATGAGATTGGTTTGCAATACGGAAGGGGTCAGTGCCCATGGCTGGTGATAACGACAAGAACAAAAAAGGCTTTTCAGGTCTTTCTGACTTGGCGTCCGATGTCAGTGGCATCGACGAGCCAATAAAGCCTGAGCCAAAAGCAGAGGCTAAGCCCTCAACGCCTAAGCAACCACCCCAGCCTCAGCGGGAAACGGCCCCTTCCGAACCCGAGCGGAAAACCACAAGCTCTCCTCCGCCTATTGAAACCGTGAGCTCTGGCAAAAGCGGCGGTGGTTCGGGCGGCAAATGGATTCTTGGCATTATCGGCGTCATTTTCGTGATCTGGCTGATTAATAACGGCGGGCAAAGTAACAAAAAACCCTCATACACTCCGCCATCATCGTCGCAAAGCTATAGCTACCCGCAGAGCACCCCGGCTCCGACAGTTCAAACGCCAAGCACGACCCAAAGCGCCGGACTGCAATATACAAAGCCTTCGGTCGGCACCAACAACGTGCTGTCCGTGCCGGAAATCCGCTGGTGTATCCGGGAAGGCATTCGCATTGAGGCAATGCGAGACGTCATCGATACCAATGCGGGAATCGATGAATTCAACCGGATTGTAAACGATTACAACAGTCGCTGCGGGAGCTACCGGTATCGCGAAGGTTCCCAGTCTCGAGCTGAACGCGATGTTGAAGCCTACCGAAGCCAGATTGTCTCGGAGGCCATTAGGGATGCCAGGCAGTTGGGCAGCCGCTCGTACCCATCGGTATCGCCAGGCGCATCGACCAGCAGCGCTCCCAAGAAGCCCAATGCCCAACACACCAGAGAGGCTCAACAGCTCCTAACCGATCTCGGCTACGACCCTGGACCGGTGGACGGCGATTATGGCCGCCGGACTGCCGACGCGGTGAAGGCCTTTCAGCGCGACGCAGGTATCACCCAGGATGGTTGGATCGACCAGGATCTTCTTTCTGTGTTGAGGCGAGTTGCCAGTCAGCGTTCCAGCTCGCCTCCGAGAGTTGAATCGAGACCAGCGCAGGAAACAAGAAGGTCAAGTGGAATTCCTGCGAACGCATGGGTTTATGGGTCGGAGTGGTATTGCAATGATGGCTACAGAAAAGTTGGTAATGAATGCGTAAATATAAACCCACCTGCAAATTCCTGGGTCCATGGGGCCGAGTGGTACTGTAATGATGGCTACCGGAAGGTCGGCAATGAGTGTGTAAAGATCAAAGTACCCGCCAATGCCTGGGTTCATGGATCAGAGTGGTACTGCAATGATGGCTACAGGAAGTCTGGCAATGAGTGTGTAAAAATCAAAGTACCTGCCAATGCTTGGGTGCATGGATCGGAGTGGTACTGTAATGACGGCTATAAAAAAGTCGGCGATAAATGCGTTTCCATTTTCGGGCAATAAGTTATGCCTTGGACTTCGGAACACACTAAATTGCTCGTCGATACTGGCGAGAGACTGAAGACCGCCGACGGCAAGGAAGTCGATGGATCATTGATATGTGATTATAAGTACTGATTCAGAAAGAGAATAAATTACTCAAGGGGAGATATATGTTGCTGCCTAAATTGCTATCTGGGGAGGTTGCTCGTTATCAGAGGGGTGAGAGCCAATGACTTTTAAAGCCTACCGAGCAGCTCCCTTTAATCATACACATGAAAATCATGCGTTCAACCATCTGCATGACCTTCTGCAGAGCCATTGGAGAGAACAAGACCAACCGTTGCACCTGATAGGCAACTTCTATGTCGATGGCAATGAGATAGACGCTCTGATCATAAAACGCAATGCCCTAATCGTTATCGATTTTAAAGACTATGGTGGAAACTTAACATTTTCAGAGAATGGTCGATGGCTGATTGATGGCAAAGAAGTACGTGGTGGTAATAAGCCTAATCCATACCAGCAGATCAGAGACAACAAGTTTCAACTACTCAATTACTTTAAGAGTCAAATCGATTTTCAATCCTCTCCGAATCTCGGCCACATAGCCGGGCTTTGTCTCTTCCATCAGGATATCGAGTTCGATACTTCAACAATTCCTCATAACATCAGCAGGTGGTTTCATATCACCGACATGTCCTCAGTTATAAGATCGACAGACGCGATAGTGAGCTCTGAAATCTGCTTTTCAAATGCTGATATCGAGTCCATGACATCGAAGCTCGATGTCCCAATCTATTATCCTGATGGACGCTCAATCGAGACCCCTATACCTGATTTTGAGGATGAAAGCGATTCGAAAACCTTAATACTAAATAGCGAACAGACTAAAGCATTGGTAGGCATTAAATTCTGGTTAGCCGATACGAATAGCAAGGTGTTTTCTTTGTCCGGAGCTTTTTATACAGGAAAAACCAAGGTACTCAAATCCGCCGTAAATGAACTTGTACGCAACGGGAAAACACCAATATTTTTGGCCCCTAACGCACGCATAGCCAATCGGTACAAAGCGAGAGGCTTCTCTGATGTCAGTAGTCTCTATAGTTGGCTCTATGCCGGGCGACCCAACGACATAAAGAATGGAAAAGCAATCTATCCGGTCAACCGCGAACCGGTTAACCCAGACAAAGATGTACTCATCATTCTTGACTCGCATTTACTAGGTGACGACCTATTTGAAACGGAGACCACTGTTTATGGCAGTGGTTACATCCTTCGTGATTTCCTGGATTCATTTACCAACCCTGAGCCTCATGATATTGGATCTCAGGCATCATTCAAGGCTTCAGAGATACCCAAAATATTACTAGTAGGAGATCCGTATCAGTTAACCAGGGGAGCAATAGACAAAAGTCTTCTTGGTTGCCAATTATTCGAGCAGAACAATATTAACTATACTTCTATCGAGCTTAAATCCCAGGATCGAGATGATTCAGCACCCGTTGAACTTCTTGATTTTCAGAGCATTCTCATTGGACAGATCAGGGCCAAAAAGTTTGTACAGCTCCCGCTATGTGAACAAGGCTCCATAAAAACGATTGCCAAAGGTGAGCATACCGACAGTATAGCTAACAATTTGCTTCAATGGCCTCGTAGGTCAGTGTACCTCTGCCCCACCAATGAAAGCGCGCAATCTGTTAATAATGGTATCCGAAGGAAGTACCTCGGTGCACAAAGCCTTAGCATCTTGACTGAGGGAGATATCGTCGATATACACAATCGAAGCCCCAATCTACAAAACAACGAGTACGATCAGGCTGAAATCGAGTGGGTAGTTTCAGGAGAATTTGCCCGAGTAACTTCGGCTGATGCTAGGATCGAGACAAAATCGATAACTCTCAAAGGGCGAGAAAACCCCGTTTCTGTCAGTATCGCTAAGGCCCGTATTGAGTACTCTGGTGGCACAGCAGAAATACTTTATCTACCCGATTTCCTCTCTGCTCCAAAGCCGGAACTCACCCAAGATCAAACCATAGCCTTGCAGATTTGGGCGAGAGAAGAAGCAGACGCGGCCCTTGCTGATCATAAAGAAAAAATGGAGTCTATGAACAAGGATGGTTTGGAGTATAAGGAGGCGCTTCAGCAGTACAAAACAAGACATAACATGTTGATTATTGGTAGCCGATACACCAATGCAGCTCGCCTGCGTTATGCATATGCCTTGACAGTGCATAGGGCACAGGCATACGGGTCTTTGCCGAAAGTAGTTCTTGATGGAAGATCTGCCCATGATACTGATAATCCCGCAACGGATAGCTATTTTAGATGGCTTTACACGGCCACAACGTGCACATCAGACTCATTACAAATTCTCGACTATCCGGAGCTTACACCATTGTCCAAAGCTCAATGGAGTTTCGGAGGGGTTCGGCTGGTGCCGATAAGCTTCAAGAACACAATTTATTACCAACAAGATCGAATTCCTACTGACGCGGAACTATCCACACCGCTGCCGAGTGGTTTCAGTAATCCAGAGCCGAGGTTGCTGGCGTTATTACTGACTATTTATGATCTTTTTCGTGACACCGATTGGCGTGTGGAAAGTATTACTCAGCACAATTACAAAGAGCGCTACTTTTTTAAGAGTCATAGGGGCGAGGTTACTGTAGATTTAGATTACAACGGTAAATATGAGGTATCCGTTGCTAAAGTTCAAGTTGACAGTGGACCTCAAGACCTGTCTGCCGAGATCAAGAAGTTACTGACTACCACCCCGATCTTTAGAGATGAAAATATCGCAACTGCGGTTGGTATATTCAAAGACCACTTGGCCCGCAAGAATTGGTCGATCATTTCGTTAGACGAAAAGAACTACAAAATCTTTCTAATTGCTGAGCATAAAGTTGGGAAAATTAAGCTGGAGCTTAATGTGCCATCAGACACATCGGTATCCAAAAAAGGTATGATCAGTAGCGTCAAGGTTCAGCAGGCAGCTTCCGAAGCTGTAGCTAACCAATTTGAGGCGGATTTTTCAAATGGATGAGCAGCCGTTTCAGAAGATTAATAGACTTCGCAAGGCGGGCAACTTGGCAGAGGCATGGGATGTCGGTTGCCCGGCAGTCCAGGCGAATCCCAATGATCAGTATCTAAAGGGTGCATTCTTCTGGGTGTGTTACGCATACCTGAAAGAGGTACAAAGTAATATTAAATCTCGGGCAGAGGGTGGTAACGGTGACTACACTCCCAATCCTGGCGAATTGGAGCGTATTAACTTCCTGCTTGATTGGATTACATGGCTGAACATCCCGCCTGGAGGCTACGAATACCGAAGTCTTCTTCTGACATTCCAGAAGAATTTAGAATACTTATCAAAGATGGTTCTTCTGTTGGTTAAAAATTCGAATAATTTATTTACCGATGAAGATAAGCGACCATATATCAGTGAGAATGGTGAATCGCCAAGCCTAATGCTCAAATTTACAAGGAAGGTGGCTAAGGCCTGGATGGTTAATGAAGATGTGCGACAAATATCTATTAATGATCTCTGCCTACTTTTTGCGCAAGCCAGACGAGAAGCAAAAGATAAAAAACAGCAGATATGGCTGGACTATGACGAAGCTAAATGTCTCATCTTGGCTGGCAAGTTTAAACAGGCAAGAGACTGCGCCCTTGCAGTACTACGAAGAAAACAAAGTGAATCATGGGCCTGGAGTGCTCTGGCAACGACATATCGTGAAGATGATGCGATTGCTGCGATAGTGCTGTTCTCAAAAGCGCTCTGTTGTGCTCATGATGATGTTTTCGCGCTACCTACTCTTAAAGGGATAGCCCCACTATTAGCGAAACAAAATTTTGAAAATGAAGCTTCAATGTGCGTCAAACGAGCGGTCGGCTGCTATATTGAAAATGGCTGGAACCTTAAATCCGACATGGAAAAACTCATAAACCAGCCGTGGTACAATGCAAAAGTGGATATAGAATCACTTTCACATTTTTTGGAGGAACAGGCCACGACAGCGGTGGATTATCTCTTCGGAGAAAGAGAATATTGCATAGCCGTTGTTCAAAATCTTCATGCTTCGGGAAAAGGATTTCATGCATATCTAAACAGAAATCAAAGCGTATCAGTCAGGCTAGGCCTTTATCGTTCAAAATTTCCACCCTGCATTGGCGACTACATACGACTAACTCTTTCTGTTGAAGATAAATCAATAATAGCCGCTGAGCCTTGCGATGCAGAAAAAATGGACGATGTCGGCCATATAGAGGGTGTTCTTAATATTAAGGAAAAGGGGTTCGGCTTTGTCGAAGATACATATATACCAAAGGATCTGATTAATAAAGATATGGATGGTCATAAAGTGCGCATAGTTAGAATATTATCTTTTGATAAAACAAAAAATCGGCATAGCTGGAAGGCGTTAAAACTCGATCTAATCTAATAAGTACGACCGTTGAGGATAAATGAAATCTACATTTCTAGGAGCGAATGAATGCGCGCCTGCAGTAGGAAATTGAAACATAGGTTCGAGCTAATCTACCGAACAAAGACAGCCACGGGAACGATCCATATCCGTTGAAGGGGTAATCCAGTGCATATGCTTTCAGGGAGTTTTTGTTCTGTATGACACTGGCCTTTATCGCTGTAATTTTTGGTTTGGCGCTCCTCGTCTGGAGCGCCGACCGTTTTGTGGAGGGCTCGGCCTCCACCGCTCGCCATTTCGGCATGCCGCCGCTGCTGATCGGCATGGTGATTGTCGGCTTCGGTACCTCCGCGCCGGAGATGGTGGTGTCGGCCCTGGCCGCTTCGCAGGGTAACCCGGGCATCGCGCTGGGTAACGCCTACGGCTCGAACATTACCAACATTGCTCTGATCCTGGGGGTGACGGCCTTGATCAGCCCCATCGCCGTACATTCGCAGGTGCTGCGCAAGGAACTGCCCATCCTCGCGGTGGTCACGGCGCTGGCGGCATGGCAACTCTGGGATGGCGAGATCACCCGGCTCGATGCCATCGTGCTGCTGACTGTGTTCGGCGGCCTGATGGCCTGGACCATCTGGCAGGGGCTGCGGAAAAAAGAGGATGCGCTGGGAAGCGAGATGGAGCAGGAGCTGGACGTTCGAGCCATGCCCATTCGCCGTGCGGTCTTCTGGTTGGTGGTGGGGCTGGCGCTTTTAATTGTCAGCTCCCGTGTACTGGTCCGGGGCGCGGTGGAGATCGCCCATGGATTCGGGGTCAGCGACCTGATCATCGGCCTGACCGTCGTCGCGGTGGGCACCTCGCTGCCGGAACTGGCTTCATCAATCATTGCAGCCAGGAAGGGCGAACACGATATCGCTCTCGGTAATATCCTCGGCTCCAATCTGTTCAACACCCTGGCGGTGGTGGGGATCGCCGGTACGATTCACCCGCTGGCGGTGGGGCCGGAAGTCTTCAATCGGGACATGCTGGTCATGGCCGCACTGACCCTTTCGCTATTCGTGATCGGCTATGGATTCCGGGGACAGGGGCGTATCAACCGCATCGAGGGCGCGGTGCTGCTGGCCTGTTATGTGGGCTACACGGCTTACCTGATCAGTACGGTTTTCGGCGGGCAAGCATAGGCCAATTCGATTCCCATTATGGGAACCGAACCGGCGTCCGAAAACCGGATTCGAAGTTGTTGCGGTTCAGCGCCAGGTATCCGATTTTACTGCAAACCCGTCACCCTCGTCCGGTGCCGGGAAATCAGGGGAGAAAATCGTTTCTCTGGTCGGGTTGGCGGGAAGTGGTTGTGTGAGATGATTTCGGCGTTTATTATCAAGGAGTTACGAGGAGCGCTGGCTTTGAGACTGTTTTGCGGTAGGTCGTCGTTCCCTCCACCATTTAGAAAAGACAAACCCGTCTCTCTGGGGTCATTCTCCGGGGTGACGGGTTTTCTTTTTTCCCTTGTTTCTAAAGGGTTTGCGCCCGTTTCACATCTTTCCAAGGCACCTCTCCGCACCATCGATTCTCCCCATCTTCCAGCCTTTCTTTCTCTGTTTGGCCCCTGATTCTCTGTTTTCTCCGGACCAAGTCCGAAGCTCGTCCGGAAATCTACATCCTTGATTGATATGGGTTTGCGGCTCGTTGCCGTTTTTGGCGGTTGTCTTAGGTCATCGCTCGACGCCGCAACCGGACGTTTTTTTCGAACTCGCCTGCATCGGCCGTGAAAAGAAGCGTGGTCAACTCCGGTTTCCTGCCCCCGAAGAAGAAAAGCCGACGCTGATGGTCGGCTCTCTGGGGTGGTCTCCGGTCCGGTCGTCAGTCGGTGGCGAAGCCGAACTGGCTGCGCTGCTCGGCCCAGTCCTCGGGGAAGGTCTGGGTCAGCTTGGCTAGCGAGAGCCCGTTGGGTTCCTCGCCGTTGATCAGGGCTTCGACAATGTCGGGGGCCAGGGTCGTCAGTTTGAGGATGCGGGCCACATACGAGCCATCGACGTCAAGGGTACGGGCAAGCTCGCTGATGGACTTGATCTGGCCGGATTCGAGGATGTCGGCCCAGGAAAAGGCCCTTCCCAGCGCCTGGAGGATGGCGGACT
>Ga0265295_1005877_pt1 | contig 15295 bp, 16 predicted proteins | sample Munlansysbiofilm_FD_192503 | JGI IMG/M metagenome (GOLD analysis project Ga0265295, IMG submission 192503) | Leachate microbial communities from a municipal landfill in Southern Ontario, Canada - Methane capture system biofilm | ecosystem: Engineered > Solid waste > Landfill > Unclassified ... | reverse complement strand
CCCGTTATGAAATGAAAGAAGTTCGTTGCTCATGTGGCAATGTAATCACGACCAAGACAACCGCAAAGAACCTTGAAGTTGAAATTTGCTCCGCTTGTCACCCCTTCTTTACTGGTACCCAGAAGATGGTTGATACTGCCGGTCGCATCGAACGCTTCAAGAAGCGCTATGGCTTGAACAACTAACCAGATTTATTATCCTGTCTAGTGATACAAGAGACCCTCTTTTTTGGAGTACCCAGGAAAGGGGGTTTTTTGTAAGTTTTGGATTCCTGTTCACGCATTTGTTGGTCATGTGGAGAAATGCACGAGTCCCAAATTATACAAAAGTAGGTTTTTTGTTGCATTATGCCGACAAGTATCCTAAAATTGACCCATAAAAATTAGGTTGGGGCATGGACAACATCAGAAAACAACACATCAAGGAATACGGCGATTCTCCGCTGGTGATTGCGCAGGTACCTGGAACATGTACCTTGCTTGGTAGTTACGCGGACGCATGTCGAGGATGGTCCTTGGTGGGAACCGATCACTCCTCACTGTATGTTGCTATCTCTTACCGAGATGACCAACTCGTAAGACTGTACAACCCAACCCTCAATGACCGGAAGCGATTCTCTTTGAATAATATCAAGTATCGCAAGGAAGACCGATGGGGAAATTTCCTGAAAGCAGTGTTCTCGGTTCTTGCAAGCGAAGGGACTGATTTTACAGGTATGAATATAACTGTCGAAGGGAGCCTTCTCCATGCTGATACCCAAATGGTGAGTACTGCATGTTCTCTCGGGACCTGCCTTGCCCTTGATGCATTGCTTGGTCTTAAGCTCAGCTTTTCCTCCCAGATAAGAATCGCCTATCAGGCATGTACGACATTCAATAATGAAGTATGTTCCATCAGTGATCTTCTTACCATGCTCAATGGAAAGAAGGAGACCGTACTGTTCTATGATCTTCAGCATGTGACCTACAAGGAGTTGCCTTTCCCGTTCACCAACAAGAATGAAGAGTATGTGGCAATCATCGTGGATAGCAAGATTTCCCCGAATGCGATGAGGGAAGAGATCAGAAGCAAGAGAAAAGCTATCAAGCGTGCGTTTGAGAAACTAAGTGAGTACAAGAGTGGTGGATTCATGCGGGACTTTCCAGAGAGTGACCTTTCTGGCCGTGTGGTGCCATTGGATGAGGAAGACCGCCACATCTGTGAGTATATCCTGATGGAATCCAGGCTCGCCAACGATGCTGCATCATTGCTCACTGCGAAGGATCCTGTACCCTATGGGAAGATGATGAATCGTGTCCAGGCTGGGCTCAGGGACCTTCTTGAAGTAACCTGTCCTGAGGTAGATTGGCTCACCAAGCGAGCTGGTGAACTTGGTGGGTGTCTTGGATCGGTTCAGGTATCAAACGGTTTCAGCGGTAATATCATGGTCCTCTTGAGTAAACAAGCACTTCCAAGTTATATTGGTCGTCTGGAGGACTATGAGCACATCTTTGGATTTCACCCTCGTTGGTATGTATTTGAGGGAAGCGATTCTGCAAAGGTTGTGTTTCAAGCGCATTAATGAAGATACTACTGACAAATGATGATGGATATCAAAGTGAAGGACTGAACACACTCAGTGATGCTCTACTGCGAGCTGGTCATGAGGTGTGGGTATGTGCTCCCGATTCTGAGCGAAGTGCGAGCAGCCACTCAATGACGCTTCGTGAAGATATAACCATCACTGAATATGGTCAGAACCGGTATCATTGTAGTGGAACTCCAGCAGATTGCATTCTCTATGCTTCAAAAGGCAAGATATTCCCAGGAGAACCAGATTTGGTCATCAGCGGAATCAACCATGGCTTTAATATTTCCACAGATATCCTGTACTCGGGCACTGTTGGGGCTGCCAGAGAGGCTGCTTTGACTGGATTGCGGTCCATGGCAGTCAGTTGTGCAAGAAGCGAAGATGGTTCTTACCCCTTCCAGCGTACTGCGGACTTTGTGGTACAACATCTCGAGGATTTTTATCCTCTCACGAGCAGTGAGTGCATCATCAATATCAATGCCCCTGGAGAGGGGAATGGAAAGTGGAAGAGTGGAGTATTGAGCTATCTCGACTACCATGATGCAGTACAGACAAAACAACAAGAGAAAACCCGCTACTATGACACTGCAACAGTACGTTTTGGTACCTCTGTGGTGCTTTCCATGAAGGGGGGTGTACAACCGATTCAACGTTGTGACACCAAGGGTAGTGATTTCCAAGCCGTGCGAGAGGGATATATCAGTGTTACTGCAATCTCCATCCTTCCCCCGGTGCATACGGCATCCCAGACCAAGCTTGAATCAATGAGCAAGGGGGAGAGCTGTGGGTAAGAATTGGGAGAACAAATGCCACAAGTGTGGGCTTTGCTGCCACGAGAAAGCAGTCTATGGTCGTGAGTTAGTCATTGACCTGGACAGCTGGTGTGAGCATTTTGATCCTGAGACAAAACAGTGCAAAATTTACGCTGAACGCTTCAGCCAATCAACCCGATGCAAAAAAATGACGCCGATTCGGGCAATGTTTGCATCATATCTCCATGAAAACTGTGCCTATGTACAATGGGCACGTAGATTCCATATTCGTTTTGCTAAAAGGAGAATCCTTCGATTCATCCATAGCAAGACCTGTCCTGATGAGGACTCAGACGAAAACGATCTTTACGAGGTATTCAACGCGTAACAGCAGTGTGGCTTGACCCTAAGGGGTACCTGTCACTATCGTTTTCTATGAGGTTAATTATGGAACAGAAGACCATTTATTTGGACAACAATGCGACCACCCCCATGCATGAGGATGTAATCGAGGCTGTACACGAAGCCAATATCCTTTTTGGGAATGCATCGAGCATGCATAGCTATGGTCGTGAAGCCGCCATGGCAATAGAAGAAAGCAGGAAAACACTTGCCTCCTTGATTGATTGCGATCCATCGTCGATTGTTTTCACCAGCGGGGCCAGTGAATCGAATAATACCGTATTCAATATCTTTCGTGAGCGTATCGACCTAGGATCGAAACGTAACCGAATTGTGACCACAACCATTGAACACCCTTCGATCAACGAGTTGGTGAAGTATCTTAGTAATCTTGGATACAAGGTTGATGAGTGTCCAGTTGATGGAAGTGGACGGGTAGACCCGGAAGTGATGAAGACTTATCTTGGTGAAGATGTCGCCTTGGTCTCTGTCATGGCAGGGAACAATGAGATTGGTACCATCCAACCGGTGAAGGAAATCGCCCAGCTTGCCCATGAGGTAGGGGCATATATGCATACCGATGCAACACAGGCAATCGGAAAAATCCCTGTCTCGATGCGCTCTTGGGATGTCGATTATCTCAGCCTTTCTGGACACAAGTTCTATGGTCCAAAAGGTATCGGAGTGTTGGCGGTAAAGCCAAAAGCACCACACACCCCTCTGGTCCATGGTGGCCATCAGGAGGGAGGAAAGCGAGCAGGAACCTATAATACAGCATCCATTGTTGGTATCGGGGTTGCCGCTGCCCTTGCTGAACGTGATCTTGAGGAAGAGAGCAAGAAACTCTGGACACTCAGGGAGATGTTGAGAGTGGGAATTGAGGAGCGTATTCCCAATGTGGTGGTAAACGGGAATCAAGAGCACTGCCTTCCCGGAACCCTCGATGTATCATTCCCCCATGCAGAAGGGGAATCGATACTGCTCTATCTCGACATGGAAGGAATAATGGTTTCCACAGGGAGTGCCTGCGCAAGTGGGTCGCTTGAACCCAGTTACGTATTACTGGCCTCCGGAGTGGATATCGAGCTGGCCCACGGCTCAATACGGTTCAGTTTCGGAAGGTACAACACTGAAGAAGATGTTGCCTATGTACTGGAGAAACTACCGCCGATTATCAAGCGATTAAGGGAGATGTCCACACGATGACCAACTTTATGAGTCAATGGGTCTACACCCCAGTGGTGAAAGACCATTTTATGAATCCCAGGAATACCTGGCAGGAAGAAGAAAATTTCCAGGCAGATGGAATCGGTGAAGTCGGTTCCTTGGCCTGTGGCGACCAGATGCAGGTTTTGATCAAGGTCGAGAATGATACAATAGCTGACCTGAGGTGGCTTACCTATGGTTGTGCCTCTGCAATCGCGAGCACCTCCATGATGAGTGAGCTGGCAATTGGGATGAGTTTGGAGGAAGCCTACAACCTCTCCCCCGATATGATCACCGAAGCACTTGGCGGACTGCCTGAACATAAGTTCCACTGTTCAGTTCTGGGAGACAAAGCACTCAGGGCGGCAATTGATGACTATCTTGAGAAAGCGGGACGTGACAATCCTTTCAAGAGCAATGTGGCAAAAACCATTTGCGAGTGCAAGGGAGTTACCGATGTACAGATTGAGGATCTTGTGAAGCGAGGGGAAGCAAAGACCCTGGAACAGCTGCAGGAGATTACCGAGTTTGGCACGGTCTGTGGAAAGTGCAAGCAACAGGTCAGTGATCTGTTTGATGAGTTCAAGCACATCTATAACGTATAAGAACCTATACTCACATACACATGAAAAGGCGGCCCTTGGGCCGCCTTCTCTCTGAGTATCTTGTTTACTTCTTGAATTCAAGCAAGGAAAGATGTCTGCTTATATGAGTATTGAGCAATTGTTTGTAATGCTCTTCTTCCTTGGAAATCAAACTAAAGAAGTCATCCTTGAACAGTTTCTTTCCTTCTTTATCCTCATCCTCAAGCAGATACCCGTAGGTGATATGAAGCAACTGCCGGGCATTGTCATCGTTGAGGTAGGAGGGTAGGTCCTCATCTTTCATTGACTCCAGTTCCGGGATCTTCCCAATATCAGTGGTAACATGATAGAAAGCCTTTGCATCGCCAAAACGGTTGATTGCATGTGCATGCATCCTCCGATAGAGAGCGGGATCCTTTTGGGCGACCAAGCGAACCGCTTCAAGCCAATTGGTACCCGCTGTCTTTACATGGAAGCTTCCCTTGATCGTCCCGGCTAGTATGGGAAAGATGGAAAATTTGTCACTGCCTGAGTGGATGCTGAGTCGGTAGCGGTACAGCTTTGCAATAGCAACATGCAAGACCAGTTGTCTCTCGAACTCAGCAGTGTCACCGATATAGTCGATGCCCTTCTGGAATTCCCCTACAAACCGAGGAGCAAGGGTAGAGATGATCACATGCCGCCGTTTGAGTTCTTTCGCAATGAAAAGATGGCTCTTCGGGTCGGTTGGGGTGTCAGTTTCATCAATGGAAATTTCAAAGTCTATCGGCCGCTCTGAGTGCAATATATGCTGTTCATAGATGATCTGTATGAAATCGAGCGCTTTATGGTAAGTCAGGATATCGCGTCTTAACGTGGGTAGGTCAAGCTTCAGTGTTGAGGTTCCGATTGAAAACTCCTGTTCCGCATATAAACCCTCATATACCTCCCGTATCTCACTGTCCAATGCTTCATAGCGTGCAAGAAGTGCTTCATCATCCAGGTTCTGGATGGTGGGGTCTATCTGTTCTGATGAGTCCAGGGTGATCATGGTAGCGCCGTCATCCAGGGCTTTCTTGATCTCCTCGCTCTTTTTCAAGTGGTCACCATCGGCACCAAAACCATAGGTATACCCCTCTTGGAAGACTGCATATGAAGCGGCATCGATCACATCATTGAAGGTCCTGTTGGTGAAGTTCAATTCCCTGATGCTCTGTTGTGCAAAAATGGGGAAAACCGAGGTTCCCTCCAGTGCCCTGATATGTCCAGGGGTGGCCACGCCGAGGCGGTCTCCCAAGCCAATGGACGGGCGCTTGGTTGTGTTTGCAACCGGATGTGTAAACGGCAGATACGTATTCAAGACCAGGCGATTCTCGTGGTTCAGTGGGCAGATTTTGCAATTCTGTTCTGCGTCTCCTTCCAGTTCCTCGAATATCGGACCAGAACCAGAGGCAATGAGATACCGTTTCTCTCCTGCCTTGATCATGGCAATCGTACAACTGCCAAGGTTGGTGCGAGATTTTTCATATACTAATACCTTGCTCTTCAGCCGACTCTCAAGATGCTGAATATTCAATGTACGTTCCTCATAGATTTCCATGTAGAATCTCCTATCTACTCAAACAACCCCGAACTTACTTCCCCCAATGAACTCCCTGAGTAAGGAGTCCTCGGGTACCAAGGTATCGGGAATCGGATTGACATGCTCCAAGAACCTGAGCAATCTTCTTGCTGTCTCATAGGCAGCACCTGCTGAGGGTTTCACCATCTTCAGCAACGGTTGTGCGTAGGTGGTGAGTACCCCCAGTTCATAGTCCAATGCACTATTGATCATGACATTGGCATTGTTCTGGTATGGGAAGATGTACTTGTTTTCTCCCCGTTCCACGGAAGGCCACATATTCAAGGTGGCTGTTGCATTTGCCCCACGAGTTCTGTTGTCACGGATCATACGCCGTATGATCCGGTTGTCCGTGGTGCTGATTCGGTTGTGGTCATCGAGATTCAGTTGGGTCAAGGCCGAGATATAGACCCTGAAGAGCAACTCCTTATCCAAGCTAGCGGTCAGCTTGGGATTCATTCCATGAATGCCCTCAATGATCAAGATGGTACGCTTATCCAGGTGTACGGGTTGCTCCTCATAGGTACGGGTGAGTGTCTTGAAATCATAGAGCGGTAAGTGTACTTCCTTCTTTGCAAAGAGATTTGCCAAATCCTCTTGGAAATGGGCAACATCAAGTGCCTCAAGAGCCTCAAGATCAGGCTTCCCTTCCTCATCCTTGGGTGCTTGATCTGGGGGAAGATAGTAGTTGTCCAACGATATCTTGATGGTTTTCTTTCCCAGGACCTGTAATTGGATCGACAGCTTATGGGCGAATGTGGTCTTGCCTGATGAGGAAGGCCCAGCGATGAGGACTGCTTTTACACTGCTATGTAGGTGTATTTGGTCGGCGATACTTGCTATCTTCTTTTGTTGCAATGCTTCAGCAAGTCGAATGAAGGACTCAACCGTGTTCTGGTTGCCCATCTGATTAAGCTGGCCCAATGACTGGACATTGAGAATGGAGCCCCAAGCCTTATACTCCCGATAGATGGAGAAAAGCAGTGGATTGTCAACGAAGGGGTCAAGTCCAATGACATTGTGTGAACGTGGATAGCGCAGAAGCATCCCACGCTCCTGATATGGCTTGAGTTCCCAGACCTGCATCAGGCCTGTCTTGCTGAGCAAAGGTTCGTATGAGACATCCATATAGCCCTGCAATCGATAGAGATTTACCTTGGGGTCATTGCGGGTGGAGAGTAGTGCAGCTGTCTGTTCATGGTGGTTGTTCTCAAAGTAAGAGAGTGCTTTCTCATAGGGGAGCAAGACCTCCTCAATGGGGAGGTTTTGATCAACCAAGGAGTGCATGGCCTTTTCTATAGCTTTGATATCTGCATTGTTCAGGGTAAGGTCATCGTCAAAACTGAAATAATACCCATCACCAAGGGAGTGTCCTATAACCAATCTCCGATTGGGGTAGAGCATGGAGACAGCAGCACAGAGAAGATAGCAGAGGGAGTGTCGGTACATCCTCTTTCCCATATCTCCAAAAAGCCGTACCGGTTCAAGGGTACAATCTGCAACCAAGGACCTCGAGCAAGAGTGGAGTTCATGGTTCACCAAGGCTCCAATATACGGGTTTTCTCTATAGGCCTGTTCTTTGCATGATTCGACCACCTTTGCCTCAACCAAGGCCTCTTCTACGGTGGCTCCAGTGGGGAGTTCCAGATGTTGTTGTTTGATGGTTACGGTAATGCTCTTCATGTTGCTATAATACAAGGTGGTCTGCCCGTAAACAAGAGTAAAGCGTTTTTGTCGGGTTTGTGCTATACTGCTGTTTTAGTCCAGGGTCATGATTCTGGATTGACAGCCGACTGGGAGGTAGGTACCTTTTGTACATGAGGAAGAAGCTTCATCTGGCGTTTCCCTATCGCCAACGTTTCATACTACATATAGATTTGGAATCAGAAACATATACAAGCATACCGATGGAAGAGGAAGAAGCAAAGCGCTACCTCGGAGGGAGGTTGCTTGCCCTGATGCTCTGGGACCGTTTTGCTGAATATGACCAGCTGGAGGAGGAGTGCTATGAGCGGGGTAATCCTGTTGTATTTGCACCTGGTGCTGCAGTTGACACACCACTGAGCTACTGCAACTCCTTCACCGTTGTAACCAAGAGTCCTGTTACTGGGGCGCTTTCAGTATCCAGCGCAACATCTTCTCTCTCAGGAGCCATTGTAGGTTGTGGATACGCTGCATTGGTGATAACCGGCCGAAGCAGAAAGTTATGCAGCTTTTCCATTGCTGATGGGGAAGTAACCTTCAGCGATGCTGAGACATATCATAATCTCACCACAGTCGAAGTTGCAAAGAAAGTTGGGAAAGAGCACATGGTTGTCATAGGCCCTGCAGGCGAACACTTTGTGCCCTTTGCCTCTCTCTATGCAAACAACCAGAATATAACCCAAGGCGGGGTTGGTTGTGTCTGCGGGATGAAGAATATCAAGTTTTTTACGTTGTCTCCTCATAGTCATGGCAGGGAAGCATATGATTCCCATAGATTGGGTCTCCTGAACCAATCCTATCTGAAGGATCTTGGAAAGACCAGAATGGGAAAGATGATAGCCCAGGAGGGGTCAATCGCATTGCTTTCCGAAGCAAACCATCATGGATGGGCTGCAATTGACACCTACTCCATGCGCGTCGATGGAAGGCTTTGGGGTCTATGTACCCGTAGTGTACCGAAAGGGATTCCCCTTGATGATCCCTCGTTCCCTATATGCCAGAACAATACACCTCTGGATTTGGAAAGTGCAATGGCACTGGGTTCCAATCTGGAACTTTTTGACAGCAGGAGTGTGCAACAGGTTGCCCACCGTTGTCTGGAAAATGGTCTGGAAGTAGTGAGTACCGGTGCAGTGCTTGCTTGGGCAAGAACATGCAGAAGGGAAGGGAAGCTTAGCTTCCTTCCCGACTTGCAGCGTTCAACAGCGGTGCTCTACCTCCGTCTTCTTGATGCCATTGCCTATAGAAGAGGGTCTGGAGAGCAACTGGGTATAGGGCTCAGTGCACTGGTGAATCAGTATGGGGGATCAGAGCATGCTTTCATGGTTGATGGATTACCCTTGCCTCCCTATGACTATCGTGCACTCCCTGTGCAAGCTCTGCTTGTATCCATTGGAAGGAGAAGTATGGTACTAGGAGAGATGCTATGGGGGAATCACTACCACAGGGGAAGGGAGCGCCGCCTTGTTTCCTGGGCTCTATATGTACAGAAGCTCACCTATGCCTGTGAAAGCGTAGGCTTGTGTCCTTTGGTTACGCTTCCCAGTTTCAATCATCGACTCTTTCACTTCCCGCATTTCTCATTTGCAAGAAGGAACTTCTCAAGGTTGGCCTTGTTAGCTTCATTGGGAGAGGGTTATGAGATCAGTGCACATGCCATACGCTCCTATGGAGACGAGGCTTTGCATCTGCAAACAACCCTTGATGACAGGCTTCTGCAGCGTGAGGGTCGCTATGGATCGCTCCCTGACCAATTGTTGGTTAATGGGAAAAGCAATTTTCGTTCAGCCCAGGTAGTTCCCTTGGCACGGTTGCTTGATGCTTACTGGTCGGCACTTGGGAGAAAATGATATTGAAGGCCGGCAATTGGTTGGTCATCAGTGAGTGAGCGTATGCTGATTCCCTCTTCATCCAATAGTGCGTAGGTAGGGCCGAGGGGTGTTCTTGGGTAGGTCGTTGACCCAGGGTTCACCCAAATAACCCCATCTTCACTCTTCTGGAGCTTGGGGGTATGGGTATGACCACTGATAAAAATGTCCCCTGGTTTCAGGTTCTGACCAAAAGGGGAGTGAATCCTGTCCCCATGGGTCATGAATATGGTTCGTCCTAGCCAGTCGATTCGTCTTTTCTGGGGAGGAAGTGGTATTCCTGCATTGCTGAAGTCATAGCTGCTGTCACAGTTGCCCCTTACCAGGAATAGATGTGGGATATTTCTGAGTAGTATCTGAAAATGTGTGTGACCAGAGGGACAGAGATCACCAGCGATCAGAATAGATTCTGCTTGGTGCTCACGTGCTCGTTGGTCAAGAAGAGAGAGTGCATCAATCGAGCCATGTACATCGCTGGCAAGCAAGAGAGTATTGGACATGAAATCTCCTGAATTTTCTTTGCTAAAGGCAAATGCTTCTTGTGATGTATGAATAATACTGGTAGTATAATACGAGAATTATATAAAAAAATATATAGGGAAGGAGGCTCAAATGGCTACCATCCGTGAGCTGTCTTGCAGCGATGGGAAACGCGTAATGTATCGCGTATGGATTCCAGAGGGGTCAAAGGTTGAGGCTGTTCTTCTCATTCTTCATGGCATGGCTGAGCATAGCCTCCGATATGATGCATTCGCTACCTTTCTGAATTCGAAGGGAATTGCCGTCTATGCTCCCGATCATCGTGGTCATGGAGAAACTGTAAGAAATGATGGGGAATCCCTTGGCTGGTTTGCCGAGCGTGATGGTTGGCAACGAGTGGTGAAAGATGCCTATGAGTTGACGAATGTGATTCTTGCTGAGTATCCCAGTCATAGTCTTTTCTTACTTGGACATAGTATGGGGTCATTCCTGGCAAGAAGTCTCATGGTGCAATACTCTGACCTTTTTGATGGTGTCATGCTTATGGGTACCGGTGCTTCCCAAGGGTTACTTGGAAAGATTGGCAAGATGATTGCCCGCAGTCATGTCAGTAAACATGGTTCAAAGCATCCCGATGCACAACTGGATAAAATGAGTTTTGGTGCATACAACAAGAAGATCCCTGACGCAAAGACCTCATTCGATTGGCTGAGTAGGGATGCTGAACAAGTAGCGAAGTATATAGAGGATCCTTTGTGTGGATTTGTCTGCACCTCGGGTTTCTTTGCTGACTTGTTGGATGGGGTGGAGATTGCCAATGATGCTGAGAAGGCGAAGAAACTCCCCTCAGATCTATCGCTCTTGATCATCAGTGGTAGTGAGGATCCAGTAGGAGGGTTCTCCAAAGGAGTGCGTAAGGTATATGAGCTCTATCGTAGTTGTGGCATTTCTGATATTACCCTGAATTTGGTTGAAGGTGCACGGCATGAATTATTGCAGGAAACCAATAGGGAGCAGACGGCACAATACCTCTATTCCTGGATGAAGCAGAGGCTGTAACCATGTCTTATAAGAGTATCGTTCAGCAGAATCTTAAGCGGCTGAGTACCTTTTTCTCAGCCGTGTTTAGACAGGCCATGAAAGATAACTTTCTCAACTCTGCTTCGGGGTTGGTCTACTCCACGCTTTTGGCCATTGTACCTGCTGCAACCTTCCTCTTTACCTTCTTCAATGCTTTTGGTGTCATGGAACCATTGGTGAGTTTTCTCTCCCAGTGGTTCACTGAACTGGCAGGAGAGGAGGCAGGTGGACAGTTGATGATTCTCCTGACCCAGTACACCCGTAATGCGACCAGTTTGGGAGTTGTTGGGCTTATATCCTTCCTCATTACCATGGTTCTCTTGATCAATAAGGTATGGATTGTGATCAATCGGATATACCGTTCAAGCAGAAGTCGAAACGCCCTGAAACGCTTTGCAGGCTATATTTCATTCTTGATTGTGGCAACCTTGTTGCTTGCAGCATATGTAAGTGCACAATCCATTCTCACTTCCTGGTACCTCAATCTGATTGGGGTGACCCTGGGTAGGTGGTCTGTTGCAGTCGAAGCCATTGCCCCGAGCTTCATCGTGGCCTTGGTTATTTTCCTGCTCATATACCTTGTTCCCAATACAAGGGTCCGTTTCGATTCAGCAATTCTTGGGAGCATTGCAGGGTTGTTGGTGATTAATGTATTCAGCAAGCTGACCTCTCTGCTTACCTCAATGGCGAGCAGGTTCTCTGTCATCTATGGATCATTTGCAGCCATCTTCCTGTTCTTGTTCTTCTGTTATGTTTTTTGGGCAACGGTCTTCTTCAGTGTAGAGCTTGCCTATGTGCATCAGTTCAGGCCAGATGTTTCCAGTTTTCGTGGGCTGCCCCAAAGTCCGGCACTGCAGTTATCTGAAGGAACCAATATCATGATGCTCATCGGGAGCAATTTTCGTGAGGGGAAGGGTGCTACCTCCACCAAGGAGCTGCTCGACCGCCTCGCAATCCCATACAATCGGTTGCAGGGATTCCTTGGACTCCTGACCCAACTGCAGTTCATTACCCCCACCAACAGCAGCCAAACCAGTTATATCCCAAAGCAACCGCTTGATACCCTTCGTCTCCAGGACCTGGTAAAAGGGCTGTATGGTATGGAAACCATCGATGAGGTTGAGCACGATACTGCCGGTGAGGCGGTAGCTGAGCAGGTCCAGGATAGGGGCGTTGCAGCGTTGGGGAATCTTACGATTGAACAACTGTTGCAAAGAATCTAGAGAGTGCTTGCCTCTTTCCAGCAACAAAGGATACTCTATATGAGGAGGCTCCTATGAACCTAGATGCTACTACCCAGCCCATGATTGATCCCCTTATCTGGCACACTTTTCCAGATGAGAGAGATGGTATCATGCCTGATGAAATATGGAAGTGCGGTCCCTTGGTCTGCACCTTACTCAAGAATCCCGCATGCAGGAATGGTGAGCAACTTGTTTCCATACCTTACTCGATGATAGTGAAGAGAGATGGAGCTGTTATCTTGGCTGTTTCTCTTGAAAAGGAAGACCTTAGAGCGCTCTCCTATACGATGGGAATTTCACTGAGGGAGTTGCAGGACGAGTACCAGACCAAAGGAAATTTCTCGGAGCTCAGGGGCTTTGTGTACTCTGATAGTACCCGTGAGGACCAGGGAATCTATGATGGGGATATGGACCTGCAAAGCATCAGGATCTTCTTCCTTGAAACAGTCTGTGACACTTTCGATATACTCTCTGAACCAGTGCAGATTACAACGTAAATACAAAGCTCCCTGTCACATTCAGCTTGGTGTTGATCTTGGAGGAATCCTTTCGGTAGGGGAACAGAATTCCTGTGCTTCCTTCCTGAAGTTCCTTGGGAAGATGCAACAATGAGTAATCTTCAGTTGCCACCAGGGTCGTGTACCCCTCTCTGGCTTCAAGGCTATAACGGGCATGGATCAGTATACCTTCCAGCTCGATTGTTACGATATCACCCAAGGAGTATCCCGCGTCCTGAAGCATCCCTTGATTAACAGAGAGCTTAAACAGTTGCTCAGCTGGGGACTCAGTAATGGACAGTGGCACTGCATCAGGCTTTCTTGCCGTGGCACAGGAGGTGAGCAACACCAAGGCGGTTGCAAGTATCGCATATACGGTTATTCTTTTCATAATCAGTTCTCCTCGAGCAGGGTAAATGTGCTCTTATGATAATCCACTAATCCTTCACTGCGCATCCTTGAGAGTTCACTGGACATCGCACTTCTCTCGACACAGAGATAGTCTGCAAGATGTTGCCGGTCAAAAGGAATGGTGAAGGTCTTCTTATTTCCTTGCCGCTTCGATTCAGCAGAGAGGTAGGAGAGTAGTTTCTCCCGCGTATTACGCTTCGTGATGTGATTGATTTTTTTCATCAACTCCAGGTTCTTGTGACTGAGTAATCTCACTAGGTTCTCGATCAACATATGATGATACACACAGTTCATGCTGCAGGTGGTTACAATTTTATTGATGTTCAGGAACAGGATAGTGGTGGGCTGGGATGTGATGGCAGCAACTTCACTGGGGGACTGGGTAAAGGCAACAGTCTCTGCAAAGGTATCACCCACCCCAATATTGGTCACAACTGTTCTGTTTCCCCAGAAATCGTGACGGACGATATTCACTGATCCTTGGAGTACGATTCCCATTTCATCGGTGAAATCCCCTTCATCAATGATGGTGTAGTCCTTGGGGAAATTGCTGGTCCTACTCTTCAGGCAACCGAGCAATTGGGGCAGCTCCTGTGCTCCTATCTGCTTGAAAAGATGAGAATGGTGTACTATCTCGTAGATGTTCATAAACCACCTTATATTTTGTTGTAAATCCAACATATCAATAGATGAGCACATGGTATCATAACCTATATAACAAGACAATGGAGTCAATATGATCAGACAGATGATAACTATAGATGAAGAGCTTTGTAATGGTTGTGGTTTGTGCGTGAGTGCATGCCAAGAGGGAGCAATTGGTCTGGTAAACGGTAAAGCGGTACTTCTTAGGGAAGATTACTGTGACGGGTTGGGCAATTGCCTACCAGTCTGCCCAACTGGAGCAATCACCTTCGAAGAGCGGGAAGCTCCTGCATTTGACCATGAGGCGGTAGAGAAGTTCATGGAAGCGGATAAGCCGGTATTCAGCTGCCCTGGAAGCCAGATCAAGGTGATGAAGCAGGAAGAAAAGGAAGAACCTGTCTCACAAAATACGAATACTGCACCCCAACAGAGCCAGCTCCGTCAATGGCCGGTACAGATCAAGCTGGCTGCCCCGAATGCTGGATTCTTCAACAATGCTGACCTGCTTATTGCAGCTGACTGTGCAGCCTACGCCTATGGTGATTTTCATAATACCTTCATCAAGAACAGAGTCACCCTTATCGGCTGCCCGAAGCTTGATGCAGGGGACTATGCAGAGAAACTTACCGAGATTTTCAAGTATCATGAGATCAGGAGCGTTACCGTTGCAAGAATGGAAGTCCCCTGTTGTGGAGGACTCGATGGAGCAGTGAAACGTGCAATTACAGCCAGTGGCAAGATTATCCCCCTTGCCGTGGTAACGCTTTCCACGGAAGGGGAAATTCTCCGCTAGAAGATCCAGGATGCTCCAAGGGTCAATGAGATACGTTCATCAATTGGCCCAATAGTAGGATGGATAACTTGGTTATTCCAACTGAACAAATCTCCCTTCTCTCCTATAGGAGCACTGAGGAAGCCTAGGAGGCTGAAGCCTTCAAGGACTGCCCAGTTTACCCCGAGTGTTGTATTGAAGGAGAGGTCCAACGGACTAATGATCGTCCTTAAGGACCAAGAGAGGCTGGAAGAAGGGGTGTAGACCACCTCAGGATAGAGAAGAAGTGGGCAGTCTGCATCACTTTGGCTCTCTAGTTTCCAGTTCCCTGCAGGGCGAGTCAGGAACTCCAGTCGGAGGGATACGTTCTTATCATTTTCCAGATACTGGATGTGGAACAATCCACCGGTAATTACCCAGGAATCCAGTGTTTCTTCGCCAATATCTCCACTCTGTGGAATGGCTAGGGAAGAGGACAGG
>Ga0265295_1005876_pt1 | contig 15314 bp, 11 predicted proteins | sample Munlansysbiofilm_FD_192503 | JGI IMG/M metagenome (GOLD analysis project Ga0265295, IMG submission 192503) | Leachate microbial communities from a municipal landfill in Southern Ontario, Canada - Methane capture system biofilm | ecosystem: Engineered > Solid waste > Landfill > Unclassified ... | reverse complement strand
AGGGACGTATTATCGGTCGTGAAGGCCGTAATATTCGCACCCTTGAACAATTACTAGGCGTTGATATTTTAATTGATGACACACCAGAAGCGATTACTGTTTCTTGTTTTGATCCAATTAGAAGAGAAATTGCTCGTCGCGCCCTTGACGTCTTAATTAAAGATGGTCGTATTCAACCAAGTCGGATTGAAGAAGTCATTGTTAAAGTTAAAGAAGAACTTGAAGAAGTTATTCAAAAAGCTGGTCGCGAAGCTTTATTTGAACTAGGAATCACAAACGTTCATAAAGAAATGATTGGCTATATTGGCCGCCTTAAATATAGAACGTCCTATGGCCAAAGTGGTCTTAAGCATAGTGTTGAAGTTGCTCACCTAGCCGGTATTATGGCTTCTGAGCTAGGATTAGATCCTGTTAAAGCTAAACGTGCTGGTTTATTCCACGACATTGGTAAGGCTGCTGACTTTGAATTAGAAGGAAGCCACGTTGAAGTAGGCGCTCGTCTTGCTCGTAAATTTGGTGAACCAGATTATGTCCTTGATGCAATCGAAAGTCATCATGGTGATAAAGAAGCAAAATTCATTTTCTCGCAAATCGTGATTGCTGCGGATACATTAAGTGCCGCCCGTCCTGGAGCAAGAAGTGAAACACTAGAAAAATATATTAAACGTATTGAACAACTCGAAACAATTTGTAACTCATATGACTCTGTCCATACATCATATGCGATGCAATCAGGCCGTGAAGTTAGAGTAATGGTTGTTCCAGAAAAAATTGATGATATCGGTGCTTATAACTTAGCACGCGAAATTCGTGAAAAAATCGAAAACGAAATGACTTATCCTGGGCAAATCAAAGTATCTGTCATTCGTGAATTTAGAGCCCAAGATATTGCTAAGTAGGTTCTGATGCGTATCCTCTTCATTGGTGACATTGTTGCTAAAGTTGGACGTGAAACGGTCAAAAACTTGCTTAATACTGTTGTTAAAGAAAACAATATTCAACTTGTAATTGCTAATGGTGAGAATGCCACGCATGGTCGTGGCCTCACCAAGAAGCATTATCAACAATTAATTGACTTAGGCATTGAAGTGATTACTTTAGGTAATCATTTTGACGATAGACAAGAAATTAGAAATTATATTGATAAGGTAGATAAGCTCGTGAGACCTTTAAACTTGCTAGAAACTTATCCTGGTAAAGGTAGCATTGTTGTTACTAAAAACGGGATTAACATTAGAGTTACAAATGTCTTGTTACAAAGTTTTATGAAAATGCCAGTTGCTAGTCCCTATACAAGTTTAGCCACTCTCATAAACGAGAGTGAACCCTCTATTCATATCGTTGACGTGCATGGAGAAGCAACAGCAGAAAAACTTGCCCTAGCCTATGCCTTTGATGGTCAGGTGAGTGCCATGCTTGGCACGCACACACACGTACAAACGCGTGATTATCAAGTTATGCCACAAGGGACAGCCTATATTAGTGATGTCGGCATGACGGGTCCTAAAAACGGTATTATCGGTGTTGAAAAAACTAGTGTCATTCAAAAGATGTGGTTTGATAGCAGCGTAAGATACGTTTACGATAACAAAGACGAAGGCTTGTTTAGTGCGGTTGTCATTGATGTCGATGAAGTGACCCATAAGGCAAGAGAAATTTATCCACTTTATTTAACTGCGAGGTAGTATATGGCAAAAAAAATTATTTTAAATAAACCATCACTGCAAAAAGCCCGGCGAAGAAAACCCGGACGTATTTCTTATCAATGTTTTAATTTAGATATTCCTGCACGTGTCAGAGACCATTTAGGCGGGAAATTTTACTATATTCATACATATGGCTGCCAAGCAAACATTCGTGATGAAGAATCGATGGCAGGCCTGCTCGAAAGTGCAGGGATGCTGAGGACTAGTGAAGTCAAAGCCGCTAGTGTTGTAATACTTAATACGTGTGCAATTAGAGCCAACGCCGAAGATAAACTATTTGGAGAAGTAGGCTCACTTAAAGTGCTTAAACGTGCTAACAAAGACATGATTATTATAATTTCAGGCTGCATGGTTCAACAAGAAAACGCGCTTGAAAAATTAGAAAAATCGTATCCACAAGTTGATATTTTTTTTGGAACAAACTCCATTCATAAAACGCTTGAACTCATTGATTTACATTTAGATACAAGAAAGCGTATTGTTGACGTCAACAGTGAAGACATTACAATTTATGAAGATGTTCCTGTTTCACGTGTTGAAGACTTCAAAGCCTTTGTTAATATTTCTTATGGCTGCGATAAGTTTTGTACATATTGTATAGTCCCTTATACGCGTGGTAAGGAAAGAAGTCGGAAATTCCAAGATATTATGAACGAATGCGAAATTCTTGTGCGGTCCGGCTATCAAGAAATTACTCTTGTTGGTCAAAACGTGAATGCCTATGGGCTTGATTTAGAGGACGGAGAGCGCTTTAGTGATTTGCTTGAAGCAGTTGCAAAACTTGGCATTCCGCGCCTCCGCTTTATTACGTCACACCCTTGGAATTTTGATGATGACATGATAGAAGTTATTGCAAAATACGACAACATTATGAAGGCCATTCATTTACCACTTCAATCTGGTAATAATGACATCTTAAAAATAATGGGACGTCGTTACAGCGTTGAATCATATTTAGAACTTGTCGAAAAGCTACGAACAAAAATGCCGAGTATTGCTCTTACAACGGATATCATTGTTGGTTTTCCTAACGAAAGCGAAGCACAATTTGATGAGACACTCAAAGTCGTTCAACAAGTCGGCTACAGCGGTGCCTTTACTTTTATTTACTCGCCGCGCGACGGTACACCCGCGGCAAGAATGCAGGATGACGTCACACTTGAGGCTAAACATTTACGCTTTGACCGTCTTAAAATAGTTGTTGATGAAAGTGTTGAAAACTATGCCGCAACTTTAGTCGGACAAACAAAGAAAGTCTTAGTCGATGGGGTCAGTAAGAAAAATGACCATAAACTAAGTGGCTACACGGAAGAAAATAAAGTTGTCCACTTTATTGGTGATGAAACGCTTGTTGGAACAATAGTTGACGTTAAAATTACTGAGAGCCGCGTTTACCATCTCGTTGGAGAACTCATTAATGGATAACATAAACAAAAAAATCGATGAATTAAGTGCTAGCCTTTTTGAAGAAGAACTTGTCAAACAATATTTCCATGCAGTCGACTTAATAAATGCTGATCAAGCTCTCCTTGTCCTTAGTGATGAGGTCAAAAAACTGCAAAGAATGTTAACCCTTAATATCGCTAAAGCTGATGTGCATGCGCAATATAAAAAAGACTATGAATTAAAACTAAATGAATACAATAGTCATCCTTATATCGTTAATTACAATTATTTAAAAAACGAGGTTGAAGATTTACTTTCCCACATTAAAAAAATAATTGAATAGATGAGGGCCATAATTACTAATTATGGCTTTTTTTAATTTTTGGGCTATAAAAATATGTTAAAATAAGCAGAGTTAGAGGGCTAAATATGAATAAAGAAAATTACACACCGATGATCATGCAATATTTAGAAATTAAGAAGGCGAATCCCGGCGTTTTAATAATGTTTAGACTTGGTGACTTTTATGAGTTCTTTTTTGAGGATGCAATTCTTGCTAGTAAGGTGCTCCAACTAGTTTTAACGAAAAAAGCTGCCGGCAATAATCAAAAGATCCCGATGTGCGGTATTCCCTATCACGCTAGCGCTAGTTATTTACAAAAACTCGTTAATGCCGGTCATAAAGTTGGAATCGTTGAACAATTAGAAGATCCTGCTTCTGCCAAAGGCTTAGTCGAACGCGGAGTTGTCCAAATAGTGACACCGGGAGCGATTATTGATTTTGATGAGACACACAACAACTATATTGTTGCAATCGATGAAACGCTTGTCGACTATGCGATTTGTTATGCTGATGTTTCAACTGGTGATATTTATGTTATTCGCTTAGACAAGGCAAGTAGTAGTCTAGCTAATTTTATTGCTAACCTTGGGGCCAAAGAAATTGTTGTTAGCTCCATGTTTGACCGCAAATTAAGTAAAAAAATTGAGCAAGCTTATAATATTGTCATAAGTTACGAAGATGATAATAATTTACGTAGTAACTATCAGGAATTATTTGTTCATGTTAAAGATAACGGACTAATTCGTGTGGCTGCACGGCTTATTAATTATCTTGTGAAAATTGAACGCCGTGACTTAAGTTACTTTAAACTCATTAATGTAAGTAAACCTAGTGATTACTTACAAATTGACGCTTTTAGCCGCGTTAACTTAGAACTGACACGGACGATTAGAAGCGAAGATAAATTTGGTTCTTTATTTTGGCTTTTAGACCATACGAAGACGGCAATGGGCCGTCGTCTATTAAAAAATTATATTAATCAGCCGCTTCGTGAACTTGGACAAATTTACCGTCGCCAGTTAATTATTGATGCCTTAACCGTCAACTTTATTACACGCGAAGAAGTAAAGGCGAGTTTAGAAGATATATATGACTTTGAGCGTATTATCGCTCGTATTAGTTTTGGTAACGCTAATCCTAAAGAATTATTACGCTTAAAAACTTCACTCTTAGCATTTGAGACAATTAAGGCTAAGGTCAAAAACATTAATAATCCTGAACTGAATGAGTTATTTGACCGCGCCTTTGATAGCAGTAAACTCATTGAACTTTTAGAAAAAGCAATTAGTGAAGATGCTCCACTTGTTATTGCTAATGGTGATATTTTCAACTTTGGCTATGATAAGCAATTAGATGAACTTATTAAAATAAGTAAAAACAGCCGCCAATTTATTCTTGATTTAGAAGAGCAAGAAAAAGTTAAAACGGGTATTAAAAACTTGAAAATTGGCTATAACAGAGTGTTCGGTTATTATATTGAAGTTACTAATTCTCAACTTGATTTAGTTAAGGATGAATACGGCTATATACGTAAACAAACAACCAAAAATGGTGAACGCTATATTAATGAAGCACTTAAAGAAAAGGAAACACAAATTTTAAGTTCGGAAGAACGTAAGGGCGAATTAGAAAAGCATCTTTATCAAGAGTTACTCCTTATTATTAAAAAATACACACGTCATATTCAAACAATTGCCGATATTGTGGCTGAGATGGATGTGATGGTTAGTTTAACAATGGTAAGTATTGATCATAATTTTAAAAAGCCAACGTTTAATGCTAAGCGTCTCATATATGTTAAGGCGGGTCGGCACCCTGTTGTTGATACCGTTTTAAAGAAAAATAAATATGTCTCTAATGACATCATTATGGATGAAGCAACGGATATATTACTCATTACTGGGCCCAATATGGGCGGCAAATCAACCTACATGCGGCAATTAGCGCTTATTATTGTTCTTGCACAAATGGGCTCATTTGTACCCGCAGAAGCGGCTAATCTTATGGTTTTTGACCAAATATTTACACGCATTGGTGCTAGTGATGATTTAGTGAGTGGACAATCAACATTCATGGTCGAAATGAGTGAAGCTAACATTGCCCTTCGTAATGCAACGGAAAATTCATTATTAATATTTGATGAAATAGGACGCGGAACTGCGACTTATGATGGAATGGCCCTCGCACAGGCAATGATTGAATATGTTGCTAGTAGTATTAAGGCAAAGACGGTTTTTTCTACGCATTACCATGAACTCACATTTTTAGATGAACATATAAACAATTTGAAAAACATTCACGTTGAAGTAAAAGAAAATAAAGATGATATCACTTTCCTCTACAAAGTAAAACAAGGGCCAATGAACAAATCTTATGGTATTAATGTTGCCACTTTAGCCGATCTTCCTTATTCCATTATTAAACGTGCTAAAGAAGTTTTACACATGTTAGAAACAAGCGAGCACGTTAATGTGCAACCTAAAGTTGAAAAAGACAAACAAACACTAGATCAACAATTAGTTAGTGAACTAAAAGAAATTGAACCAAACCGCCTCACCCCCTTACAGGCACTTGAAATATTAACAAAACTTAAACAAAGAGTGACCGAAGATGAGTAAAATTAATGTTTTAAGTAACCTTCTTGCCAACCAAATCGCGGCGGGCGAAGTCATTGAACGGCCAGCAAGCGTAGTTAAGGAACTCGTTGAGAATTCATTGGACGCTAATGCAAAAATCATTACGATTAAAGCAAATAATGCAGGGCGCACATATATTAGTGTTGAAGATGATGGCGATGGCATGGATAGACTTGATGCTAAAACGGCCTTTCTTCGCCACGCAACAAGTAAAATTTTTGATGAATACGATTTATTTAAGATTAAAACACTAGGCTTTCGCGGCGAAGCGCTTGCCTCTATTGCGGCGATTAGTCAAGTTGATATGACAACTAGTGATGGAAAAATAGTTGGCACAAAGTTAAGCATCAATGAAGAAAACATCCTCATTACAGATGCACCTTTACGTAAGGGAACTTTAATTGAAGTCTCGGAACTTTTTTACAACACACCGGCCCGTCTCAAATATTTAAAAAGTGACTACACGGAAATAAGTGTCATTATTGATGTTGTTTCGCGGCTTGCTCTTGCGCATAATGATGTAATTTTCACATTATATATTGATGATAAATTAAGGCTTAAAACATCAGGACGTAATAATCTTCATGAAACAATTATGAATATTTTTGGTGTATTCACGGCCAAACACTTAGTGGAATATAAAATTGAAACAGCTGACTTTAAAGTAAGTGGTTATTTAGGTAAAGGTGAACTAGCGCGGTCTAATAGGTATGGAATAATTACTAATCTTAATGGCCGTAATGTTTATATGCCAAAAGTACAGACGGCGATTATTAATGCTTATCATGACTTCCTCCCGGATACGCGTTATCCCTTTGTCGTTTTAAATTTAGAAATCGAGCCTAGTTTAGTTGATGTTAATGTTCATCCTAGTAAAAAAGAAGTACGCTTTTCGAAAGAAAGTGAGTTGAATGAATTGCTTATCAAAACAATTCCATCATTTCTTTTATCGCAAGATTTAATATTTGACCCTAATCCTACTAAGTATCAAGAAGAAACGATTGTTGCTCGGCCCTTTGTTGAACAAACCGAACTAGATTTTACTTATAAGTTTGATGTAGTGGATAAGCAAGTAACAGAGCAAAGTAGCGTGCGTTTTAGTGATAGCAGTAGTGAAGAAGTTGATGAACTAGTTAAAAGCGTTATGAAAGATAGTAGTAAAATTAGAGCAATAGCGCAGTTAAATATGACATATATTGTTTGTGAGGATGGAGCTGGTGGCTTTTATTTAATTGATCAACACGCGGCGGCTGAACGTGTTAATTATGAAAAATTCCAACTTGCTCTCAACCAAAACCTTAAAGTTAGAAGTCCGCTCTTTCCCCTCGTACTTGATTATTCATTAGCCGAAGTAGCCACTTTTACTGAAGATAAGCTCGCCTTACTCTCTGAGGTTGGTATTATTTTGGAACCTTTTGGTAATTCAAGTTTTCGCGTTGTCCAAGTTCCTTTGTGGGCTGAAGAATATGATGAGAAAATTTATGTCACACAGTTAATTGAACAAGTTTTACAAAGCGGACAAATTAATCAGCAACAAATTAGAACAGATGCGATTGCGACAATGGCGTGTAAGGCATCAATAAAGGCTAATATGCGTCTTAGTCAACACGAACAACAAGTACTAATTGATACTTTATTTGCGACAAAGAACCCCTATACTTGTCCACATGGTCGCCCGACAATTATTCAATTTAATAAGTATCAGTTAGAAAAAATGTTTAAAAGGACAGGTGTATGATTTATATAATTGGTGGACAAACAGCAAGTGGAAAAAGCGATTTAGCGCTTGAATTTGCGCGTCGTATCGGTGGACATATTATTAATGGAGACGCTTTTCAGGTGTATAGAAATTTAGATATTGGCACAGCAAAAGTTAGCAAAGAAGAACAACTAATAGTCCCTCATCACTTATTCGATATTATTGATATTGATGAAAATTTTAGCATCTTTGATTACCAAACTTTAGCTCGTAAAAAAATTAATGAATTAATCGCTCAAAACATTCCTATTGTTATCGTCGGAGGTAGCGGCCTTTATATTCGTAGTGTCCTCTTCGACTATAGGTTTAGTAATGATGTGGCAGTTGATATGTCTAAGTTTTCTTCAATGACTGACGTTCAAGTTCATTATTACTTAAAAACAATTGACGCTGAAAGTGCTGAAAAAATTCATGTCAACAATAGACGAAGAGTACTAAGAGCAATTGAAATTTATTTACAAACAGGATCTACCAAAAGTTATTTAGAAAACATCCAAAACAAACACCCTTATTATGAATATACAATGATAATGCTTGATATCGATAAAGATGAACTAGATGGCAAAATTAAAAATAGAGTTATGCAAATGTTTAAAAGCGGACTAAAAGAAGAACTTAGCAATTTACTTTTAACCTATGAAAAGACTGCGCCGGGCTTTAGGGCGATAGGATATAAAGAGATGATTGAACATCCCTTAATAACTGATTCACAATTAATTGATTTAATTAGCAAAAACACAATTCATTATGCGAAAAGGCAAAAAACCTTTTTTAAAAACCAATTTGAAATTAAGACATTTGTAAATAAAAGCGAAGCCTTACAATATTTACTAACTACATTTGAGGAGAATAGAAAATGAAGGATATAATCGATATTACTGAAATTGCTAAAAAACTGCACATTCCCGAAAAAGCGCTTGAATGTTTTGGCAAAGACAAAGCTAAAATTGACCCTCTCCTTGCTGTAAGTGGACCGCACTTTAACGCTGATATTGTTTTAGTTTCGGCGATTACACCAACTAGGGCCGGGGAAGGCAAAACGACAATGTCGATTGCGCTTACTGACGGTCTTAATGCAATTGGCGTCCCCTCACTTCTTTGTCTTCGTGAACCCTCACTTGGTCCAGTTTTTGGCACTAAAGGTGGCGCTACAGGTGGAGGGAGAGTCGAACTAGTTCCTAGTGAAGAAATTAACCTTCATTTTACAGGCGATATGCATGCTCTTACTTCATCTATAAATCTTATTAGCGCAATGATTGATAATCACGTTTTCCGTGGTAATGAACTACAAATTGATCCTAAAAAGATTGTCTGGAAACGAGCTCTTGATATGAATGACCGTGCCCTGCGTGAAGTCGTTATTGCTAATAACAAAGCTTTTGGTGTTGCCCGCAAAGAAAACTTTCAAATTACTGTCGCTAGTGAATTAATGGCGATTTTATGTTTAAGTGAAGATGAAGCCGATTTTCTAAGACGCATTAAAAAAATAATTGTCGCTTATACATACGAAGGCAATCCTATTTATTTAAAAGATTTAAAAGTTTCGCACGCCGTTATGAAACTGATGAAAAAAGCCTTGAAACCAAATTTAGTGCAAACGCGAGAAGGTAATCCTGTGTTAGTACATGGTGGACCCTTTGCTAATATTGCTCATGGCTGTAATTCCATTATCGCCACAAAACTAGCTACAAAACTAGCGCCAATTGTCATAACTGAGGCTGGATTTGCTGCTGATTTAGGAGCGGAAAAGTTTTTTGATATTAAAGCACGCCTAGCTGGTTTTAAGCCTAAGGCTGCTGTTTTAGTTGCCACGATTAAGGCCCTAAAATTACATGGCGGTGCTAATAGCGAGCAACTCAACAAAAAGGACATTAGTGCGATGCTTGAAGGGACAAAGAACCTTGAGCAACATTATGAAAATCTAAAAAAGTATCGTGTACCAGTATTAATTGCTATCAATCATTACACGAGTGATGATGATGAGGAAGTAGCTGCCCTCGTTGCTTGGTGCAAACAAAAAAACTATGAAGTTAGCTTCGTTGATAGCTTTACAAAAGGTTCAGCGGGTGGACTAGATTTTGCCCGTAAAGTTAAAACGATGCTTGAAAACAATACGAGCGACTTTAAGCCGCTTTATGATTTAAATCTTACGATTAAACAAAAAATCACAAAAATTGCCAAAGAAATATATAGAGCAGATGGCGTAACTTTTAGCGTAAAGGCAAATCGTAATATTAAATTAATCGAAAGTCTAGGATATAGTGATGTTCCTGTTTGTATTGCTAAAACGCCACATTCTTTTAGTGATGACCCAACACTCTTAAATGTTCCAACAAATTTTAAAATTAAGGTTCGTGATGTCTACATTAGTGCGGGAGCCGGCTTTGCTGTTTGCCTTACTGGTGAACTATTAACGATGCCTGGGCTACCTAAACACCCTGCAGCGGCAAAAATGGAGGAGAGTGATTATTAATGGAAATGCAAAAAGTTGAATTATATGATTTAGTAGAAATGAAAAAAGCACACCCTTGTACGACTAAGTCTAAAATGTTCCAGGTCACTAGGCTAGGAGCCGATCTTAAGATTCAATGTCAAGGTTGCGGTAACGTAATTATAATCCCGCGCATCATCTTCGATAAAAGACTAAAAAAAATTGTCTCTCGCCATCAAACAGTACTATTTAAATGATTTAGTCCCTACTTATAAGTAGGGATTTTTTAATGGAACTAGTACTTAACAATATTTCCAAACACTTTGGACAACGACACGTTTTAAAAAATATAAATTATACTTTTATAGGTCCAGGCCTATATGTTCTTTTTGGCCATAGCGGTTGTGGCAAGACAACACTTTTGAACATTCTTGCTAACTTAGAAAAGCCTTCGTCTGGGCAACTAATCATTAAGAATAAAAATCGTTTTAGCAAGGCCGGAATTATTTTCCAGCATCATTATTTATTAGGCGAACTTACAGCATATGAAAATGTCGTTCTGCCTCTACAAATTAATAATTGTGAAATCAACAAAGAGGAAGTTAATAATTTTTTTGCTAAATTAGGTGTCGAGAATTTAAAACATAAGCGGATTAAATATTGCTCAGGTGGCGAATGCCAACGGATAAATATTATACGTACACTTTTGAGTAAACCTGCCTTTCTTTTAGCAGATGAACCAACCGGGTCAATTGATGAAACAAACGCCCACTTTATCAAAGAAACATTATTAGATCTAGCCAAGCATTTACTCGTCATCATTGTCAGTCACGACCGCACACTCTTTGCTAATTTATCCGCCACCTATTTGAAACTTGAGAAGGGAAGCTTGTTGGAATATGGGGTGGAAGACTAAACTAATCATCACAAATTTGAAATCTAGCAAATTATCTAACCTCATAAATGTTATTGCTCTGAGCTTTGCAGTTATTATTGGAGCCCTATTTGGCGCGTTTTATTTTTCGCAACAAGACATGATTAAAAATCAAAGCAAATTATTTCCTGAATATTTAACGAGTAACATTGAAAAAAGCGAAGAAATAGAGCATGAATCATCATTCCTGAAATTAAAGCAAGTTAGTCGTCCAAGTATAAATGAAGTGAACTCCCTACTTGCATTTAATATTGATGCCGAAGTTAGGCTAAATTATACAAATCTTTTTCTACAAGATCAACTACGTGCTTACGAGCAAAAGTTAATGCCTGTTTTACCAATATTTCTTTATGATTTTACCTTTGATGAGACACAAAAAAAGATGCTGGATACAAGGCAAACTGCTGAAGATACAACTAATTCAGTTTATGTAAATCAAGCCTTTATTGATGAACTTAAAAATTATATAAATTTTGTTGATTACAGTGAAGTCAAACTTAAATATACATTAAGTGTTATGTTGGATAATGAAACTTATGAATTCCTATTTGAATTCAACATAAGAGGTGTTTTTTTTGAACTTGAATATTTATCGACGCCAAAATTGTTTTTATCACAAGTCGCCTTCGATACTTATTTTCAAAGCACATATTTAAGTGATGATATTTCTATTTATGACTATATTCTTGCCCTACCACCAACTGATGTTCTTTCTTCTTACAGTTATCGTCTCTATTTTTCTCGTCTTGATGACGTTCATAAGGCATTAGAAGTAGTCGATAGTTTAAAAGATGAAAAGAGTTATTTAAACATTGTGAGTGAGCACCTTAGCAGGATACAGTCGCTCAAGGATATTTTAAACTTCACAAATATTGTATTACTAATAAGTATAGTACTAATTGTCATCAGCCTTTTATTCATAAATGTTACGATCACGCATTTAGAAATTAAAAAAGCGAATGCAAAAATTGCCCTTTTATATTATTTTGGAGCGAAGACGAGTGAAATTATTGATATATACTTAGGCCAAAATTTGCTCATTGTCTCACTAAGCATGTTCACACTTTTAATTGTCCCTAAAATTGCTCAATTTATTAATTTATTTCTTTATGACTTTCTTGGCATCCGCGCACAAATCGAGGTGCCGCTTTTACTTTTTCTTGATGTTCCTTTCTTGTTTCCCTTTTTAATATTTACCGTTATATATGGCGGCGCGAGTGTAATATCCATTATTAATATTTTGATTAAAAGACAAAAATCTTTAATTAAAAGGCTAGCGCATAATGATTAAAATCTCGCGACTTAGACTAAACTTTGGCCGTCTTAATGTTCTAGACATTGCGAGCTTAAATTTTGCCCCAACAGGCTTTTATGCGCTTGTAGGACCTAGTGGTTGCGGTAAGACTTCACTGCTTAATGTAATTGGAGGGATTATTGATAAGTATGAAGGGCAAGTCGTCGTTAATCATAAAAATTTAAATACAATGAAGGAACAAGAAAAACTTAAATATCGCCAGAGTCAAGTATCACTCTGCTATCAAGACGCGGTTTTATTTGATGATTTAACAGTTGAAGAAAACATTGGTCTCAAACTAGATTTTTACCCTAATCTCTCGTTTAATCGCCGGCAACACAAAATTAATGAGTTATTAAAAGAACTACAAATTTATCATCTTAAACACAAAAAGGCTAAATACTTATCAGGCGGAGAAAAACAGCGTGTCGCGATTATTAGGGCACTTATTAATGAGGCGAAAATATTATTGTTTGATGAGCCTACCGCCGCCCTTGATGAGGAAAACGCTCGTCTAGCCTTTGCGCTTCTTCGTAAAACTAGTCGTGAGCATCTTGTGATTGTCGTAACACATAACAGGTCATTAGTTAGTGAATACGCTAATCAAATAATTGATTTAAGTTATGGAAAAGTGACGAATGTTGAAACGATTCAAGAAAACGGGGCGGGAGAAAAACTTAGGGGTCATTTACAACTTGAAACACCGCGGCAGCAGAAAATTAAAGACTTATTAAAATTAGCTTGGAATATATTTAAAAGCCGGCAAAGGCGTAATGTTTTTGCCAGTTTAACTTTCACTTTTAGTTTAACGGCAATTTGCGCCCTCTTAGTTCTTACCTCAAGTATAAGTAGCGGTATTCGTGGCAGTTTTGCCCTTAACTATCAAGAAGATACAGCCCTAATAAAATATAAAAAACAACAACCCTATCCTTATAAAGAAGGAGTGAATAAAGAACAGGCAACAATATTAGCTAGCAAGCATAACGCTAAGCTAGGGGCTTTATATTTAAATGATATAGATTTAATGTTCCCAACAATGAATAATGTCTACTTTCAAACTGAGCACATTAAATTGCTCTTACCAACTTTTTCCGCCCAAAGTTTTAACAACATTATTGTGAATGAAGAAATAAATATATTTGATACATATGGTTATAGAAAGACAAAATTACTTGATGATGAAATTATGCTTACACTCCCTATTAGTGAGCAGCGTTATTTATATGATCATCTTAACTTACGTAAAGGCGAAGATTTACAGCGTTTAGGTGATTATCTTAAAACTAATGTTGTGTCCATCGTTTTAAACGTTGCTAATGAATATTGGCAGTATGAAGACGAACAAATATTTCGCTTAGTTGGTGTCACTAGTGGCGAAAGGGCAGCAATCATTCATAGTAATTGCTTGTTTAGTGAAACCTTATTTGAAACACAAATGACTTTACTCGGCAGCACTAAATATTCTCAAAGTGATGAGTACCCTTGGACTTTGAAGAAAATGTTTTATCTTTTTAAAGCAAGCAATGAAATTTTGCTCATAAGTGAACTAAATAATCCGCACATCCTTCTCTCACGCTTGGCACCTTCCCTAGTCTTATCCTTAAATGAGAGTGAAAGTTTTTATGACAAAAGAGTATGCCTTTTTAAGAAGCCACCGACATATATGCCGCTTCACGCATTAAATGATGATAGTTTCTTGTTAGTAAATGGAGGGCTTACAACTTATGAAGATGCATTAATGCTAGGCTTTAGTGATAATTTCCTCTTAGGCATTAGCCTTGAACAAATAAGCGAAGTTGTAAGTTATGACGAACGAAGGGCAAAAGATGATACAAGAAGTTTATTAATGGGCCCGAAAATGGCGAATGGTCATATTAGTCTTTCGCTTGGTGATGGCTTAACCTTTATGGGTTTAGAACAATTAAAAAGTGGAAGAGAACCACTTACGCTTGATGAGATTGTTGTTAGTGATAAACTTTTCACTCATTTATTTGCTGAGCCTTTTATGGGTCAAAAAGAATATTACATATATGTAGCTAGTCCTAATCACACGAGAAGTGAGGGAGACTATATTTATAAAGATTACACAGTTAAACAGTTAAAAGTAACGGGCCTCGTTAAAAACAGTCGCCACATTATTTATCATCATTATTATTGGCCGCTACTTTTTTATAAGGATGTCATTAAAGTTGATCCCTTCTTACTTATCCCTACAGGCCTTATAACTAGAAACTCTGAACTTATATCTTCATTTAAAACTGAGCAAGATTTTACTGTGTCATATCCCTTTGCTAGTTTTGCTAAGGGTGTTGAAAAATCAATTTCGCAAATGGTAAATATTATTTACTTAATTGCTTTTGCGAGTTTACTCATGTCATTTATTGTTATCTTTTTAGTGCTCCAAACATTAATTGATGATTTTCATGCACATTTCTCGCTTTTGTATTTATTTGGGCATAGCCGTGAAAATATTGTTAGGCTAGGTTTGTTTAGTGTTTCCTTTGTTATAGTACTAGCGATTTTCGCAAGTTTACTATCAACTTTTTTGATAGAAATATTTATTTCAAAGTATATTTTTTCTAATGGAGAAATTTTAAAAAATCTCATTCCTTATGGATTGACAGTTATTATTTCGCTTATTTCATTAATTCCAGGATATTTTCTATTAAATTTCAAGGTAAAAAGACTGAAGTTACGGGAACTTAGTAAAACAAATTTATAAAATAGGCAAAAATATTAGGCAAATATTTAATTTAGTGTTATTATAAAAACGTGGATTTTCCACAAGAATGCAATTAGCATTGAAAGAGAGAAGATGATGAACG
>Ga0265295_1005875_pt1 | contig 15315 bp, 10 predicted proteins | sample Munlansysbiofilm_FD_192503 | JGI IMG/M metagenome (GOLD analysis project Ga0265295, IMG submission 192503) | Leachate microbial communities from a municipal landfill in Southern Ontario, Canada - Methane capture system biofilm | ecosystem: Engineered > Solid waste > Landfill > Unclassified ... | reverse complement strand
CAAACTTGGGTATGCTTCATTCTATTACCACATATTTAATTAGGAAAGACGCTTTTAGTTTAGGAACTACTTATTATTGGAGCGTCCAGGCCATTGACAATTCATTTTCCCGCTCGTCTTTTGCACCAGAATCAACTTTTGAAGCCACCAGTGTCGATGATTTAATTGGTGAAATCGAACAATATGAAGGGATTGGGGGCAGAGGATGCTATGGTGAAGCTGACGATCTACAATGGCCGTGGTCAAAAGGTTAAGGATTTGGCAAACGGTATTTTGTGGTGTGGTCATCACCAGCTTGTATGGGATGGCAGAGACAATAAAAACCGTGAAGTCGGCTCTGGAGTCTTCCTGCTCAAACTGGAAACTGCAGGACAGAGCTATACCCGAAAAATGATGTTAATGAAATAGCTCAAGGATCATAAAAGCAGGTTCGGAGAGCAGGTAAGCACTGAGGCCGATCAGATCGTACAGGTTTATCGCTCTGAGGTATTCACAAAGAGAGTTTGCCTGCGCTTCATATCCAGATTATTGTTTAAACAGCTATTTGGAACTATTCTTGCATCTATCTATAGATGTGAATTTATGCCCGCATATCAGCGGGTCGATTTTTTAAATAATATATTAGGAATAAAGGAGATGAGTGTGAAACAGACAACTCTGATCATGCTACTGCTGATGTCAGTGGCTTTATTATCCGCAGCTTTGATGTGGAACGATGCTGTCCCCATCCGCCAGGGAGTGAATATTGAATGGTTCCGTACCGGAATCGACACCCCGGATGGTGGAGCGATTTACGTATGGAGTGACACCAAATTGGGTGAAAGAGACCTTTGGGCTCAAAAAGTGGATGCCACTGGCGTTATGGTATGGGGAGACCCCGTGCTGATTGATGGCAAGCCTGACCGTCAGGAAGACCCTGTGATCACTCGCACTTCGGACAACAATTTTATCATTGCCTGGATAGACTTCTCCCAAGATTTGGATGGCGATGTCTATGCCCAGAAGATTAATACCGCTGGTGAACTTTTGTGGCCAGAGGGCGGAAAAGCTGTCTGTGTTGGAAACGGCATGCAGCTTGGTATCAATATGGAAGCAGACCAAAATGGTGGTGTCTTCATCATCTGGGGAGATGGCCGCAATCCCAGCAAAGACCTCTATGCGCAAAGGCTTTCAGCTACGGGCGATCCTCTTTGGGCCGTGAACGGCATCCCAGTAGCCAATGGTGCTGGCGATGAGATCCAAAACACTATGCTTCCCGATGGACAAGGAGGCATGATGATGGCCTATACTCATGATTATGTGGGTGCTAAGGATATATATGCCAAGCGCTTTGATGCCAATGGCAATATGACCTGGACTGCTCCCCTGGATTTGGCTACAGCCACCGGAGACCAATTCGGAGTAAGAATGGCAGCCCTCAGCGCTGGTGATTTTATGTTTACCTGGACAGACCAACGCTTTGCAGATCCTGATATCTACGCTCAGAAGGTTAATCTGGCCGGAGAGCTCTTGTGGCCAAACCCTTTCATCGTCTATGGTGATCAGGATACGCTCTCGGGTCCCCCCGCTCCTCAGAAAAATCCCCGGATTCAAGCTACTTCAGACAACGCCGCGGTAATCGTCTGGGAAGATAATCGGCTGACTGACCAAACTGCAGACCTCTTTGCACAGAAGCTTGCTGCCGATGGCACCAAGCTATGGGCAGAAGATGGAATAGAGCTGGCTACTGCCGAGTTTTCGCAGATCGGTCAGCGGATGGATTCTGATAACAACGGTGGAGTCTATGTAGTCTGGGATGATCTGCGCAATGGGAATTCTCCCAATGACGACGTCTATGCCCAGCATCTCAATAGTGCTGGCGTAGCCCTGTGGACCCCAGGAGGAAAAGCTATCTGCACCCAGCCTAATGGGCAAAATGGGGGCCTGATAAAAGTAAGCGGAGACAACATATTCATAAACTGGATGGACGTCCGAAATGGCAGCGTAGGCCTGTACTATCAGGTTTTGACTGCCAGCGGCACTGAGCTTCTTGAGCCCGATGGCAAGCAGATTGTCTGGGGCCTTAGTGGCGACGCAATCAAAGGACAATACCAGATCCTGCCTCGCTCCACTGACAGCGTAATAATCTGGCAAGATACCCGGTTTGCCAACGACGGATACCGCATCTATTTCCAGATCCTGACCGCAGATGGCCAGGCCACGCTGGAGACCAATGGACGCCCCGTAACCCTGCAAGGTGGAGGCAAACAAGAATTTCCGCATGCTGTGGTGACTGATGATAATCAGATAGCTATAGTCTGGGTGGATGGCCGTGATGATAATCCCAATATCTATGCCCAGCTTATCGGCATCAATGGTGAAAGACTCTGGGGCGAGAATGGCATCAAAATCACTCAGGAAGAATACCTTTCTCAGCTTGATCCCAAAATCTCTTATCACAATGGCTCTTTCTATGTTGGCTGGTCAAATTGGGACCCCGTAGGCAGCAGCTACAGCTACCATGTTTACGGTCAAAGAATCTTGAATGAAGAAAAGCTCTGGGGACCAAACGGCATCTTGATCTCTGTCTTGCCAGAGGGACAGATAAATAACGAATGCAAGCTTACCCACATCATCGGCGATACCTATGTCTGGCATAGAGTAAACCCCGGCTCTGGCTCTCAGACCATCTGGGCCAAACGCGTAGCTGAAGATGGATCTGCCTATGCCGGCTGGGAAGACAAAGGCCTCCAAACCACCGATATCAACGACTGGATTATTCAAATTCTGCCGGTGGCCAAAGCTACTCCTCAAGGTGTGGCAATTACCTGGAAAGACCTTAGGGGTGGCATCTTGCAATACTACGCCCAACATATTAATGGCAGTGGCGAAAGACTCTGGGATTCCCAGGGCCTGCAGGTGGCAGCCAGCGGTCAGGAACAAGAATTTGCCGATATCGTGGTCACTGATCATGGGATCATAAGCGCTTGGTGCGAAAACATCAACGGCCAGCACGACATCATGGCTCAAAAGTTCAGCTTTCCGGGTATGCCCTTGTGGGGGAGCCTGGGCAATGTGGTAGTAGTAAAAGACTCTACACAGTCTCATCCCAATCTGGTCAGTTTCGACGACAACGGGATGCTGGTGACCTGGACCGATTACCTTACGATAGATAGTGATATCTATTATGATTATTTGAATAACAATGGCGAGCTTATCTATGGAGGTGGAGGAGCCATCCTCTCCGACGCCGGAAAAGCTCAGTATGAGCCCAAGGCTTGCATTATAGACAACAATGCCTATGTGCTCTGGGCTGATGGCCGTAGCAGTGGTAAGACAGAGATTTTGGGACTCTACGTGCAAAAGGTGAATAATGAAACTGTCTCAAACGCAGACCTTACAATTCCTGGGCTGCAAAATCCGAAGCTGCGGCAAAACTACCCCAATCCCTTCAATCCCTCTACCACGATAGCACTTGATATGCCTCAGAAAGGCGAAATTGAACTTGCTATCTACAATACCAAAGGGCAATTGGTGAAGAATCTCTTCCAGGGAGAGCTGCCCCAAGGGAAACACAACTTTAACTGGAATGGACAAGATGAAAACGGCAATGCCGTGTCCAGTGGCCTCTATTTCTACTCTGCCACGCAGGGTGAAATGCGCCAAAGCCGTAAAATGATCCTGATGAAATAAATCAACCTATAAAACAAAAGGAGCTCGAGATTCGAGCTCCTTTTTCTTTGCTGAAGATTTCTATTGTTCTTTGAGGCGCAGCTCGCGAATGAGCTCCGCCATGATGCTGATGGCGATTTCGTAAGGTTGTTGGCTGCCGATGGGCAGGCCGATGGGAGCATGCACTTTTTGGAGCAGATCATCGCTATAACCTTGCTTCCTTAGCAGATCGAAGGTTTCAGATACTTTGTGCCGGCTGCCGATCATGCCCAGATAGCGGAAATCCTGGCTGAGGCATTGCTGCAAGACCTCTTTGTCATGCAGATGGCCGTGGGTCATGATCACGATCCAGGCATGGGGACCAAAGCTCAGGGCTTGGGAGATTGCAGAAAAGTCGTTGAGCTGCCTCATCTGAAAGCTTTCTTCAGAGCTGGCGTCCAGGATATCCTGGCGATTATCCACCAGATGCACCCAAAATCCGCAGAGTTTGGCCAAATGCCCCAAGGCTTTGCCACAGTGTCCGGCTCCGATGATGAAAAGCTGATTGGGATTGTACAGAGCCTCAATGAATACGGTGGCCGATCCGCCACAGATCATGGATGTTTCTTGACTCTCCCCCAGTTCTCCACTGCCCAGGTCAAAGCTAAGTTGCTGAGGCTGGGCTGGCCTCTGTTCCCGCACAAACTCAATGATCTTGTGTTCCAGCTCTCCCCCACCCAAGTTGCCATAAACAGCACCCAGGAGCGGGATGAGCAGCTTCATTCCGATTCGAGCCGGGGACGAGCCATCGGTGTGGATGATACAGGCCTGCCAGAGTGGCTGATTGGCTGCGCTCAGCTCTACCACTTTCTGATAATATTCTTTAGTTTGCATTTTTACCTCCAAACATGATCTGATATAATGCGACCGAGGCGGCCACACTCACATTGAGGGAATTCTTCCAGCCTAATACCGGAAGATATACTATTTCATCACAATGGCTTAGTACCTGAGGATCTATGCCCAAAGCTTCATTGCCCACCACCAAGGCCAGAGGCAGATCAAACTCTGCTTTATATACAGATTGGGAGGGCTCAGCGGTTTCTAAGGCGTAGATTTTATGTCCGGCTCGTTTCAGCTCCAAGACCGCGTCAAGGCTGCTTTCGCAATAGCTGTAAGCCACTCTCTCACAGGTGCCCAGGGCTGTTTTTGCCATATTGGGATGCTGCGGGGTGGGGCTGATGCCACAAAGGATCAATTTGCCAAGAGACAGGCATTCCGCGATGCGAAAGAGCGAGCCTACGTTGAACACGCTGCGCAGATTATCTGCAATCACAGTGATCTGAGCAGCACGCCTTAGGTCATCAGGATCAGGGCTGGCATTGCCATCTCCGGTTTTGAGCCTGATCTGGCTATCTTTGAGTGTTTTATCCCCCTGATAATCGCTTAGAGCACGCAGAAGCCGAAAAGGATCTGCGGGCAGATCGCAAAGCAGGGCTTCCATTCTGGCAGGCAAAGGCTTTTTGCACAAAGGATACAGGGCCTGAATCTGCTGAACCAGAGACTGCCGGCTATCTGGATTGGCCAGCTCCTGTTCCAGCTCTGATAGAAGTTTGTTCAGCGCTTTGAGCTGGGCATCAAAGCTGAAGTTCTGGAATTTTTCAGGGCTGTATCTGGCAATGAATTTCATGGGTAAAAGCGTTTTATCATCTCGGCAGCAGTCAGGATGTTTTCGCAGATAAAGTCTGGCTTATATTCTGCAGAAGAGCTGATAAGCTGCTGGAATTCCTCTTCTCCATTTCCGGTGAGCAGCAAGATGCTCTTTATCTTCGCATTCTGGGCAAAGCCAATATCAGTGCTGCGATCGCCGATCATAAAGGACTGGCAGGGGTCAAAGCAGAAGTCTGCCCTGGCCTGTTTAAACATGCCTATGCCAGGTTTGCGGTCTTCATGCTGGATATTATAGGGCTGCACGATGCCATCCTGGTGATGAGGGGCAAAGTATATGCCATTTATCTGAACTCCTGCGTCTGCAATGAGCTTCTGCATCTTTTGATGCACCTGGCTAAGCTGATCAAGATTCAGATATCCTCTGGCAATACCGCTTTGGTTTGTAACAATAAAGATCAAGTAGCCCAGCTCACTAAAGATGCGCAAGGCCCGGGGAGTCTCGGGGTAAAGGTGATACAGCTCAGGATCTTTGATATAGCCGAATTTATCTGGGCTGATCGTGCCATCCCGATCCAGGAATACAGCGCGTTTAATACTTTTTACTGTCACTGGTCTTAAACTTCAGGGCATCAGGGAATTGCTTATTAAAGAAGACAATGCGGTAATCCCAATATTCATTACGTTTGGTGAAAGAAAAGTCCAGCTTCCAGCAATGCAAGTCACGTCCCAGACTAATGCTTTGTGAAATAAGCTCTTTATCCTTTAGATTGTAGTAGTTTGAGTAGCTCAGGCTGAAGTTTTGAGTTAGCTTGAAGCCTGCATTCATCCGCAAATTCTGGCTGCGGGGGTTTAGTAGGCTCTTGGGGGCAAAAAGATCGTGAGTTACACTGAGATTCCAGCCTTCAGATGCGATGCTGGGGCCTGTAGAAGAGTGCTCTTCCCCAAAGGCGGTAAAGGTTCTATTCAAGGGCATGGGAAAGTACTCCGCATAACTTGCATCTCCGCCGATACCGACAGTCTGGGAAAAGTATTGATTCTTGATGGCCAGATCATCATAGCTTACTTTATGAGTCTCTTGGATCAAACTGAGGCGGGAGCTATAGCTTGCCTTCAGGTTCTTCAGAGCCCAGCTCTCATGCTTTAGGGAACCCAGACTCAGTGATCCAGGCCTGAAACCCAAAGTATGAGTGATATCGCTAAAGTGCTTGTCATCCTTGAGCAGGTTGGCAGAGATGCGGGAATCCCAGCTCAGCAGATCGTTTAGCCTGCGCTGTTTGCGTTCTTCACCCAGTTTGAGCTGCCATTTCTGCGCCAGGGAAAAGCTGAGATTGGCCTGCTCTTTTGTATTCTGCCGGAGTGATATTCCTCCAAAACCATAATACTGGCTATTATCAGAGTGATCGGGCAGATAGCTAAGACCCACGGAAGGGGTCATGATATGCCGGATGGCATTGCCCGCGGGGGAGCCAAAGCTGCGGAGTCCGTAAAGATTGAAGCTGCCATTCACTGAGGCCGAATAGTCGTTCCCTCGCACCCATTTCTCCCCGTTGCGATCGCGATCGAACCAGGCTTCGTTGTAATCAACGCTCTGGCGCAAGTTCAGCCAACCGCGATAGTTGTAGCTATTTGAGAGCCCCAGGGAGTGTCTGATGCCCGCGTGATGCTCCACCTGGTAAACATCAGGATTATCATCATCAGGGGTATTTGCCCAGATGTAATCCTGAAAAGAATGGTCTTTGCTGCGAATATCCCCGCTATGATCCAGGCGAACATTGTAGTTATAGCTCAGCCCGGCATACCAGACCTCGCTCCCACGCCCCAGCAGTTCATATACCGGCCGGCTGGATACGCTCCAGCTCACGCTCGGTAAGCTGAGGCTGGCGGTATCGTTGATCAGGTCTTGATTGTAAAGAGCACCTGCACTCAGATAGGTAGTTCCGATGGGCTTGCGGTATGAGACGCTGGAGCTCAGCCTTTGGGCCAGAGATTCATCCACCAGATCGCTGCTTTGCCAAATCCTTTTGTTACTGATAAAATCCAGGGAAACATCCAGGGCAGACTTTTCCGGCAGTTCATGATGATGATTGGCTCTCAAAGACCAATCAAATTGCGTGCCGGCACTATTAATATTCTTTTGATAGCTGGCAGCAAGGCCACCGTTGTAGTAATAGCGCATCAAGTATCTGGTATCGAACTTGGCCTTCCAGCCGGTCTTTTCCATGAGGTCCAGCCCCAGGGTGAGATCGGCAAATTCCTTGTAAGGATAATACACGGCCAGATCACGGATATATTTGCCATCCACGCTGTTATATCCGGGTTCGGGAACCAGGATGCCGGCATGCCGTCCGCGTTTGATACTCATGGTTACAAAAGGAAAATAGAAGATAGGCAGGTGGTTCACATAGGCCACCACGTGCTTGCCCACCACCTTGTCCTTTTGATAGATCCGCATGGCTTTTGCCCAAAACCAAAAGCTGGGCTCAGCCAGATCACAGGTGGTAAAGCTGCCTCCATCAATATCGTATATGGTGGAGTCTATTTTCCGGATCTCTTCACCGCTGTAATAGCCATTTTCGATATAGCTTTGGCCCTTGCTCAGCCGTCCGGTCTGACTGCGAATATCATAACGAACGTCTTCGCCAATCAGAAGTTGACCACCGTCCTGCATCAGGGTAAGCCCGAAAGTGGTGGCTTGTTCCCTTTTCAAATCCAGAAAGAGGGAATCTGCCTGAATCCTGGAATCGCCATAATCTATAGAAGTATTACCATGCAGCCAGATCTGTTCATCCTCGTAATAGGCGCGGATGCTATCTGCTGCGTAAAATAGTGAATCCAGAGAGCTTGCTGCATTCAGATCGATTTTGAGGCTGTCCAGAGCAGCGTCCGAGCTTTGGGGCACAGACTCCCCCGGGCTTATTTGAGCGAGCAACAAGCCTGGTATCAGAAGCAAGATCAAGAGACATAAGACTGGTATTTTCATCTATTCACCATATAACTTAAGATTTGAGGAGGCCTTTCATGTCAAGCCTTTCCGCATTTCTCGTTTGAAGACAAGAATCTCACTTGACAGAATATGACTGGCATTTATACAGGCAAAAGAGGAATTCTTAAGGAAAGATTAAAGATTAAGGAGCAGGTTGTGGATAGTATAGAATCACAAGCCCTTACCGTGAACCTTCAGAATACCAGAGTGATAGAGATCCCGCTGGATGACTCTGCTAAATGGTTGCTGGAGCTTTCCAGTGACTATTTTGGGGTCAATCAACGTTTGCGAGCCTTTTTGGATGAATTGTATCATCCCTTTGTAAACCCCAGTATAGCTTTGGGCTTGATGCGAACAAGCATCTTGGGCGATCTTTGGTGGTATTGTGCTCATGAACAGACCGAAAAAGCCCTGAATGTAATCCTGGATTTCTATCAGAAAGCAGAAACTACCTGTACAAAGGATGAACAGCGTAAGAAACTCTTTCAGGACTTTCTGGAGTTTTGCACGGCCCTTTGCGAGCACGGGCTGCCGGCATTATACCAGCGTGTCTTAGACATGATTGGGGCTTTTTGTGCGGCTCATCAGATGCTCTTCATCCGCCTCAGCAGCGTAGCCCGCAAGAGCCTGGTAAAGCTTGAGCAAAAAGGTGCCGATAGCGAGCAATGCACCCAGATCCTGCGGCAGCTTTTGGAGGCAACACTTTCTCACTGGCAAAATAGCACCGATATCAATTCCTGGCTCAACCGTTTGCAAGATAAGCCAGAAGATATGGACCTCTCGCTACTCCCTTCAGATGATTTTTACGAGCAATGGCAGAAAGTGCTGCGGGATGCTACGAACACCCTTGACCTGCAAGCTGTGCCTGCCTTTTCTGAAATCGCCAGCCTGCATCGTAATTACATCCGCGAATTCCCCCATCTCAGCCATCGGGTGCAATACATCTTCTTCCTTTTGGGCTTGCCCACCATGATCGATCTCATGGATCACATATTGTGGGATTTGAATAGGCAATTGGCCAATCTCTATGAAGAGCTCAGTCCCCAGGAAGTATCCCTAATGCTGGATACGGTATTTGAGACCCTGGTTTCCTTTAGCAAGACGCATCTGAGCATAGTGTTGGATTGCCTGCATACCATTGGCAAAGCGGTGCTTAAGGGCAGCAATCTGGATCTGAAGCGCAAGATCATCGAGCAGATCATTAGCCTCGGCTACACCCCTCCCGGAGAGGTACGCATCGCCAGCGACTGGCAGATTGATGTGGATAAGAACCACGTGAAACACCTGCGCATCCTGCTCGAGCTGATCGCCATCGATCCTATGAGAAACAAAGACCTGCTGGCCTTCACCATCATCAGCATGACCCGCAAGGGTGTGTTCATCTCGGATACAGACCTCTTTCAAAAGGACGTTTCCGCCTTTTTGGGAGCAGACCTCAGCCCCATCTTTGTGCAGAGTAAACACCTGCTGAGAATATTCCCCGTCTTCTTCAACGAGATCGGAGCCGAGGGCGAGATCCGCGATGCCAGCACAAATCTGGATGAACTTTCCCAACGCAAAGACCGCCTTATTCACTTCTTACGCAAGCAGGTGCATACCGAAAGCAATAACACCCATATCACACTTATAGAAAATATCTTACGCTATTGGGTTACACTGGACCCCAGTCCTCTGAAAAACAATATCCCGGAGGATGTCTGGCTACAGCTCAAGACTTTAAGCAGACACACCCAGGCGCAGAGCAAGGCCGTGAATGCTTTTCTGGCCCAGATCGGGCTCAGCTATACCGAATTGCTGGCACTTTCCTGGCAAAGGGTGGAAATCATCTTCAAAGACCTGGAAGAGGATTATTATGCCAAGCGCCTGAAGCTTTTGTGTTACTGCCACTTTCTACTCAAAGATAAATACAATCTCGATCCATACGATATCGTGAAGTTCCTGGCGCGCTACAGCTTCTTTGATGCCAAAGAGCAAAATCGTCTGCGCACCAGCCTCACCCGCAAAGACTATGACAGTGCCAGCCGGCAGATGCTGGGATACATCGGCAAGCTGAATACTCAGATCCTGGACCCCAAACCTACCATCCCCTGGGAAAATATCTATTACAAACGCCACATCGCCGCTGGCATTCCCTCTATGTATGGAATCTATCGCGAACCCAAGCTGGAAGCAATGGGCATGGTATTCAGGCTGGAAAACGTGATCCGCCGTATGTTTGAACGCAGCAGAGAGCAGCTCAATCTTAGTTATATCAATGGTAAGACTCTACGCCGCATTGTCCGCATTCTGGATATCTATGATTACGCCATGAAACAGGAAATGGTGACGAGCGACGCCTTTGGCACTGCACTCGCAATGCTCAGCTCGGTGCAAAATATCTCCAACATCAGCCTGGAGCAATATCTGGATATCTTCAATCTGCTCAAGGACAGTGTGAACGAGATCATCAACGAATACTATTACCGCTTTTACGACAGCCAACTGGCCAGCTTGGAGGCAAAACTGGGCAGCAGAAAGCAGAAGGAGATATTTGCCGAGGAATTTTATCGCAGTTTGCTAAGTGCTTCTTTTTTGGTACAAGGATTGGATAATTTTATCACCCGGATTTTGGAATCCTTGAACGAGATGCGCCAGCTCTTTTGTAAAGAGGACATTGTCAAACTGATGTCTTATGATCCGGATCGGCTGTTCTTTCATCTTTACACCCGTAATTCCCGCATAGAAAATCAGGTCTTACTGGGTTCCAAAGCCTTTTTCTTAAAGCGCTTGCACCAATATGAATTCCCTGTTCCTCCAGGTTTTGTGATCACCACAGATCTCTTTCGCAATCGCGAAATCATCAATACCCATCCCGATATCTCAGCGGAATTTGACACTCTGCTCAAGCTAAACCTCAAGCGTATGGAGCAGCACACAAATCTGGAATTTGGCAATCCAGAACGCCCCCTGCTTTTTTCCGTGCGTAGCGGAGCTCCGATGAGCCTGCCTGGGGCCATGGATACCTTCCTGAATATCGGGCTCAACGATGAGATCACTGAGAGGCTTTCTCAGCAGAAGAATTACGGCTGGACAGCTTGGGATTGCTATCGACGTCTCATCCAAAGCTGGGGCATGGCCTATGGCATAGACCGCGATGAATTTGACCATGTTATGATAGAGTACAAAAAGCAATATGAGGTTCCGCTCAAAACCCAATTTAGCGATAAACAGATGAAAGACATGGCTTATGATTATAAATCTGTGCTCGATAGATACGATGTAGCCTTTGAACAAGACCCCCATTTGCAGCTTTACAAAGCCATCTCCCACGTCCTGGATAGCTGGGATACAGAGCGTGCCAAGCTATATCGAGCCAAGCTCCATATCGCCGAAGAATGGGGCACCGCAGTGATCATTCAAAAGATGGTGATGGGCAATATTTCCCTGGAAAGTGGCACCGGAGTGCTCTTTACCTTTGCGGATTGGCACCATGAACCCGGCATCTGTCTGAACGGAGATTTTACCCTGTGCAGCCAGGGAGAAGACGTGGTGGCTGGTCTGGTGCATACCCTGCCTATTTCTGAAGCGGAAAGAAAACGGCAACAGGGTGAGATCTCGATGGAAAAGGATTTCCCGGACTTGTATCATGCGCTGCTGCGCTATGCCAAACAGCTCATTGAAGAGAAGCGCTATCCTCATCAGGAGATAGAATTTACCTTTGAAGGCACATCTGAGGAGCAGATGTATATCCTCCAGACGCGAAACCAGGTAATTATCAAAAGCCCGGAATACAAGGTCCTGGGCACCAAGGAATCCAAGCTGCATAGCATCGGCACTGGGATTGGCATTGGCAAAGGTGCTATGAATGGCATCATCGTGATTCGAGAAGAAGACATCCAGCTTTACAAAGCTCAGGATATCCCTTTGATCCTGGTAAGACCGGATACCGTGCCTGATGATATGGTGCTGCTCTTCGAATGCCAGGGGCTTCTAACCTCCAGAGGCGGCGTAACTTCTCATGCAGCAGTCACCGCTACGCGCCTGGGCCTGATCGGGATAGTAAATTGCCGTGAACTCCTTGTGGATGAAGATAACTCCACCTGCAAAATCGGAGATTTGCAGCTCAAAGCGGGTGACAAAATCTCGCTGGATGCCACCGGCGGAACTATCTACCTGGGGCACTATCCCCTGCAAAGCGTGTACTCTCTATTCTAACAAAATAATATAGATAAAGGAGACTGAAAGCATGAACCTAAGCTTAAGCAACAAAAACCTGCTGGGCATAAACAGCCTGGGCAGAATCGGAAAACTCCTCTTGTGGAAACAGATCCATCTTAGACATTTTGATGGATTCGTGGTGAATTGCGGACGTGAAGTCGGCAAAAGTTTCGATGATCTGATTCAGACCATCGAAAACGACAGTAACTATGGCTCTATCCACAAATTCCTCTATGGTATGGTGGGCAAAAATGCCGAAATCAAGATCTTGGATCGTGAGAAACAAATCCTGAGCATTGATGGCTTACCCATCAAGGTCCTGCACTCAGCCCGAGACCCCAAAGACATCAACTGGCTGAATGAAGGCGTGAAAATCGTGGTGGACTGCACCGGCAGTTTCCTGGATCCCACCCAGGCTACAGAAGCCGGCAAACCCTGCTTGCGCGGACATCTTGATTCCGGCGCGTTGAAAGTGATTGCCAGTGCTCCTTTCAAGATCAAAGGCACAGCTACGATGCCTGAAGATGCCAAAACCATGATCTTTGGTATCAATCATCTGGAATATGACCCCACAAAGCATCACATCATCTCTGCTGCATCCTGCACCACTACTGGCCTGGCACACATGATGAAGCCTTTGATGGAAAACAAGCTCACCTCCAGAATCGTCACCGCTTCCATGAGCACCATCCATGCCTCTACCAATACCCAATCCATTTTGGATAACGTGCCCAAAGCTGGGGCTACAGACCTGCGCAAATCCCGCAGCATGATCAATAACATCATCCTATCTTCCACCGGTGCCGCCAAAGCGTTGGAACTGGTAATACCTGCGGTGAAAAAGATCGGTTTTATGGCCGATAGCGTTCGCATACCTACCAATACGGTGTCGCTCATCAACCTCAATGTAACCTTCTATACCAAGCTGGATGAACTGGGTGAGCCTCTGATCAATCGCAAATTGATCAACGAAGTCTATGCCAATGCTGCCAAAGGTGCCCAAAAAGACCTCCTGGTGTACAGTGAAAGACAAAACGTCTCCGCTGATATCGCTGGCACCATAGCCGCTGTGACCCTGGAAGCCCACGAAACCCATACCCGCACCGGCTTCATCAGCTTCCCGCCGGAAGCTCTGGCCCTGCAAGGTGTAAAGACAGACAAAGAACTGGGCATGCCGGTGACCCACGCCAAGATCTTTGGCTGGTACGATAACGAGCTTGGCTCCTATGTGCATTGCCTCTCCATGCTCACAAACTATATCGCTGATAATAGTTGATTGAGCCGATAGTCGCAGCTAATATGATAGGCCCGTGCCGCATTCTGGTGCGGGCTTACTTTTCGACATTTATCGTTTTGTATGATCTAAGCTCTGAGCGCACCTGCAGTGACAGCGTTCTACAATACAAATAATTGGCCGATTATCCCGATTTAGAACACAATTCAGCTTGACTTAATTCAGTTATGATAAAATATAGTAAAAAAGTCAAAATAGGAGAAAGCAATGTTAAACACAAACGAATATTTCGAGGGCAGAGTAAAATCCATCGCTCTAAAGAATGCTCACGGGGCATCCACCGTTGGCGTAATGGATATCGGAGAGTATGAATTTGGTACCAGCAGTATAGAGCATATGACTGTGATCAGCGGTGTCTTGATGGTGAAACTGCCTGAAAGTAAGGCTTGGAAGCAGTACAAAGCCACAGAAACCTTCATCGTGGCGGCAAATCAGAAGTTCGGAGTGAAAGCCGAAGAACAGACTGCCTATCTCTGCCGATACGAATAAGGCTGGCATTCGCAGCTTTGCTTCCCTGATCTTACTGCGTTATTCCATTATAAGAAAAGGCGGAGATTGCACTCCGCCTTTTATGAATTTATACTTTCAAGTCCGAGATCGGAAGCTCCCAGAAAGTGGTATCATGATTGAGTAGCAGAATGCCACTTTTTGCTTTGAGCCGGTCATAAATCAATTTCTTGCCTGCCACGGTATCGCTTCTACAGACATCGTAAGCAGAAGTAACCGCAGGTGAAGTGTGAAAGCTCGTGGGGATAATATCGCCCGCATAGATGTAAAAACCTTCCGGGCTATCTATCTGCACAAACTGGCTGCCCACAGAATGGCCGCCGGTTTTCACGCAGGTGACTCCCTCGGCAATCTCAAGCTCACCTTCGATAAGTTCAAGCTTGCCATGGCTTTCCAGAAGAGCAAGCTGATGCTCAAAGGCATAAGCTGCCTGGTTGGTGGTATCCGGTGCTTTGGCCATGTCCCATTCGTCCTTTTGGATCCAGTATTTGGCCTTGGGGAAGGTGAGAACATCCTGAGTGCCAAAGCTGGTGATAATGCCACCAGCGTGATCAAAATGCAGATGAGTCATGATCACATCGGTGATATCCCGGTCACGAAAACCGAGCTCAGCCAAAGCGGCTGGCAAGGCAAATTCACTGGGCCGGTAGATCTCTTCTTGCTTATCGCTGAGACGATTCCCTACACCTGTATCGATCAGAATGCGGCGATCACCGCTCACGATCAACAGCAGATTCAGGTCCAATCTTCTGCGGCGCTTCTCATCGGTCTGGATCTTCTTTCCCCAGATCGCATATGGAAGCACGCCCAAAAAGGCACCACCGTCTGACCAATAATGTCCGGCGTGGACTTTAAATATCTTTGCCACCGGAGTCTTTTGCCTGCTCTTGAGCTTTGTTTGGTCTGGGTTTGGGGCGGGGGCGACGCTGTTGCACCCGGGGCTTGCGTTCTGGTTTGGCTACTGTTTCCACTTCCGCTTTGTTTTCTGCTGGCTCTCTCTTGGGTGCAGGTTTTCTGGGGGAAGGTCTCTGAG
>Ga0265295_1005874_pt1 | contig 15317 bp, 10 predicted proteins | sample Munlansysbiofilm_FD_192503 | JGI IMG/M metagenome (GOLD analysis project Ga0265295, IMG submission 192503) | Leachate microbial communities from a municipal landfill in Southern Ontario, Canada - Methane capture system biofilm | ecosystem: Engineered > Solid waste > Landfill > Unclassified ... | reverse complement strand
AGGAAGCGATTATAAAAAGCCTTGTTGATGGTCATGATACGTTTGTTATTATGCCCACCGGAGGCGGAAAGTCAATGTGTTATCAGCTGCCGGCTTTAATGAGTCCGGGAGTAGCTATTATCATTTCTCCGCTGATTGCATTGATGAAGAATCAAGTAGATAGTATTAGAAATTATGGTGCAGAAGATGGAATTGCTCATGTGTTGAATTCATCTCTTACAAGAGGTGAAATTACACAAGTGAAGGACGATTTGTTATCAGGAAAAACCAAACTATTATATATTGCTCCAGAATCGCTCAATAAAGAAGATAATATTGTATTTCTGAGAGAAATAGAAATTTCCTTTTTTGCTATTGACGAGGCGCATTGTATTTCGGAATGGGGGCACGACTTCAGGCCGGAATATCGTCGAATAAGACCAATAATTGAAACAATTGGGCAAGACGTTCCAATTATTGCACTCACAGCAACCGCCACACCAAAAGTTCAGCAAGATATTCTCAAGACGCTTCAAATGACAGAAGCTAATGTTTTTCAATCATCATTTAATAGGCCTAATCTGTATTACGAAGTAAGACCTAAAACAATAGATGTGTTTAAGGAAATTCTTAAATTTGTTAGAATCCATTCAGGGAAATCGGGAATCATTTATTGTTTGAGCAGAAAAAAAGTTGAAGAAATAGCATCTCAGTTGCAAGTGAATGGTATAAAGGCAGTTGCTTATCATGCAGGTCTTGATGCCAAAACTAGAAAAATGCATCAGGACATGTTTTTGATGGAAGAAATAGACATCATCGTTGCAACGATTGCTTTTGGAATGGGAATTGACAAACCTGATGTTAGGTTTATTATACATTATGATATGCCTAAAAGTTTAGAAGGATATTATCAAGAAACAGGCAGATCAGGAAGAGATGGTGGCGAAGGCAAGTGTCTTGGATTTTATAGTTATGAAGACATACAAAAATTAGAAAAGTTTAGCAAAAACAAACCTGTTGCAGAGCAAGAAATAGCTCATCAGCTTCTTGGGGAAGTAATTGCTTATGCTGAATCTTCAGTATGTCGTCGAAAACAGCTACTTCATTACTTCGGGGAGTCATATGAACCCGAAAATTGTTCATTATGTGATAATTGTTTGCATCCAAAAGTGAAATTCGAAGCAAAAGAACATGTGTTGACAGTGCTCAATGCGGTTCAAGAAACAAAACAGCAGTTTAAAGCAAAACAGCTGATCAGCATTCTTATTGGGAATGTGACTGGAACCTTAAAAACCCCGAGGGTTAAATCCTATGAGTGTTTTGAGGCAGGAATGGATTATGATGAAAAATTCTGGAACGCCATTATCCGACAGATGCTGATTATGAAATATCTTTCTAAGGATATTGAAAATTATGGTATCATCAAGCTTGCTGAATTAGGAGAGGATTTTTTGAAAAATCCTCAAGACATTCAGATGGCAAAAGACCATGATTATGAACCCGATGAAGAAGATGATGATTTTATCGAAGCAGGCGGAATGCAGAAGGGCAGCGGAACAGATAAAATTCTGTTTTCTCTTCTGAAGGACCAGAGAAAAGAAATTGCTCGTAAGGAAAAAATTCCTCCTTTTGTGATTTTTCAAGATCCATCATTGGAGGATATGGCAATTCAGTATCCCATAACCCTTGAAGAAATGAAAAATATTTCAGGGGTAGGATTAGGAAAAGCACAGAAATATGGGGAACCATTTGCAAAACTCATCAAAAGATATGTTGAAGAAAATGATATTACCAGACCGAATGATGTGGTTGTCAAATCTGTAATCAACAAATCAGGACTGAAGGTTTATATCATTCAGGCGATTGATCGAAAAATCCCGCTTGATCAGATTGCCATTGCAAAAAGTTTGAGCTTTAGTGATCTTCTAGATGAGATAGAAAGAATTGTGGCCAGTGGGACCAAAGTGAATTTAAATTATTACATAGATGAAACTATTGATGAATATCATCAGCAGGATATACATGAATATTTTTCAGAGGCAGAGACTGATTCTGTTGAAGCTGCCTTAATAACTCTAGGAGAAAATGAGTACACCATTGAGGAGGTAAGACTCATGAGAATGAAATTTATTTCGGATTTAGGTAATTAAAAAACAAATAACCATGGAAAATGCGAACATGACAACAAATGACATAGGAGAAAAAAAAGAAAATAGATGTAAAAAACTGAACTTACAGATGATTTTCAATATTATTTTCTTGCTTGGAATTATCGGGTGTTTTATTTTAATTTTTATATCAGCTAAAACATCTTCAAAAGAAAAAAATGCCAATGGATTAAAAATAGGATTTGTCAATTCTGACTCATTGATGGTTCAGTATGATCTTTTCTTTGATCTAAAAACTGAGCTTGAGATGGAAACGCAAAAACTGAGGGATGATCTATCACAGAAAGAGCAAAACCTACAAAATCAGTATGTGTCCTATCAGAAAAAAATGCAATCAGGAAATATAAGCTTTGATGATGCCAAAAGAACCGAAGAACAATTGTCGGCACAACAGCAGCAACTCATGCAACAGGGAGAATTATATACAAATCAAATTGCACAAAAAGAATATGCGATGACATTGAGAGTTCTTGATTCAATAAATGTTGTTATAGCTTTTGTTAATGAGGCTGAGAGTTACGATTATATTTTGGGTTATTCTCAGGGAGCAGGAATATTATATGCCAATCCCAAACATGAAATTACAGACAGAGTTGTTGGAATTCTCAATGAACGTTATGGAAAAAATAAAATGATCAATGAAGAAAAGTAAGTGTTTGTTTTATTTTTTGTTTGTCCTTTTTTTATTCCCCGCTTGTTCATCAGGGCCTGAAATTAGAGTTGTTGATGAAACATGGCCTGGAGGAAAAGAAAAAACTATTAAATATTTCAAGGAGCAGGGAGATAAAAGGATTTTGGTTCGAGAAGAGAAATATTATATAAATGGACAGAAAGAGCAAGAAGGGATGTACAAGAATGAAGAAAGAACAGGCGTCTGGAAATATTGGTATGATACGGGAGTTCTGTGGAGTGAAGGAGAATTTCTTAATGGGAAATCACATGGATATAGAAAGGTATATCACTCCAATGGCAAACTGTATTATGAAGGAAACTATACAGACGATCAACCCAGTGGTGTTTGGACTTTTTTCGATAAGGAAGGCAGGTTTATTCAGAAAAAGATTATTGAGTAATTAACTGCAAATTGTTTTCAATTTTTTGCAACACACTAATAACAGATTGTTCAATTTGTTTATAACTTAAAGACTGGTTATGAACATATATCATTGAGCAAATTATTTGTTGCTCTTTTGATTCAAGCCAATTGTATAATGACGAATTGTGTTGCCTAAAAGCTTCTTTGATGAGCCTCTTTATATGGTTTCGGTGAGTGGCTTTTTTTATTCGGCTTTTGGGAATTGAAATTAGAATGGACAAAGGCACATTACGGCCAGAAGCATCAGCATAAAGCACCTTTAAAGGAAATACTAGAAAAGATTTATTTTGTTGAAAAAGGGAGCCAATTTCTTTTTTAGAATACAGACGGTGTGATTTTGGAAAATTAAAGCCTCTTCTTTGGGGAATCATTTCTTTTTTGCATGCTTGACAATAAAATCCTCCAGAGCCATTGTCATCGATTGAAATTGTTCTGTGGGAGCAAAAACATCAAGACGTAGGCCGGATTCTTTTACTGAGTTGGCCGTGGATTCTCCAAATACTGCAATGACAGTTTCTTCTTGTTTGAAATCTGGAAAACTTTCTTTTAATACTTTGATACCAAACGGACTGAAGAAGGCTAATAAATCATATTTAGACAAATTGACGTCAGTTAGATTTTCTGGAGTTGCTCTATAGAAAACAGCAGCTTTCACTGAGAAATTTTTAGAGGCCAGGTAGTCTGGTAAAATTTTAATATGTTCGTCGGAACAAGGCAAAAGAAAAGTTTCCTTTTCGTGTTTTTTCATTAATGAAGCAAGGTCATCTGCATTGTTGTTACAAAAGAAGATTTTGCGTTTTCGGAACTGAATGTATCTCTGAAGATATAGAGCAATAGTTTCAGACATACAGAAATATTTCATTGTGTCAGGAGGAGAAAATCTAAGGTCTTTTGACATGCTGAAATAGTGGTCAACAGCTTGCCTACTTGTTAGAATAACTGAAGCATAATCATTGAGATAGATTTTCTGCTCTCTAAATTCACGTGATGAAAGGCGCTCAATTTTAAAAAACTTTTTATAGTCGATTTTTAGATTGAGTTTTTGAGATAACTCAAAAAAAGGTGACTTTTTGAGATCAGAAGGACTTGGTTGAGAAATCAGAATTGTCTTAATTTTTTTTGCCATTATAAACAAATAAAATTGTTAAATTAAGTATGTGTACTCAAAGATCAAAATCAACCCTATTTTTAGAAAAATTAAAGCAGGAATAATTTCGACGGTGCAAAAGTACAAAAAAAAGTAATATGTGTAGAACTCTCCAAGATTAATGGCGATAATTATACCACTTATTACACGAATAATTTCAATTAAAACACAAACAATCAAAGTAACTTCAGTGATATTGTAATTGTAAAAATAAATTGAAAAGGGTAAAACAATTACCAGAAATAAAGCGGTAATAGTATTATGAATATAATTGTTCCGCCGTTGTTCGGATGTTGATTTGTTGGATTTAAAAATGATCATGGGCATCCACATTAAAAATTCTCGAAGAAAAAACCAGCCGCAGAGAATTATTAAAATCACCAAAAAGAGAGAAGGGTCAATCTGTTGGGGAGAGTTGTTGACTTTTGATATATAGGAACTTATTATCAGTGTCAGTAAAAGAAAATAAACAGGGATAGTATAAAAAAAGAGTCCCCTTAGAGCACTGTTAGAGTCGCGAAGCCAATATCTGAATTTTATTATTGAGAATTTTGATTCGATGAGCTGTTTATATCCCTTTGAGTAAAACAACTTGCTTAGAAGTAACAACCCCAATGCAAGAAAGAGAACAACAGCAGGGAAATAATTTGATGAAGACTCGTTTTTAGTGAAGTGCTCTTTCATAGAAGAACGATCATATTCAATGATTTCAAGATATTTGGCTCGAAGTTCATTGTTGTATGAAGTGTCAGAAGTAAAAATTTTGTTGCGTGCAAATTCAGCAGGAATAATATCTTCAGTCTGTTTCATCCTGATTATATAGGGCACAGTGGCAGAGTTAACAGAAAAAGAAGATGTTGTTTGCAACATTACATGTTTTGTTTGGGCAAAAGTACAACTTTCTGAGACGAAGTACGGGCAGATTTTGAAGAAAAGCGTTATCTTTGATCTATAAAATACCTGTTATGAAAAAAGGAATTCTAATAATTATTTTATTGGTAATATGGGTTTTTGGTATTTCACAATCAACAATTGAGAATATGGAAAATTTTGAACAAAAAGACTGGACTGCTCTTAATGAAAATGTAATGCAACTGATAGGAACAGAGTGGATGCTCATTGCAGTTGGAAGTCCTGAAACGGATTTTAATATGATGACCGCAAGTTGGGGTGGTATGGGGTGGCTTTGGGAAAAGCCGGTTGCGTTTACTTTTGTCCGACCGCAACGATATACGCATGAATTTACCGAAAGAGAGGAGTTTTTTACCATCACATTTTACAACGAAAGTCAGAAAGAAATTCTTGCGAAAATGGGATCAGTATCAGGTAGAGATTTTGACAAAAAACATTATCCTGGCCTCACTCCTATAAAAACGCCAAATGGAAGTGTTGCGTTTGCAGAGGCGAGAATTGTAATTGAATGCAAAAAACTCTATTCCACAATAATTAAGGAAGAAAAATTTATCGATTCTTCAGTGGTTCAGTCAAAATATCCTCAAAAAGATTTTCATACCATGTATGTGAGCGAAATTGTTAATGTGTGGATCAAAAAAGAATAAATAGAGCGGTTTTTAGGATTAACCTCCCTTTTGAAGCAAAGTTATTAAAACTGAGGTGTTGATAAAATTCCTGAACTTTTTCGATCATCCTCTTGAATGTATCTAATTTTATACTTTGAATAAATAATATTGCGGCATAGTAAACAATGAAATTCCATGTCGCACAGTTATTATTTAAATTAAGGTTGGTTAAATATAGAAATGGATTAAAATTTCATCACAATATGGTACATCAAAAAATAACCGTTGTTTTTTTTGCAATTCTTTTTTCTATGGTTGGCGTTGCTCAGAAAACAGCCATTTACAATTCGCCGGATTATATTTATCGCCAGGCAGGGGTTTGCTATGAAAAGGAATTGTATTCTGCCGCCTTTGACAGATACTTGAAGGTTTCGGAGATGACTGCAGACAAGGAATCCTTGATCTACGAGTCATCAGTTTATTATATGGCCGTGTGTGCTTATCATCTGCTGAATTATGATGCACAATACAGATTACAGAAGTTCATCACGGATTTTCCTGAAAATGCATATACGGGAAAAGCGCATTTTTATATTGCCAATATTCAATATCGAGAAAAAAGATATCCCAAGGCATTTGAAAAATATCAAGCCACAGATCCTCAATTGCTCAATGAAGAAGAAACAGAGGAATACTTTTTTAAATATGGTTATTCTGCGTTTATGACTCAAGAAAATGCAATTGCCAAAAGTTGTTTTTCAAAAATTAAGGATGGAGAATCTCTTTTTGCTGCTCCTGCTACTTATTATTTTGCGCACATTGCCTATGAAGAAAAAAACTATTCTACGGCTTTGGCACATTTTAAAAAGCTTACAGAAGATGAAAATTTTGGACCCATTGTGCCTTATTACATTACACAAATTCTTTACTTTCAGAATAAATATGCAGAACTTATCGATTTTGCCGAGCCAATGATGGTTAAGGTCACAACCAAACGACTTCCTGAAATTGCTCAATTGTTGGGTGAATCGTATTTTAATACAGGAAACTATAAAAAAGCAGCCCAGTATTTTGAGGTATATAAAGATAAAACAACAGGAAGTTTAAGCCCTGAAGACAACTATAAGCTAGGCTATGCTTATTACAGACAAAATGACTTTACACGCGCAATTCCCGCATTTCAGAGTGCCACAAGAGGGAATGATTCTTTATCCCAGAGCGCACATTATCATTTGGGAGATTGCTATATAAAGGTAAATAGTAAGACCTATGCGCGCAGTGCTTTTTATCAGGCTTACAAACTTGGCAATAATCAGATTATGGCTGAGGATGCGTTATTTCATTTTGCAAAACTTTCATACGAGCTGGCTTTAAATCCATACAATGAGGCCATTAAAGCACTCATGGAATATATTCTTGCTTATCCAGATAATTATAGAATTGAAGAGGCTTACGAGTATCTTATTAATCTGTATATGCAGACAAAGAATTACAAGGAAGCAATTATTTCCATAGAAAAAATAAAAACACCAAATGAAAAACTCAATATGGCTTATCAAAAAATTGCCTATTTCAGGGGTGTTGAGCTATTTAATGATAAAAACTATAGAGAAGCGATAAGTACATTTAATAAGTCTTTGAAATTTCCCTATGAAAAATATTATCGTTCACAATCTATTTTTTGGAAAGGAGAGTCCTATTACAGACTTCAGAATCTTGATTCTGCCATTATTACTTACAATTTGTTTCTGCAGTCTCCTGGATCATTTGACACTGAACATTATGCGTTTGCATATTACAATATTGGATATTGTTACTTTAATAAAAAAGAATACGACAAGGCACTTACTTCTTTTAGGACATTTCAAGAAAAACACAATAAAACCAATGATGCTTTAGCATACGATGCTTATATCAGGACAGGAGACTGTTATTATGCTCAGAAACGTTTTAGCGATGCAGAACACGAATATAGCAAGTCTGTTCAGCCTGGTGTTGCATATGTTGATTATGCTCTTTTTCAGAGAGGAAACTCAAAGGGGGTTCAGGGCAATTTTAATGGGAAAATAGCAGATCTTGAACTTCTGATTAAAAGTTATCCAAATAGTTCTTACATGGCTGATGTTTTGTATGAACTTGCTTTTGCCTACGAGCTCACAGAGCAATATAATAATGCCATAAGTTATCATAGACAGGTCATTGATAATTATTCTAATTCCACGTACCATGTTAGGTCCATGAAGCAGATAGGTATTATATATTACAATCAGGACCAGTCGCAACAGGCTCTGACCGAACTTAAAAAAGTAATTCAGGCTTACCCAGGAACGAACGAAGCAAAAGAAGCCCTTGTTGTAATTAGAAATATATATACAGAGCTGGGACAACCAGAGATGTTTTTTACTTATGCACAAGAACTCGGAACATCTGTTGCCATTGGCGAACAGGATTCAATATCGTATGTGGCAGCAGAGAATATTTATTTTAAGGGAGATTTTTCTTCAGCTTCAGCATCTTTTGAAAAATATCTTCAGAATTTTCCAAGCGGAGCTTTTGTTTTAAATGCCAATTTCTATAAAGCCGAATGCGATTATAGTTCACAAAAATATGAGAAAGCACTTCCCAGTTATGAATTTGTAATTTCTAAGCCATGGAATAAATTCACAGAGAAATCGCTTTTAAATGCAGCACGAATATACTACAGCAATGAAAACTATACAAAATCTGCAGCTTATTTTGCATCTCTTGAAGAAAAAGCAGAGTTTCAGGAAAACATATTGATTGCAAAAGAGGGAATGATGAGAAGCTATTATAAAGACAGACAATATCGACAGGCGATCATTGCTGCACAAAAGGTAATTGATACACCGAAAGCTAATGAACAAAGTACTGCTGAGGCTGAATCTATCATGGGAGTTTCTGCGTATGAAGTTGAAGATTATGCAAAGGCACAGCAAGTGTTTGAAAAACAAAAGAAACAAAAAAGCGAATACGGAGCGGAGGCATATTATTATCTGGCACTCATCAATTATACCATCGGAAAACATCAGGAATCTGAAAAACTGATTTTCGAATTGATTAACAATCTTCCTTCTTATGAATACTGGATTGCAAAAGCATTTATCTTGCTTTCAGACAATTATGTAGCAACAGGAAACCTATACCAGGCCAAACACACACTGAAAAGTGTGATTGAAAATTATGAGGGCATAGATCTGGTGCTTGAAGCTCAGAGAAAAATGGCAGAAATTCAAGAACTCGAAAATCAAAGTATTCTTGAAGAAGAATAATTAAAACAAGTAATTAAATAATCGGCATATGAAACGCATACTGATAATAAGAATCTTCCTGTTTTCAATGATGTATATTGTTGCTTCGCAACAACTCTTTGCGCAGGGAAATGGACAGCACGAAACAGTGAATGTTATTGGAACATATACACCGCAGTTGTCAGAAGCCAGAAAAATCGGATTTACTCCTGAAATTAAAGACATAACCATACCTGTACCGCCCATGAATTATAAAATTCTTTCTGTGCCGGTCACTGCTCCTGTTGATGTAATGCCCGTGCCTCCTGCTAAAATGGTGGGCGAAACTTTTAGTAAGCTTTATAAGAATCATCTTATTGCAGGATTTGGAAATTATGCTTCCCCATTATTTGATTTTAGGCATTATTCATACAGAAATAAAAAACTTCGTGGCGAAATTCATTTGAACCATCATTCTGCATCTGGCAAACTCAAAGAGTATGCTTATCCAGGTTTTAGCAGAAACAATGTAGGCTTATCGGGACATTTTATCAGACCGGAGTATACCATTTCATCAGGTGCAGATTACACTAGAGAAGGCCTTCATTATTATGGTTTTCTTAAGGATAGCCTCACTCCAGAATTTGAAAAAAAAGATATTAAACAGGTTTTTCAGCTGTTTGACATTTTTTTTAGGGGAGAAAGTAATTATAGTCGTAAAACAGCCTTTCATAATTCCTTTGGCTTGAAATATCAGGGATTGTGGGATATGTACGACGCTAGCGAACACAATGTGTATTTGAATGGATCAATGAGAAAGGAACTTCAGATTGCGGAATTTATTAAAGAAGAACAAATTGTGGTTGAGGCAACGGGCGGATTCTTTGCGCAGAATTATGCGCTTCAGAGCATTTCAACAGGGCTGCTAGGGATAAAACCATATCTTAATTTTAGGTTGGATCAACTGGAGTTCGCTCTAGGGGGAACTGTTTCTGCGCAACTTGACAGTGTCGGCGATGTCTTCTTTTTGCCTTATGGACGGATGGACATTCATATTGTTCCAAATGCTTTAAATATCTTTTTTGGTATTGATGGGACAGCTGAAAGAAATACTTTTAGAAATTTCATTCAGGTGAATCCATTTATTAACACTGAAATCATTCCCATGTCTTATACGGTAACAAAAAACATTCTCTTTGGTGGTGTTAACGGTGGGTTTGGAGGAAAATTCAACTATAGGATTATGGCAAAAAACAGAAAGGTTCAAAATCTTCCTCTTTTTGTAAATGATACACTTCCATTTATGTCTGACACAACAATTCTAACAACAGGAAATAGATTTACTGCCGTTTATGATAATGTTGATATTTTTACTTTGTCTGCTGAAATCCAAGTGGCTTTTGGAAAGAAAATTGTGGCTGAACTGAAAGGTTCATATAATATTTTCTCACCTGAAACTCAGGCAAAAGCTTGGCATATGCCTCGTTATGAAGGAGTCTTTTCTATTACCTACAATATTGCCGATAAGATATATGGACGTTTAAATGCCTTTGCTTTTGGTGATCGCTATGCTCTTGTGGATAATGTCGAACAGAAACTGAAATCAGTGTATGATTTTAATGTTGAGGTAGAATATCGTTATTCGAAGTTTTTGAGCGCTTGGCTTAGAGTGAGCAATCTTACTACACAGAGACACTTTTTATGGTATAACTACCCCACATATCGTCTCAACGCTATGCTTGGAGTGTGTTACACGTTTTAAAGTTGTGCAATAGGAGACGTTGTCTGTTCAGATATTTTTATGGTATAAAAATTTTAAAATTATAATAAAGGCGGGACAATGTTTCCGCCTTTATATTTTTCTGTAATTTTTGTATTCTCCAATTCTGTATCCAGTGTGTTTCTCAACCGTATATAGAAACCATTTGATGAGATTTTTGTGTTTTTTCCTTCCGGGATCTATATCTGTCTTCCAGTTGAGGCGGACAATACGGTCTTTCATCACCGCTGGATGTGTTTCTTGAAATAACTTTAGCGAATTGTATTGTGAATAATCAAATATTTGGCTTTGTGGTACATTGTGTTCTATCCACTGATCATCATGCCAAAGTTTGTTAAAATCCTTTTGTTTCTGTTGTTGTTTTTCAGGAGGCTTCACCCATCCATAATGATATACTTGAGCTTTGGTTTCCTTAACTTTCAACAGTTTTCCATTGATTTTAAAACCTTGAGCATCTCTGAAGGATCTGATTTGTTTGTTGTTGCGGATGATACGAACTTCATTTTTATACCATGTTCTCGAATCCCCAACATAATCATAGGTCCCGTAAAAATGCAGATATTTAAAGAGGAGTCCGTCAACTTTGTTGTTGTCAAGGTGTTTGACCATAGCCTCGTGGATGGCTGGGAGATATTTTTCATGAACAACTTCGTCAGCTTGAAGATAAAAACACCAGTCAAATTCATCACTGATGGCATCCATACATTTGTTGGTTTCAACGGCCAGCACTTTTCCTCCTTCTCTGAGGTTGTCGTCCCAAATGGTTTCGATGATTCGGATTTTCGGCGAATTGATTGAGCGGATTAGACCCAGAGTATCATCTTCTGATTTTCCAACGGCCACCACAAATTCATCACAGATATTAAGAATAGAGGTGATGGATTCTACAACGGGATAATCATATTTTACCGCATTTCGAATGATGGTAAAGCCGCAGACTTTCATTATTTGCCAGTATAGTTGAAGGGTGTAAGTTGTTTTAGTTCCTTTTTGACATTGTCGTTCACTTTTAGAGAATCAATAAACAGATGCAGTGATTCCATCGTGATTTTGGCATTTCCGCGTGTCAGTTCTTTGAGTGCTTCGTAGGGGCGAGGATAATTTTCTCTCCGAAGAATAGTTTGTATGGCTTCGGCAAGTACTTCGGGATGTTTTTCAAGATCACTGTGGATTTCAGATTCATTGACTTCCAGTTTGGAAAGACCGCGCAGAAATGATTTATATGCGATAATGCTGTGGGCAATGGGAATGCCAATATTCCGCAGAACTGTGGAATCGGTCAGGTCTCTTTGAAGTCTTGAAATGGGAAGTTTTTCAGCAAGATGTGTGAACAATGCATTTGCTACTCCTAGATTTCCTTCAGCATTTTCAAAGTCAATGGGATTCACTTTATGAGGCATTGCTGAGGATCCAACTTCTCCTTCTTTTGTTTTTTGAGCAAAATAGCTCAACATGATATATGTCCAGAAATCCCTGCAGCAGTCGATGAGAATAGTGTTCAAGCGCGTCATTGCGTGACAGAAGGCGGCAAGATGGTCGTAATGTTCAATTTGTGTTGTGGGATATGAGCGGATGAGTCCAAGCACATTTGTAACAAAGTCGTTGGCAAACAATTGCCAGTCAACCTTTGGATAAGCGGCATAATGTGCGTTGAAGTTTCCTGTGGCTCCTCCGAACTTTGCGGCAAAAGGAATGCGAGAAAGCAATATTAACTGGGTTTGAATGCGGACAGTAAAGACCTCAATTTCTTTTCCTAGTCTTGTCGGCGAAGCTGCCTGTCCGTGAGTCCTGGCCAACATGGGAATAAATGCCCATTCGGATGTTTTTTCTTGAAGGGCAGTGAGCATATCTTCAATCATCGGAAAAACATAATCGTTGAATGCCTCTTTCAGAGAAAGGGGAACGGCAGTGTTGTTAATATCCTGTGAAGTGAGACCGAAATGTACAAACTCAGAAAATGCAGTCAGCCCAAGAGTTTCAAATTTTTCTTTTAGAAAATACTCAACGGCCTTGATATCGTGATTTGTAGTTTTCTCAATTTCTTTGATTCTCAAAGCATCATCGACACTGAATTCTTCGTAAATTATTCTGAGCGCTTTAAATGTTTTGGGTTTTACTTCCTTGAGCTGGGGTAGCGGCAATTCGCACAGGGCAATAAAATATTCAATCTCTACTAGACAGCGATAGCGAAAAAGAGCGTATTCAGAAAAATATTCGGTGAGAGGCTCTGTTGTTTTGTGATATCTGCCGTCAACGGGCGATATTGCGAGCAATGGATGGCTTTGGTTCATGCTTACCGTTTTAGGGTGTGCCACAAAATTACGAAAATTCCCGTCATATTTATTTTAGTTCTGTAACAAAACCCTTAAAACAGAACTGCTTGGTAAACATTTAGAAAAATCTGTTCAGATTTGACTGGAAGATCGATACTTATAGGCTTGCCAGCTCGCTTGCTTTTTTTAGAGCGTTATCAATTCCGGCTGGATTTGTTCCCCCTGCTGTAGCCATTCCTGGCTGTCCACCACCACCGCCATTTATTTCTTTTGCCAGTTCTTTAACGAGATTTCCTGCATGCAGTCCTTTCGTTTTTACCAGATCATCGGAAATAATGATAGTAATTGAGGCTTTGCCTTCAAACTCATTGCCGATAGCAAAGAAAAAGGATGTCTGGCAACGGTTTTTAAGTTCAAATGATAAGTTTTTAATATGCGATGAGGGAACAGAAATTCGTTTTTGCAAAATTTTGATACCGTTTTTGTCTGATGCATCTTGTAACATCTCAGCCGCAAGGGTTCCGATGTTTGCCATCTCAAGCTCTTCAATGTGTTTCTCAAGCTTTTTCACTGTTTCACGCATGGATTCCACAGAAGCAACAATATTTCCGGGATTGTTAAAGCTGGCGCGAATCTGCTGGAGTGTATTCCATTGTTCAAGTATCATCTCCGTGGCTTTTTCTCCAGTGACAGCTTCAATTCTCCGAATTCCAGCGGCAATAGCGCCTTCTGAAATAATTTTAAAAAAGCCGATATTTCCAGTAGCCTTGGCGTGGGTTCCTCCGCATAATTCCACAGAATCGCCAAACTTAATCATCCTCACATAATCGTCGTATTTTTCGCCAAACAAAGCAATAGCACCAAGCTTTACTGCTTCGGCATAAGCAACACTTCTGTTTTCTTCAATGGGGTGATTTGCCAAAATTTCGGAATTAACGAGAATTTCAACGGTTTCAATTTCTTCTTTTGTCAATTTCTGAAAATGTGAAAAGTCAAATCTTAGGTAGTCAGGAGTAACAAGTGACCCTTTTTGTTCAACGTGAATTCCTAACACTTTCCGTAGTGCATGATGCATCAGATGCGTTGCCGAGTGATTACGCATGGTGTTCTGCCTGGATTTCTCATCAACGATGGCCTTGAACGTGGCTTCTGGGTTTTTGGGAAGAGTTTCTACCACATGAATGGTTAGGTCGGCTTCTTTAATGGTTTCAATGATTGATATTTCTTCATCATTGTTTTTTAGAATGCCTGTATCCCCGGTCTGACCACCACTTTCTCCGTAGAAAGGAGTTTTGTCAAGCACGAGATGATACAAATCTTTGTTTTTTCTATTTACTTTTCTGTAACGTGTAATTTTTGCATCGTGGCTGGTAAAATCCCAACCTATAAATTCACTTACAGCCGAAGGAATCAGTTCTGTCCAATCTTCTTTTGCAACAACTGCATCTTTTCTACTTCGTTTTTTCTGTTCTTCTAAAGAAGCATTAAAGGTTTCCATGTCAATGGAATATCCTTTTTCACGACACATAAGTTCCGTAAGATCAACTGGAAAACCATAAGTATCATACAATTCGAAAACAAATTTGCCATCCAGTATTTTTTTATCGGGATTGGATTTCAGATAATCTTCAAATTTGTGAATTCCTGTTTCTAGGGTTTTGAGAAAAGATTGTTCTTCTTCAAAAATAACCTTCATGATGAGCTGTTGTTGTTTTTCAATTTCAGGGAAAAATGATCCCATCAGTTCAACCAATTTGGGAACAAGCTCATTTACAAACGGGCGGTCTAGTTTTAGAAACGTAAAACCATATCTTACTGCTCGTCTCAAAATACGACGAATTACATAACCGGCTTTTACGTTGGAAGGGATTTGTCCATCGGCAATGGCGAAAGAAACGGCTCGCAGATGGTCCGCAATTACACGAAATGCAATATCAGATTCTTCACATTGGCCGTATTTTAGTTTCGATATTTTTTCCAGTTCGTTGATGATGGGAGTGAAAACATCAGTGTCATAATTGGAGCTTTTCCCCTGTATGATGCGGCACAGACGTTCAAAACCCATCCCTGTATCAACATGTTTGTTTTTTAGCGGGTGGAGCTTGC
>Ga0265295_1005873_pt1 | contig 15318 bp, 10 predicted proteins | sample Munlansysbiofilm_FD_192503 | JGI IMG/M metagenome (GOLD analysis project Ga0265295, IMG submission 192503) | Leachate microbial communities from a municipal landfill in Southern Ontario, Canada - Methane capture system biofilm | ecosystem: Engineered > Solid waste > Landfill > Unclassified ... | reverse complement strand
GGTATCAAGGATCTCCAGCAGCGTCGGGATCATGACGCTCAAGGTGATCAGCCACTTGCCCGTGGCGGGTGCGGAGGCCATTCTAGTCCAGATGAATGGTCGGGACCACGCTCATGCCCAGCCTGAGGGGCTCGGTGGCGTTGACCGGGTCAAGGACGATCTTGACGGGAATGCGCTGCACGACCTTGACGTAGTTGCCCATGGCGTTCTCGGGCGGGAACAGGGAAAAAACCGCCCCGGTCCCGGCCATGACCGAATCCACCCGGCCCGTGAATTCCCGGCTGGAGAACGTGTCCACGACCACGGTCACGCGCTGGCCCGGGCGGACCTTTTCCAGCTGGGTCTCCTTGAAATTGGCCGTGACCCAGAGCTGGTCGGACCTAAGCGGCACCAGAGCCATGACCGGCTGCCCGGCGGCCACAAGCTGCCCCGCCTGAATCTTTTTCTTGGTCACGTGTCCCTTGGCCGGTGCCAGAATGCGGGTGTACTTCAGATCGAGTTCGGCCTTGCGCACCTTTTGCCGGGCAAGTTCCACCCGCGCTTCCTGGGCCGCCACTTCCAGATCCTTGATGGACGCCACCTCATGCCCGGTCTGGGCCAGGCCGATATTGGCCCGCAAACGGGCCACATCCTCGCTCAAGGACGCCGCATTGCGGCCAGCGGCCTGCGCCCGGTCGCTTGCCGCGCGGGCCTGGGCCCTGGCGCTGTCCAGGGCGGCCCGCGCCTCGTCCAGGGCGGACTGGGCGATGATCCCGTCCTGACGCAGGGACGAAAGCCGATTGAAACTCAGCTCCGCGTTCTTGAATCCGGCCTCGGCCTGAAGCACCATCTGCTTTGCCGCAGCCTCTTCCAGGCGGGCCTGATCCAGGCTGCGCAGCAGGCTGCCCAGTTGGGCCTGGGCCCCCGTGACCTGAAATTCGGTCTGACTGACCTGCAACGGCACGCTCTTGCGCAGGGAAACAAGCTGCGCATCGGCCGCGGCCAAATCGGCGCGGGCCTGGGCCACGCCCACCTCATAGCCGACAGGATCAAGTACCAGAAGCGGCTGCCCCTCCTCCACCAGCTGGTTGTCCTCAACCAAATCCTGCACGATATAACCGTCCACGCGCGGCGTGATCTGATAGATGCGGCCGTCGACAAAAGCGTCGTCCGTGGACACCTTGCCCATGCTGCGCACGTACTGCACAGCCCCGAAGCAGGCGAGCCCGAGCAGCACCGCCAGCATGATCATGCGTTTGCGACCGACGCGTCCATTGGGCGCGGAGGTAGTAGAGTTGGTGGTCATACGCTTTCCTTTGTACCGAATTTCATAAGCAGCAAACGCGGTAAACCTGTCCGTTCCCCTTGGCAAGAGTCGGAGGCTAGCTTTTGGGGCGCCAGTTCACGGGCAGGCGCACGGTTTTTTCCGCCTTGTTGCGGAATATGAGATGTCCGTACCGCAGGCCGAAAAGATAGAGGTCGCGAGTCACTGCCACGTCCTGGCGGCAATAGGCGATGATGTCGGCAATGCGCCCCTCCTTCCACCAGGCCAGGGCCTGCATGCCGCTGGCGCTTTTGGCCGCGCCCAGGGTCTCGCGGGCCAGATGGTCCAGGGAAAGGCGATAGCCAAGAAACTCATGAATGCTTCCCAAAAGGTCCAGGGTGGGCAACCCGGAAAAATCAAAGCGGCTCAGCCCCGAGAGCACCGCGTAATCGAAACGCAGGATATTAAAGCCCACCACCAGGTCGAACTCCACCAGATCGCCGACCAGACGCGGCACATCCTCCTGCAGATAGTCACGAAAATCCCCGCTGGCTGAGTCATAGACCACCACGCAACTGACCCCCATCAGGTCGGCCCGGTGCCAACCGCCCACCTCCTGGGCCGAACGCCGTGTCTCCAGATCCAGCACCGCGAACCGAAACCCCTCCGGCAGCCTAGCCCCCTGGGCAAGCGCATCCCCGACGGCTTCACTTCCCAACCCCGCCGGGGGGGTCCGGGGGGCATCATGCCCCCCGGCCGCCGGAGGCATTTCACCAAAAGTCTCAGGCGCGGCCCCGGTCATCACTCCTTCCAGCACCCGCAGGGCCGCCTCCTTGGCAATGGGCCGATTGCCGGAGCCGCATTTGGGCGAATGCACGCAGGCCGGGCAGCCGTTCTCGCAGGCGCAGGCGCGGATCACGTCCAGGGTCCGCTCAAGCAGCGTCTCGTATTGGTCGTAGGCTTGTCCGGCCAGCCCGCACCCGCCGGGCAGCCCGTCATAGATGAACACGGCGGCAGAGCCGACCTGGGGATGAAAAGGAATGGAAATCCCGCCCAGATCGTTCCTGTCGGTCATGACCAGAAGGGGCATCATGCCAATGGCCGCATGCTCCAGGGCGTGAATGCCGCCCATGAAATGAAGCATCTCCTCTTCCACCTGCCGCCTGACGGTCTCGGGAATGGCGATCCACACCCCTTGCGTCTCAAAAACCAGAGGTGGCATATATAGCGGCACCGTGCCCAGATTCCGACCGCCGCGCGTGCTGATGCGGTCGTACCCCGTGACTTGGTCCGTGACTTTAAGCCGCCCGAGGCTGACCATGGCCCCGAACACGGGGCGGGAGGCGCTCGCCTCGATAATGTCCGTGCTCTTCTCGTGCCGCACGCGGGTATAGTACGACACCTTGGTCCGCCGCGCCCTGGCCAGTCCGGCCTGAAGATCCAGATCCGCGATCACGTAGGTTGCGCCCCGATGCAGATAGACCGCGCCGGGATGGGTTTCGAGCACGGCCCGGAAGCCGTCCACCATGCCGATGCGCTCCCCGCTGTCCGTGTCCGTGATGGCCACGGTCGCACCCGTGCCGCGCAGGGCCACGCTCCGGTGGGGTTGCCTGATTTTCGAAAAAAACTCCTGGCCGTCCCGGCTTTGCAGCAGTTCCCCGCCGCGCACCAGTTCCTCCACAAGCCCCCGGTTTTCGCCCACCAGCGGATCGCCCGCGCGCAGCGTGGCCTCGGCCGCGGCGCATTGCAGATGCCTGGCGGCGATGGCTGGATTGCGAGGATTGATGACGGCGCGTTCGGCCTTGAGGGCAAAAAATTCGTCCGGGTGCTGCATGAAGTACTGATCCAGGGCGTCCTCGTGGCCGACGAGAAATGTGACGGCCTCCCTGCCGCCGCGCCCCACGCGGCCGGAGCGCTGCAGGGTGGCCATGATAGAGCCGGGATAGCCGACCAGGATGCACACATCGAGGCCCCCGATATCGATGCCAAGTTCCAAGGCGCTGGTCGAAACCACGGCCAGCAGCTCGCCAGACGACAGCCGGGCCTCGATCTCGCGCCGCTCCTCGGGCAAAAATCCGGCCCGGTAGGCGCTGATACGGTCCCGCTCCTCCCCTTCGCGCTCCCCTGCCCACAGGGCGATGAGTTCGGTCATGCGCCGCGACTTGCAATACACGATGGTCCGAAGCCCCCGCTTCATGGCCTCCTGCAAGAGTCCGATGGCCTTGCGGGCGGCTCCATCCACGCCGTTCAAAAGCAGCATGTGCTTGGGCGGACTGGCGGCCGTGCCTTCGAGCACCGCGTTCATGGCCAGACCGGTCAGATCCGAAGCCAGCTCCTCGGGATTGGCGATGGTCGCGGACGAACAGACAAAGGTCGGGTCCGCGCCGTGAAGGCGGCAGAGCCGGATCAGGCGACGAAACACCCAGGCCATGTGCGAGCCCATGATTCCGCGATAGGTGTGCACCTCGTCCACGACCACGAATTTCAGATTGGTGAAAAACTCAGACCAGCTTTCATGACTGGGCAAAATGCCCAGATGCAGCATGTCCGGATTGGTGAAAAGCACATTCGGCGGGTTCTTGCGAATGCGGGAGCGTTGCGAGGCCTGGGTGTCCCCGTCGTAGATGGCCGAAGTGGGCGTGGGGAAAAGGCTGGCGGCCAGGGAATCCAGCGCCCGGCGCTGGTCCTGGGCCAGGGCTTTCAGGGGAAAAAGGTACAGGGCGCGGGCCTTGCGGTCGGCGTGGCAGGCTTCCAGCACGGGCAGGTTGTAAATGAGGGATTTGCCGCTGCTCGTGGGCGTGGCCACGACAACATGCCTGCCGCAGCGGATCAGGTCCACGGCCCGAACCTGATGCTCGTAGAGATCGCGCACGCCCAGCAAATCAAGGCCACGACGCACGGGAGCCGGCCATGGCCGCTCCGGGAGGGCCAGACGCGGAGCCTTGGCCGGAAAAAAACGCCGACCGGCGATGTCCACGGCCAGCCAGGGAGTGCGCTCCACCCAGGCCAGAAACTCGGCGACAGATGCCTCGCTCATGAACCCACGCTAGTTCTTGGCCGCGATCTTGTATTTTTTGAGTTTGTACTGCAGCAGGCTTTTGGACACGTCGAGAAGCTCCGCCGTCTTGACCTGCACGAATCCGGAGTGGACCATGGCCCGGCGGATGAGAGCCGCCTCGATCTTTTCCAGCGTCTCGGAAAGATTGACCTTAAGCGGCAAGAGGTCCACTGCGCTCTTGAACTGCGTCTCCTCGTCGCGAAGCTCCGGCGGCAGGTCGTCAACGTCGATGACGTCGCGGTTTGAAAGCACCACGCATCGTTCGATGACGTTTTCCAGCTGACGCACGTTGCCCGGCCATTCATAGGCGCACAGATAGTCGATGGCGCCGGGAGTGAAGCCGTTCACCTGCCGATTGTTCTCCAGGGAAAACTTGCGCAAGAAGTGGCTGGCCAGGATGGCGATGTCCTCCCGCCGCTCACGCAGAGGCGGCAGGTGGATGTTGACCACGTTGAGACGGTAGAAAAGGTCCTCGCGAAACCTGCCGGCCACGATCTCTTCCTGCAGGTTCTTGTTGGTGGCCGCGACCAGCCTGAAATCCACGGCAATGGTCTCCGTGCCGCCGACCCTCTCGATGACCCGCTCCTGCAGGACGCGCAGCAGCTTGACCTGCATCTCCTGGGAAAGTTCGCCGATTTCATCCAGAAAAAGCGTCCCCCCCTGGGCCAGCTCGAAGCGCCCGCGCTTCAAGGCCGTAGCCCCGGTAAAGGAACCCTTCTCGTGCCCGAAAAGCTCGCTCTCCAGCACCCCAGGATTGAGCGACATGCAGTTGACCGAAATAAAAGGCATGTCCTTGCGATCCGACGCGACATGGATGGCCCGGGCCACCAGTTCCTTGCCCGTGCCGGATTCGCCCGTGACCAGCACGTTGCTGCGCGTCGGCGCGACCTTGCCCGCCAGGGTCAGCACGTCCTGAATGGGCTTGGAATTGCCGATGATTGTCTCCTTGCCGAATTTCTCGGCCAGGCTCTCGCGCAGTAGGCGATTTTGCTGCTCGGCGTGGGAAAGTTTCAGGGCCTTGCCCACCGAAAGCAGGATCTCGTCGTTGGAGAACGGCTTGGTGATGTAGTCGAAAGCCCCGCTCTTCATGGCTTCCACGGCGCGGTCGATGGTCCCGAAGGCGGTCATGATCATGACCGGAACGTGCGGGTGACGCTTGCGCACCGTCTCCAGCACCTGCTGGCCGGTCATCCCGGGCATCTTCATGTCCGTAATGACCACGTCGACCTCGGATTCGTCGAGAAAGGTCATGGCCATGACCGGATCGCCCAGGGCCGTGACCGTGTAGCCCTCCTCTTCCAGGATGGCTTCCAGCACCAGAAGATAGTTCTTTTCGTCGTCTATGATAAGTATGTGATTGGCCATATATCCTACCCGCTAGCTGACTGTTGAAAAATTCAAAATTTGCAGCCGGTTCAAAAATGGTGAGATGCAAGGAAGCGAAAAAATCCAGGGCGCGCAGTCATAGGCAGATAAGCGGTCTCAAATTTTTTCGCTGACGCAGCAGATTGCCATTTTGGGGCGGGCTGCTAGCAGGACTCGGAAAAGATCACCAGGGCCTCGGCTCCGCCGTGGGGGCCGTTTCGCAGGATCATTTCCGCGCCGTGAATCTGAAAAATGGAACTGGTGATGGCCAGGCCAAGACCCGTGCCCGTGTCCTTGGTCGTAAAAAAGGGCTCCACGTAACGGTCCAGCTGTTTGGCGTCGAAACCCGGACCAGTATCCTGCACCAACACCGCCATCTGCCCCTCGCGGCAGAGCGGCATGATGCGCACCTGCCCGCCATCCTGACAGGCCTGAATGGCGTTGCTGATCAGGTTGTAGAAACCGCGATACAAGAGATCCCGGTCGCCCTGGACCACATATCCCTTCGGCAAGGTGCTTTCCACAAGGACGCCATGCTCCTGGCCCTCCTGGGTCAGAAAAGCCACGGCATGCCGCACCACCTTCTCCAGATCGACATCTTCCAGGGACGGCTGGCGAGGCCTGGCGTAATCGAGAAAATCGTTCACGGTCTGGCTCAGACGCTTGGATTCGTGAAAAATGGCCTCCAGCATCTTGACGTTGGTTCCGCCCTCGGCCTTCTGGCGCTTGAGCAAAAGCTCCGCGCTGCTGCGGATGATGCCCAGGGGATTGCGTATCTCATGCGCGATGCTGGCCACCATCCGCCCCATGGAGGCCAGCTTTTCGTTCTGGAGCAGTTCCTTCTCCAGGCGGTCCTTGTCCCGCAGCCTCTCGTCCAGCACCCGGTCGGCCTTGCGAATCAGGAAAAAAATAAGCCCGTACAGCGCCGCCGAACCCATAAACGTGGTCAGGATAATAAGCCGCTGCAAGTGCAGCACGGTTTCATAATCACTGGTGATGTCCTGGGTCACCTCAAGGATGCCCAGAAGCGGCCCAGGCTGATCCCTGAAGCGCAGGTCGCGCTCGGCGCGCAGGGGGAACACGGTGCGCAGTACCACGTCTTTGTCTTCGAGCTTAAGGGCGGTGACCACATCCCAAATGCTCAGGGAGTTCAAGAGCTCGAAGCTGACCTTGCCGCTTTCGATACTCGCCCGCACGGCCTCTCCGCCCAGTTCGTTGTTGCCGACCTCGTCCGCATTGGTGCTGAAGGCGACCTCGCTTTGCTCGTCGTAGATGCGCAGATCAAGCACATGAAACGAATGAATGGTCGACTCGATGACCTGCGCCAGACGCTCATACTGATCCTTGCGTTTGAGTTCCACGCGCCCGAAGCCGAGCACCACCGGCAACGTGAACCGCCTGTAAATCTGATGATTCAAATTTTCGGCCAGCAGGCGGGCAAAGGCCTGATTCTTCTTGAGCAGGGCGCTTTTGGCATAGTTGGTCATGAACACCGACATGAGGCTGCTCGAACCCAGAATCAGCACCAGCGTGCTGATGGACAGGAACTTGACCAACTGGAACGGGTGGGCCGGATCAACGCGAAAGGGATTGAGCTTCATGCTTTGGCCGAGGTCAAAAATGTGGATGGCGGGATGCCGGGCACGGGCCGGGGCACGCGGCCCCGCAAGTTGTCATGTTAGGTTCTGGGGTCTCGCCGGTCAAGGCAGCGCCGGATCAGGCCGCTGGTCGAGGCGTCGTGAACCGCCGCCTTTTCCCCGCGAAGCTCGGGCAGGATGACTCCAGCCAGCTGCTTGCCAAGCTCCACGCCCATCTGGTCAAAGGAGTTGACCCCCCAGACGACCCCCTGCACGAAAATTTTGTGCTCGTACATGGCGATGAGGCTGCCGAGCGCGCGCGGGGTCAGACGGTCATAGAGCAGGGAATTGCTTGGCCGGTTGCCGGGAAAGGTCTTGTGCGGGGTCAGGGCCGCCCTGGCCTCGGGGGCAAGGCCCGCCAGCTCCCTTTGGGCCTCGTCCCTGGTGCGGCCCCGCATGAGGGCCTCGGTCTGAGCCAGAAAATTGGCCAGCAGGATGGCGTGATGCTCGCCGATGGCGTGCAGGGGATTGACCGCCACCAGAAAATCGCACGGCACCACGGTCGTGCCCTGATGCAGCAGCTGGTAGAACGCATGCTGGCCGTTGGTGCCGGGCTCTCCCCACAGAATGGGCCCCGTGGCGTAGGTCACGGGTTGACCCTTCACGGTCACGCCCTTGCCGTTGCTTTCCATGTCCGCCTGCTGCAGGTACGCGGGCAAAAGCGCCAAATACTGATCGTAGGGCAGCACGGCATGCGCCTCGAAGCCCTGAAAATTGCGGTACCAGACGCCAAGGAGCGCCAGGAGCACCGGAATGTTGCGTTCGAAGGGCGTCAGGCGAAAATGCCTGTCCATGTCCCGGGCCCCGGCCAGAAGCTCCCGGAAATTCTCCATGCCCACGGCCAGGGCGATGGGCAGGCCGATAGCGGACCACAGGGAATAGCGGCCTCCGACCCAATCCCAGAAGGCGAACATGTTGACCGGATCAATGCCGAAAGCCCTGACCGCCTGCTCGTTGGTGGACAGGGCCACGAAATGCTTGGCCACGTCGGCCTCGCCCGCACCGCTGCGCAAAAACCAGTCGCGGGCGGTATGGGCGTTGGTCAGGGTCTCCTGGGTGGTAAAGGTCTTGGAGGCGATGATGAAAAGCGTCGATTCCGGGCGCACCCGGCCCAGAACCTGGACCACGTGCGTGCCGTCGATGTTGGATACGAAGTGAAAATTGAGGCTCGGCTGGCGATAGTAGTCCAGCGCCGCAGTGACCATGCGCGGCCCCAGGTCCGAACCGCCGATGCCGATGTTGACCACGTCGGTGATAGGCTCCCCGGTGTGGCCCCTCCATTCCCCGGAGCGCACCCGGTCCGTGAACCCTTCCATCTGGTCCAGCACCCTGTGCACCTGCTCCACCACATTCACGCCGTCCACGAGAATGGATTCCGTCTTGTCCACGCGCAAGGCCACGTGCAGCACGGCCCTGTTTTCCGTGGCGTTGATGCGCTGCCCGGAAAACATGGCTTCCGTGCGTTCGGCCACGCCTGCCTCGCGGGCCAGGTCAAGCAGCAGGCCCATGGTCCTGTCTGTGATGCGGTTCTTGGAATAGTCCAGGAACAGACCGGCCCCTTCCGCCGAAAAACGCTCGAAGCGCCCCGGATCGCGCTCAAACAGCTCCCGCATGGGCGCTACCTGCGCCACATGTCCGCCAAGGGCTTTCCAGGAGGAAGACTGATCAATCACGGGGCACCTCCGATTACTGTTTCAAGCCGTGCAGCACCTGGCCGACCCGATCCAGGCAGCCGGACAGGGTTTCGTCGTCAAGGGCGTAGGAAATACGGATGCAACGGTCATCGCCAAAGGCCGCGCCGGGCACCAGGGCCACTCCTGCCTTTTCCAGCAGCAGGCCGCACAGGGCGGTGGAATCCGGCACCTGCGGCGTATAGTACCAGTCCACCTGCGGGAAAAGATAAAACGCCCCGGCCGGTTCCGGGCACACCACATGCCCCCAGGCACGGATCATGGACAGCCCCAGATCGCGGCGACGTACGAAGGCCTCACGCATGGGCGACAGGCACTCCCACCCGCCGGTCAGGGCGGCCAGGGCCGCCTTCTGGGCGATGGAGCAGATATTGGACGTGGACTGGCCCTGAATCTTGGTCATGGCCTTGATCAGATCCGCATGGGCCAGGGTGTAGCCCACCCGCCAGCCGGTCATGGCGAAACTCTTGGCCAGGCCGTTGGCCACGGCAAAATTCTCGGGATAGCGCTGCCACCAGGAAGCCAGGGAGGCCGGCTTTGCCGGGGCATAGACCAGCTGGTCGTAGATTTCGTCGGAAATGACAAAGACGCCCTTGTCCACGGCCCAGGCCGCAATGGCGTCGAGCTGGGCCTGGGTGTAGTGGCAGCCCGTGGGGTTTGACGGCGTATTCATGACCAGGCAGCGGGTACGCGGGGTGCGCGCCGTTTCCAGCTGCTCCACGCTGACCAGAAAATTGTTCTGCGGCTCCGTGGACACGAACACGGACACCCCGTCGGCCAGCTGCACCAGGGCGGGATAGCTGACCCAGTACGGCGCGGGGATGATGACTTCGTCGCCCGGATCGAGCAGGACCTGAAACAGGTTGTAGAGGCTCTGCTTGCCGCCGTTGGTCACGACCACGTTCTCCATGGCCGCGTCCACGCCGTAGAATGTCTTGAAGTATCCGGCCACGGCGCTGCGCAGCTCGGGAATGCCGGGCACCGGGGTGTAGCGGGTAAAACCCTGATCCATGGCGGCCTTGGCCGCATCGCAGATGTGCTCGGGAGTGCGAAAATCCGGCTCGCCCACGGCCAGGCTGACAATCTGCCGACCGGCGGCGCGCAGCTCCTGGGCCTTGGTGTTGATGGTCAGTGTCGCGGAAGGCTTGATCCTGGTGATGCGTTGCGCCAGCTTCATTGTCGTGGAGTCTCCGTTGGGACGTGGTGATGAGGGTGAAGGTCAGATTTCTGCGTTGGCGACGTGATCTTCCATCGCGATTTCCAGTTCCGCCAGGGTGATGTCGGACAAACCCAGGATTCCGGCCTCCGAGCTGGTGACCAGAATCATGTCCGGGTCCGTGCGCAGGCCGATGCCGAGCTTTCTGCACACGAGATTGGCCAGCCGCACCACGACAAGAAGGATGTCCCCCTGATCGTAGTCCCGGCGGTGATGATCCCGGCAGACAAGGCAATAGGTCTCGGGCAGATTCCATTTTTCAAGGAGCAGAAAACCGCATTCGGGGTGCATGGTGTCCACGAATTCATCGGCAGCGGTCTTGGTGATCCGGGGCGCATCCTTGTCCCGCTCGCCCACGGAAACCAGGGCTTTCAAAACCAGAAGCTTGCCCACATCATGAATGAGTCCGGCGATAAAGGCTTCTGGCGCGAGCTCGGAATGATTGCAGCGCTTGGCCAGCCACTGGGCGCCGTAGGCGCAGGCCACGGAATGCTTCCACAAGGTGGCCGTGTACTGCTGCACGAAAGGATTGCGGGAGCTGTAATTCTTGCGCTGGGTGGCCATCATCACGCAGTTGACCACCTCGCGCAGGCCGATGCGTATCACGGCGTCCTGAATCCGGCTGATCTTCTTGATTCCCCGGAAAAAAGAGGAGTTGGCGACTTTGAGCACCTCGGCCACCAGAATCTGGTCCTGGGCGATGAAGCCTATGACCTTTTCCGTGTCCGGATCGTCCTTGGTGGCTTCCTGGTGTATCAAAAGGGCCGTGCGGTCGAAAACAGGCAGGTCGCTGCCGGGTTCGTCCAGAAACTCCCGCACGCGGTCATGGATGGAGGCGATTTCAAACATTCCTAAACTCCGAGTATCCGTCGCAATTCGGCCAGAGGCCTTGGTTTCTGGACCCGGGGCAAGGTTCGCAAAACCTCTTCCACCGTGGTCATGCCAATAGCCGCCTTGGTAATGCCGTCTTCCATGAGGGAGACCATGCCCGCCTTTTCCAAACTGATGACGCGCAATTCGTGGGTGGTCCTTCGCTGCAGCACCGCATCCCGGATAAAAACCTCGGGGATGAGCATCTCGTACACGGCCAGACGGCCCTTGTATCCGCTGTGGCGGCAGGCCGCGCAGCCGCGCCCCTTGCGGAACTCGGCTCCAGAAAGATCGCCGTAGGTGCAACCCATGCGCCGAAGCTGGCTCAGGTCGGGCTGATAGGGCACAGCGCAATGCGGGCAGACCCGGCGCACCAGCCGCTGCGACAGGATGCAGGACAGGGTCGAGGACACCAGGAACGGCTCGATGTCCATGTCCAGCAGGCGGACCAGGGCGCCGATGCTGTCCTCGGTGTGAAAGGTGGTCAGGACCTTGTGCCCGGTCAGGGCGGTCTGGATGCACATCTCCGCCGAAAAATGGTCGCGCACCTCGCCGATGACCACGATATCCGGATCCTGGCGCACGATGTGCTTCAAGGTCTCCTCGAAGGTCAGTCCGATGGAGGGCATGATGGAACACTGCCCGATGCCGCGCACCTTGTATTCCACCGGGTCCTCGGCCGTGATGATGCTCACCTCGGGACGATTCAAGTAATTGATGCAGCTGTAGACCGTGGTCGACTTGCCCGAACCCGTGGGCCCGGTGACCATGATGACCCCTGATGGCGCGTCCAGGGCCTCCTCCATGAACCGGCCCAGCATGCCCGGAAGCATCCCCAGCTCGTGCATGGGCAGGAGTTCTTCCTGGTTCTTCAAAAGGCGCATGACGATCTGTTCGCCGTACACCGTGACGTAGAAGGACATGCGCAGGTCGATCTGCACACCCATGTGGTTGAAGATAAGACGCCCGTCCTGGTGCCGCCTCTTCTCGGCGATGTCCGCACCGCACATGATCTTGAAGCGGCTGACCAGGGGTGCCACCGCGCCGATGGGGTAGTCGCGGAAGTGGACCATGACCCCGTCCTCGCGAAAGCGGACCCGCAACCGGTCGGCCATGGGTTCGACATGGATGTCGCTGGCCCCGCGCTTGAATGCGGCCATGACAATGGAATTGGCGATCTCGACGATATTGAGGCGGTTCAGGTCCGCCCCGCCGACGCGCAGCTCTTCCTTGCGTTTGGACAGCACGTCGTCCAGTTGGCTGGCCCGGGTGATGCAAACGACGATGTTTTTCCCGAAGTAATCCCGGGCCGCATCCAGGCTGCGCGGATCGAGGGGGTCGACAAAGGCGATGCGCACCGTGCCGTCCGGCTGCATTTCGTAGGGCACGAAGCGGTACTGCTCATAGTACTCCACTGGCCCCCGGCTGAGCAGGCCGGGGTCAGGCTCCTTGGCGGTCAGCTCCAGCACCGGCAGGCCCAGCTGCAAGGCCAGAATGTCCGTGAGCTTCTCGTCCGCCAGGAATTTATGCTGGATGAGAATGTCTCCAAGCTTTTGCTGACGCCCTCCCTGCAGTTGCAAGGCCAGGGCGCGGTTCAGCTCTTCATCGGTCAAGTAGCCAAGGCCATTCAGCAGATCACCGATGCGAAGCTCGCCCTGGTTGCGACGGATGGTCTGGCGAATCTGATCCTCGGTGACGTATCCGAGTTCCCGCACCACGTCGCACAAAGGCTTACTCATGTGCAGCCGGTCGCCTACCCGGCGCGCGTACCTCGCCTGCTCTGCCGTCAAGTGGCCTTCGCGGACCAGCAATTCGACAATGGGATTGAAGGCCTCGCCGTTGCCATTACCATTGCCGTTGGCCAAATCATGGTCCGTGCTCATGCGTCACTCCACGCGAAATCAATGCAGGAGATAAAATCCGAGTTCCTTGTCATACTCACTCCTGGAAAACTTGGCGCCAATGGCCTCGCCCCGGATATTGCGCACCTCGGCCTTGCGCTCGATAAGATTTTCGGGAGGCGCGTCGAGACGGAACTGCACTGTGACCACATCTTTCAATTCGATGTAATTGCCGATCTCGTCCTGTTCCGGCAGATCAAGGAAAAAGGACAACCCGCTCATGGACAGATCCCGCACCATCATCTTCAGAACCTGTCCGGTCCTGTGCACGCGACACGTCCCGTTCAAGGACACCGCTCTGCGGTAATACTCACGGAACTCGACCAGCATGGTCAGGCTCTCGCCGCATCGGCACCGGATCTTGATGCGGCTGTCCCGATTGCGATAGGCCGAGGCATCGAAATTGGTAACGAAACCGCAATGGGGGCAATTGAAAACGGCTTTCCCCTGCTTGTCGGCGTAAACTTTTAACACGGTCTTCCTTTTGGACGTTTTTTCTTTGTGACAAAACCGCACTACCATGGATGCTACGGTGTCGGAAACGCCATGTAAAGACATATGGATGGCCGGATTTTTCGCCAAAAAAAGCCCTGACCGCCATGCGAGTCAGGGCTTTTGCGTCAACAAACGGCGAATTTCTTCCAGTTCATACCGGATCGCGTCCAGCGGAGCCCGAACCGATGCCGCGTCGTCGAGCTTCTGACGCGCGCCCTTGATGGTCAGCTTCTCCTCGTAGAGCAGATGCCGGATACGCTCCAGCAGACAAAGGTGCTCCCGGGTGTAATAGCGCTGCCCTTTGGCGGTTCTGGCGGCCTTGAGCTGCGGGAACTCCTCTTCCCAAAAACGCAGCACATAGGTTTCCACGCCGAGCCGGCGGGCAACCTGCCCGATGCGCAAGCGTTTTTCTGTGTCGGGCGTAACGGGTTTGAGCACCTTCCCTCCTGGCCCGCGAAGCCTGTCAGGAAAATCGGACAGGCAAACTTTCGACCAAATGCTGACTGATGCGAAGATGGATTTTCTCCACTTCCTTGTCCTTCAGGGTCCGCTCCGCGTGACGATACACGAAACGGTACGTCAGATTGCGGTCGCCGCTTCCCTCGGGGGCGTAGATGTCGACCAAGAAAACGTCGGTGAGGAGCGGTTCCCCCATTTCCTTGACCGTATCAATTACGGCGCCGATTGCAAGATTTTGGGGCGCGACCAGGGTCATGTCGCGACGGACCACCGGAAATTTGGGAATCGGCCTGAAGGCGACGGCTCCTCGCATGCCCATAAGCAGATCAAGATCAAGGTCCGCGTACCAGACCTCGCCGCGCGCCTGATACGCGTCGGCCAGATCCTCGCGGATCATGCCGAGCCTGCCCACGACCACATCCCCGGCGCGCACCAATATCTGCGGTGCCAGGTAAGGGTGCTCCTCGCCGCGCTCGAAACCGGCCACGCCCACGCCCAGGGTCAAGAGCAGATGTTCGACCAGGCCCTTGATGTCGGCATACTCGAAACGGCCCTCGGGGAACGGATAGCGGCCTGCAAAACGTCCGCCGTGCAGCAGGATGCCCAGACGATTGTTTTCCCGAGTCAGAGTGTCGCTGGCGGCATCCTGGACAAAAGAGTGCGCGACCTCGAAGATGCGGATGCGGGTGTTGTCCTGGCTCATGTTCTGGCGCAACGAACAAAGCAGCCCAGGGGCTAGCTCCGTACGCAGCACGTTCATCTCTTCGCTCAGGGGATTGAATATCTGCACCCGGCCCTCAAGAGGCAGTCCGCAGCGATCCAGGTCCGACGTGCCGACAAAGCTGTAGTTGACGACTTCGGCTAGACCGACTCCGCGCCCCCAGTCCTTGACCTGGTTCAGAAAGGCAAACGTGGGGTCGACCTTGTCCAGGTCGGCCAGGCTTTTTGCGACCGTGGGCAGCACCGCCTCTATGCGGTCCATGCCGTAGACCCGGGCGACTTCCTCGATCAGGTCGACCTCGCGCTCCAGATCCAGTCTGAAGGACGGAGCTTTGACCTGCCAGGGTTCGCCGGGAAGAATTTCGCAGCCCAGGCTGGCCAGGGTGCCTCGGCAAAATTCGGGAGACATTTCCACGCCAAGGAGTTTGGTGGCCTTGGACGGGGCAAAGGGAATCACTCTGAAGGCAAACGGCCTGGGCTCGGCCTTGGCCACGCCAGGAGCGACGACCCCGCCGGAAACGGCGGCCATGAGGCTGGCGGCCCGGTTCATGGCATGGGTGTTGCCGACCTGATCCACGCCGCGCTCGAAGCGGTAGGACGCATCGCTGGACAGCCCCAGGCGGCGGGCTGTCTTGCGGATGGAGGCCGGATCGAAGACAGCGC
>Ga0265295_1005872_pt1 | contig 15320 bp, 16 predicted proteins | sample Munlansysbiofilm_FD_192503 | JGI IMG/M metagenome (GOLD analysis project Ga0265295, IMG submission 192503) | Leachate microbial communities from a municipal landfill in Southern Ontario, Canada - Methane capture system biofilm | ecosystem: Engineered > Solid waste > Landfill > Unclassified ... | reverse complement strand
TTGTGTGTCGATTGCGGCTACGAAAATCACGCCGATGTCGTTGGCGCGATCAATGTGTTAGAGCGGGGATACCGCTTGTTAGCCTGTGGAGAGTCGGCGCAGTCAGGCCGCTCGATGAAGCAGGAACTCACCGAAGCGACTCAAGCAGTTTTTGTTTGAGCGCCGTAGGAATCGCCGCCCTTTAGGGCGGGGAGGATGTCAAGCTAGCTATTACTACACCATTTATACTTGTCCACTACATCCACCAGGAGTAAACCATGAGCGATACACCCCAACGTTACGGCAGTTTTACCCGATGGCTTCATTGGGGAATGGCCCTATTAATAATCTGGCAATTCCTGAAACTGGGCGACCTTATTAATGAGGGCGAGCATTGGGTAGGCCAAACCCTGGTACCCTGGCATATCTCCATTGGCGTCCTGATACTCATTTTGGGTATCGTGCGTATTTATTGGGCTATTAAACAGTCTGCTTCTCGCCCGCCCCTTACAGGCCCACTGGCACCTCTCGCCAAAATTGGCCATTTCCTGCTGTATTTGCTCCTGTTACTGCTGCCTGTCCTGGGCATCATGTATATGGTTGGCAAAGGTTATGGTCTAAAGGTTTTTGGCATGCAGTTAATCGCAAGAAGCGAAACTGAAATAGGCTGGATGGCCTCTGCTGGGAGCCTGCACGCCCCTGTGGCCCTGCTATTTCTACTGCTGGTTATCGGTCACATTGGTGCCGCGCTTTACCACCATTTCATCTTGCGGGACGATACGCTTAAACGCATGACGCGCTGATAAAAACCGGAAACCCGTGCACCGGAAATACCGCCCCCCTGAAACGACTGGTCACGTTTAGCGTTGATTATTCAGGGGAAAAATTAAAAAACCGGTGTTATAGTAGCCTGTACTCTACCTAAAAAGGAAGAGCTATGGAGACTGCTCGCCCTGCTCTTTGGCTGGGCCCGTTGTACGGTGATACAAACCGGCGCGATTGCTGCCGTGGCTTTTGTATTTGGCGACTACGCCAACCAGTTACTGCCGCTTGGGCAATATGGGCCAGCCATTTATGCGGCCCTGTCTATTTTGCTGGTAACGGGTATTAATATAATCGGTACGGTAGAAAGCAAAAGATTACAATTGGTGGTGACTTTTCTGGAGCTGGGTGCGATTGCCACCATTATCCTGTTTGGTCTGTTGGGCACACCTGAATCCACCATCGTCACGCCCCCTTCCATTGATCCTGATACGGCCATTCCAGGCATTGCAATGGTTTTTGTACTACTCACCTATGGCGGCTGGAATGAGACCGCTTACCTGAGTGGCGAACTTAAAAACCCACAACGCAATATGGCCAGGGTATTAATACTGGGAACCTGCATTCTGGTACTGCTATACCTGCTGGCCAATTATGCACTGCTTTCCATCCTGGGCCTGGATGGCTTGCGCGCCTCCAGCGCAGTGGCCACCGATATGATGCATCAGGTTGCCGGCCCGTTTGGCGGCAAGCTTGTTAGTATTGCCATCATTATTGCTGCCATTTCCACCCTGAATGCCACGGTTTTTACCGGCGCGCGCGTATTTTATTCTATTTCACACGACCTGCGCATTGGCAGTTGGCTGGGTATATGGGACGGTCGCGGCAAAACACCGGCCAACGCCCAAATCGTTCAGGGCTGCTGGGCCCTGGTATTAATCGCCTTGGGCGCCAGTCACCCGGACGGTTTTACAGCCATGGTTAACTACACTGCCCCCGTATTCTGGGGTTTTATGCTGCTGGTAGGGCTTGCCTTATTCATATTGCGCTGGCGTTTTCCTGCCCAACCCCTGCCTTACCGGGTCCCCCTTTACCCGCTAACACCACTTCTTTTTGTCCTGTTCTGTAGTTATATGCTGTATTCGGGCGTGATGTATGCAGGCAAAGCCGGCTGGATCGGCCTGGCCATACTGGCAGCCGGACTGCCGTTGCTGCTTCTGCAAAAAACCGAAGCCCAATCCGTAAAAACCATCAGCAGCCGTTTCACGCCTCCCAAGTAACGGCAGTTTGAACACACCACCCTGATAAGGAAAATACTCATGGCAACGACACTAACCCCTTCCTCAACCCGCCGCCACCTGTTTTCAATCCCGGCCATGGCACTGGCCCTGATGTTAAGTGCAAATGTCCACGCACAAACGGCGGTCGCCACTGAATCAACAGGCACTTACACCCCCAAGGTGGGCCAATTGGGTAAAGATGTGGTCTGGGTTCCGACCGCAGACGCATTGGTGGAACACATGCTGGACATGGCCGAGATAACCCCCCGGGACTATCTGGTTGACCTGGGCTCTGGTGATGGCAAAACCGTGATTGCCGCCGCCAAACGTGGAACCCGGGCACATGGCATTGAATACAACCCTGATCTGGTCAAGCTGTCTCAGGAAAAGGCTAAAAAAGCAGGGGTTACCGATCTGGCCAGCTTTGCCGAGGCGGATATTTTCAAGTCGGATTTTTCTGACGCCACCGTGGTTACCCTGTTTTTATTACCCGAACTGAACCTGCGCCTGCGCCCGATATTGCTGAACATGAAACCGGGCACCCGGGTGGTTTCCAACTCTTTTTTGATGGATGACTGGACACCCGATGACGCCATTGAAACAGACCTTAACTGCAAGTCTTACTGCAATGCCTACAAATGGGTGGTGCCAGCCAAGGTTGCCGGTTCATGGGAACTGGACAATAAGGCCACGCTTCATCTTAAGCAAACCTTCCAGAAACTGGAGGGGCATTATGCCATCAATGGCAAACGGCATGAAATTTACAACGCTGGCCTGCAAGGCGCCAATATCACCTTTACCGTCAACGGGCAGCAATATTCCGGAATGGTTAACGGCAAGCAGATGAGCGGCAAAGACAGCAAAGGCAATGAATGGAGCGCACGCCAGTGACGCCCTTAGCGCCTGGCCTTATCCCTATGAACGGCCAGCCAAATCGTAGCCTCATTGTTTGCCGTAAAGGCGACCCGATGCCGGCATCCGGCAGGCAGCCAGTAATGGTCTCCTTTTTGCAAAGTCACCCGCTCTTGTTTTCCTTCTATCTGCAACATGGCCCTGCCCTGCAAAACCATCACCCACTCATCCCAGTCTTGCTCATACCAAACCCCCGGCGGGCTGGCCTGCCCATGCGAAACAATCCGTTCAATACGCAGTCCGGGCACGCACAGCAGGTCTTCAAAACATTCATGCTCTGCGGCAAACGGCAGATTTTCAAACAGGTTTTTTATTGGAGGACCGCCTCATACACGGTTTTGCGCAGAAAGGTGACCGCCGGGCGCTTGTAAGCGGATCGGCAAATCATCAGGATTAATAAAAAAGATAATGTCGATTTTAAGGACTTTTTTATCAATGGTGGCAAATACCTTACGCTATTGAACAGGCAAGAAATTTTCCATTTACTTCAGTAGTCAGGATATAAGGTAAAATCTATGAATCACGCTTAAGGAATTGTTAAAATAAAAATGCAGAACCCCCAGGCAGCACCCTCTCCCACGCATTCTCGCCCATTACTGCTTACCATTTTTGCCATGTGTTCCATGCTTGGGGCGATGGGTATGGATTTGTATCTGCCTTCTTTTCATGCCATTTCACAAGAGTTTTCCGTTTCCAAACTGGAAGTGCAGCAATCCATCAGTGTGTATATGCTGGCAACGGCATGTACCACCCTGTTTTACGGCACGATCAGTGATACGTTTGGCAGACGCAAAGTGCTGCTTTTTTCTATTCTGGGCTACGGCTTAACCTCGGTTGCCATCTCCCTGTCACCCAGTTTTACATGGCTGGTTGGCTGCCGTCTCATACAGGGCATGATGGCCGGTGCTGGCATGGTTTTAACCCGTACCATGATCCAGGACCTGTATAAAGGGCCAGAGGCACGGCGCATGATGTCTCTTGTGATGTTGTGTTTTGGGCTTGGGCCCGCTATCGCCCCCATTCTGGGCGGGCTGCTGCAAACACACTTTGGCTGGCGTTCGGGCTTTTACTTTTTAACGATTTTTTCCTGCATTTTACTTGCCCTGTGCTGGAAAGCCTTGCCGGAAACCCTGCCCGTTTCTGCCCGCACACCCTTAAAAATAAACGTGCTGGGTAAAAATTACCTGCAGGCCCTGCGCAACCGGCAGTTTGTTGCCATGGCACTTGGCCTGGGCTTAATGGTCGGTTCCAACTCCTTATACATTACCTCTGCCCCCGAGTTTATTATTAATATTCTGCATCTTAATGCCACCTCTTATGGCTGGCTGTTTGTTCCGCATATCAGTGGCATTATGCTTGGTTCTGCCACGGCGGGTATGCTTGCCAGTAAAATGAGCGTCGCCACCCAAAGCAAAATAGCCTACATCGGCCTGTTGCTGGCAACCATCCTGAACGTCTCCTATAACTTGCTGACAGACAGCCCCAGTATCCCTTGGGCTGTTATTCCCATTACCATTTACGCTTTTTCATCGGCCTTATTAATGCCGATCAAGTCCATAGAGATTATTAATTTTTTCCCTAAAACAAAAGGGTTAACCTCTTCACTGCAGTCTTTTTCACAAATGTTCATGTTTGCCATGCTGGCCGGCATGCTGGTGCCATTACTGTATCACAGTGCCAAGGCATTGGCGCTTGGCCATGCGGTATGTACCTTATTGGGGATGGCGATATGGTATTGCTCCACATTATTCCAAAAACGGAACACTGAAAGCTGAATTAACAGTTTTTATTCATTTTAATTTCCAATAAAATACCCCTATCACTTAACGCAACACAGAAATGGATATGGGACTTCTGGTGAATGGAAAATGGCATGACCAATGGTATGACACGGACAGTGCGGGTGGAAACTTTGTGCGTTCTGCTTGGCGTACTGCTACTGGATGAACCATTGGAACCCGCCTTCCTGGTCGGTTCCGCGCTAACCCTGAGCGGATTGGTCATTGTTAATAGTACCGGCAATCAATACAAGTCACCTGATGCCTGAAACATCGCACACAGCATTTAATTATATAGCAACATTCATTATTAGAATGTCAAATCAGAAGCAGAAAAGTACCAATCAATAATGGTACGATCACTGCTGAAGTGAAACAACAGGACGATACAAAATGGTGAAGTTATCTATTCTTGAGCTGGGTCGTGTCAGGCAGAATTCCAGCCGGCGTATTGCACTTGATGAAGCCCGGGCCCTGGCGCAACATGCCGAAGCCTGTGGCTATACCCGCTTCTGGGTGGCCGAACACCACAATATGCCAGCCGTCACTACCGCCGCCACCTCCCTGGTCATTTCCCATGTTGCGGCCGGTACCAAAACCATCCGGGTTGGTGCAGGCGGCATCATGTTGCCCAACCATGCCCCGTATATCATTGCCGAACAGTTTGGCACCTTGGAAACCCTGTATCCCGGGCGCATTGACCTGGGCCTTGGCCGTGCCCCCGGCACCGACCAGATCACCCTGCGTGCCTTGCGCCGTGACCCATCCAACGCCGAAAATTTTCCGCACGATGTACAGGAACTACAGGCTTTTCTGGCTCCGGCCCGCGACGGCCAGCGGATTGAGGCCATACCCGGCTCAGGCTCAAACATCCCCCTCTGGATCCTGGGTTCCAGCTTGTTTGGCGCGCATCTGGCCGCCGAACTGGGCCTGCCTTATGGTTTTGCGTCACATTTTGCACCGCAAATGCTGGATATGGCCCTGCAAACCTATCGCGACAAGTTCAAGCCCTCTGGCCAACAAGCTACCCCTTACGCACTGGTGGGCGTCAATATTATTGCCGCAGACACCGATGAAGAAGCCCGTTACCTGGCTACGTCACAGCAAATTTCTTTTGCCGATCTGTTCAGGGGTACCCGCAGCCTGATGCACCCGCCCATTGACGATATTGAAAATTATTGGAGCGGCGCTGAAAAAATGCAGGCATCCAATATGCTGGCCTGCAGTATTGTTGGCGCTCCCGATACGGTCAAACAGAGCCTGCAACAGTTTCTTGAACGCACCCGGGCCGATGAGTTAATGATCGTGTCCGATATTTACGACCCGCAAAAACGTTTGCGCTCCTTTGAGCTGATTGCCGATATTGCCCGGTCACTTGGTTCAAGCTAGAAAACGATATCGCATCTTATTCAATGACCAGACCAGGTATTTATTGCCCGGTAAAACAACAACAATCCCTGACTGCCCCTCCCACCGCTGTAGTCCGGAGACACTAAACGAGGAAATCAATGCCTGCTTATTATCAGTTTCTGGACAGAACCGTTGCATCTGATGGTACGGTTACTGCCCGTTATTGCTCTAACATACATGCCCAGGGCGCATGGAACCCACATGAACAACACATGGCACCGGCCAGCGGTGTCATGGCTGCCGAACTGGAGCAATTTTCACCGCGTGCGGATATGCGCATTGGCCGTATCAGTTTTGATATTTTTGGCCTGATCCATTTTGGCGAATTTTCAATCAGCACCCGGATTATCCGTGCCGGCAAAACAATCGAGTTGCTTGAATCCGACATGCAGGCCAATGGTAAAACCTGCATTGTTGCCAGGGCCTGGCGCATGGCAACGCAAGACAGCAAACACATCGGCGGGCTTGAAGATCTGGCAATTCTTCACCCGGAAACCTACCCGCTTTGGACCGGCCTGCGGCGCTGGCCAGGTGGCTATATTCACAGTCTTGAAACCAGAGCCGATGAAAACAACCGCACCGGTAAAGGTATTGTGTGGTTAAACAATGATCTGGATATGGTTGAAGGCCAAACAACCACCCCCTTTGCCCATTTAATCGGCATGGTAGACACCGCCAACGGCATTGTACCCAGACAGGATGGCGATTTTTCCTGGGCTTTTCCCAACCTGGACTTGCAAATTCATATGCATCGCTACCCCACCGGCCAATGGCTGGGCCTGGAAACCGTACAACAATATGGTGAAGATGGCATTGGACTGACCAGCTCTGTATTGCATGATATTCAGGGGCCTTTTGGGCGAAGTGAACAAATCCTGACACTCAGAAAAATGGATTAAGGCACCGCCATCCCGTGACAATTTCAAGTTTTCCGGGCGGGTATTTTTCTATTTAATGCCCGGTTTTCTTGATATGTCCTTCAAACCGGAAAGGGATAACGCTACTTAAATGATAAAATGAATTCCCTTATCCAAAAGCAAAAAACACAATTATGTTTCCCAAAAAACTTTCCGAAGGCTATGCCTCCTTCCTGCATGGCAAACTTGAGCGTGAACATGCCCGCTATAAAGCACTTGAAGAAGACGGACAGCACCCTGAAATCATGATTATTGGTTGTGGCGATTCAAGAGTTGCACCCGAAACCATTTTTGATGCAGGACCTGGTGAAATATTTGTCATTCGCAATATTGCCAACCTGATTCCCCCCTGTGAGTCAGATGTTGAATCATCTTTCCACGGTACCAGTGCCGCTGTGGAATTCGCGGTTAATGCCCTGAAGGTTAAACATATTGTGGTCATGGGCCATGCCAGTTGCGGGGGCATTGCGGCCTATGCCAACAAGTCGGCACCGCTTTCCCAGCGGGATTTCATTGGAAAATGGATGTCCCAAATTGAACCCGTGGTTGATAAACTGGGCCCACCACAAGGAGACAAACAAAGCTGGATACGGCAACTGGAATGGGCCGTGGTGGAATACAGCCTGAATAACCTGATGACATTCCCGGCCGTGCGTGAGCGTGTGCAAAGCGGTGAGCTGGTTTTACACGGCGCCTACTTTGGTATTGCCACCGGCCTGCTGTTTGTACGCGATCCGGTCACGGGGCAGTTCAAAACCTGCCTTGAGAGCGTCTGAGCTCTTAGGCAGCTTGACATTCCCACGCTGGAGCGTGGGAAACGAGTTAAAGTACCCGCCTCGGAACAAGCTAAGCAGCAAAAACAACCTCTATATGGCCTGCTTCTGCTTTGGCATTTTCTGGCCCTATTACGATCTGAACATTACGCCCCAGTCGAGCTAGGCAATCAAGTAATTTTGCCTCACTAACCCCCCTAAATTGCCCATTAAGTATTTTTGAAAGTTTGGGACGGGGCAAACCCATGACATCAGCAGATTTTTGCTGTGTCCATTTCCTTTCATTAATAATCTGACTTATTTTGGTAACAAGCTGTGCCTTAACCAGCATTTCATCGGCATTTTCATAATCAAGATCGGTATAAACATTAGTAGTTCCATGGGTCATATCAATCATTTCTTTACTCCTTCTGAATGCTGTTCTGCAAACTTCAATCTATCCCGTATCAAGTCCATATCGGGCTTTGGAGTCGCAATACCTTTCACTGATTTTTTTGGAAACAATGTAAAACATACACAGCATTTGCAAATTTAACGGTATAGACCGCACGGTAAGCATCCCCTTGGTAGCTTTCCACCACCTCCAAAACCCCAGCAGAACCGAATCCTTTCAATATTTTGGCCTTTGGATGTGTTAATCCGATCTGCGCAAAATGCAATGCAAAACCGAAAATATCCTGCACATCTTCAGGCATCTCTTTTAAGTCTTTTTTACTTGAACCTACCCATTCAAGGTTTTTCATATCACTTCCCACTCCAATTGTACCTATATAGGTACAAAAATTCAAATAAATTAATTTTACTCGCTGACTGGGTTTGAAGATTTTGAGCCTGATCTAAAAAATTGGTATTAATCCTTATATGTAGTCGTTTCTGTTGTTAATCACCATAACCGTTGCAAGAGAGGTTAATGTCAATCATGTGACAAACACCTATATGCAGTTCACTGGAGCGTGGGAATGAGTTAACATATTTTTAGGGATAGTTCAGAGGACTTGAGAACGGGTATAGGTATCGTACAGGCAACAAAAAACCCCGAAAATCATTGATTTATACGGGGTTTTTCTATTACTGTATTTACAGCCATACTGTAAGTTTACATTTTCAGTGGAAATTTAAACTTATGAATTTTTGGCGGATCGAGGGGGATTCGAACCCCCGAAACGTTTCCGTTTACACGCTTTCCAAGCGTGCGCCTTCAGCCACTCGGCCACCGATCCTTTCATTCTTTAAAGCCGGCATTGCACCAGCTATAAAAGCAGTAAGTTAATGCATACATATTTAATACATAAACATGATTAAACAAATAAGTTGCATCAACTTAATCAACTATTTTAGCATCCTTTCTACATACCTTGCAATCATATCCACCTCTAAATTCACTTTATCACCTGCTTTTGCATGGCGAAGTGTTGTAACCTGGACAGTATGCGGAATAATATTGATGCTTATGATGCATCCTTCAGTATTATCGGTCACGCTGTTGACGGTAAGGCTGATGCCATTAACGGTAATAGAGCCTTTATAGGCCAGGAATTTGGCCAGTTCCACAGGCACCTGAATTTTAAGCTCGCGCGATTCTCCTACTGCATCAAATGACACAATCGTACCCAAGCCATCCACATGGCCGGACACAATATGCCCGTCCAGTGAGTCTCCCATTTTAAGCGCATGTTCAAGGTTGACTTCTCCCACGACATCCAGCCCAACCGTCCGGTTCAGGCTTTCGCGGGAAACATCCACTTCAAATTCCTGTCCGGCAAATTTAACCACCGTCATGCAGGCGCCCTGGATGGCAATAGAATCACCCAGTTTGGTGTGCGCCAGATTAAAGTCGGGGGCCTGGATGGTTAAATGCACGCCGTCCTGGCCTGTATTTCCTAATGGTTCAACATTTGTGATTTTACCTACAGCGGCAACAATTCCGGTAAACATATTTCTTTCCTTGATGATCTTACTTATGCATCACGCTGTTCAAAAGCGTATCCCAGCGGTTTGGCAAACGCGCACGCAAACGCAAATCGGGCGCAAAGGTTTGGGTTTCAAAAAAATCAAACTGGTAAGCCTGATCCAATTCATTCAATACAGGCAAACGAAACAGCCCATGCGCATCACCCAGTATTTTAGGGGCCATGTACAGCAACAGTTCATCCAGCAGGCCTGCCTGCAACAAAGCACCGTTCAGCCCTGGTCCGGCCTCTACATGCACCTCGTTAATGTGTTGCCTGCCCATCCAGTCCAGCACTGCTTCAAGATCAACATGGCCATTTTTTTCGGGCATAGTAATAAGCTGAACATTTTTCGCTTGCAGGCGTGCCGCCTTGGCGTCATCAGGGTGAGTCGTAAACACCCAGACCGGATCTCCATTAAATATCCGGGCCGTTTCCGGCACAATAAAGCGGCTGTCTATAATGGCACGAACAGGCTGGCGCGGGGTGTCCACTGAGCGCACGGTCATAAGCGGATCATCGTGCAAAATAGTGCCCATGCCAGTTAACACCACACAACTTCTGGCACGCCAGTAATGCCCGTCTGCACGGGCGGCGGCACTGGTAATCCATTGTGACTGGCCATTAAGCAAAGCCATACGCCCATCTAGCGAAGAGGCCAGTTTGGTCCACACCCAGGGGCGGCCGGTATTCATGCGGGAAATAAACCCCGGATTCAGGGCCAGCGCCTGCGCTGCAAGCAGGTTAACGCGTACTTCTATGCCCGCTTCTTGCAACCTGGCAATGCCCCTGCCCCCTACCAAAGGGTTAGGGTCTGCCATGGCAATCACTACCCTGGCCGGTTTGGCGGCAATAATGGCATCAACACAAGGTGGGGTTTTACCATAATGGCTGCAAGGTTCCAACGTGACGTAAAAGGTGCTGCCCGCCAGGTCATGCCCGTTGTTTTGTGCATGATGAATAGCGCAGATTTCGGCATGTGGACCACCTGCTTTTTGGGTGGCCCCCTGCCCCAGCAATTGCCGGTTTTTAACAATCACACAACCCACCCGGGGGTTGGGGGTGGTAATGAACAGGACTGAAGCGGCTTGCTCCAGCGCCTTGTTCATCCAGTACACATCATCAGGCTGCGTCAAGACGGATTCCACCCTATTTCTTTTCCAGTTTGGGGGCACTGACCGGCACCTGCATTTCCTGAATGGCCTTCACAAACTCGCCAATATCTTCAAAACTTTTATAAACTGAGGCAAAACGCACATAGGCAACCTGGTCCAGTTGCTTGAGCTCATTCATGACCAGCTCACCAATATGCCCGGTAGAAACCTCTTTACCCGGTGTATTCAGCAAGGCTTCCTGAATGCGTGAAACGGCAGCCTCAAGGGCCTCGGTGGGCACCGGCCGTTTACGCAAGGCCAGCTTAAGGCTTGCATTCAATTTATTAATGTCAAATTCTACGCGCGTTCCATTTCTTTTTACGATGGTTGGCATGGACAGCTCAACCCGCTCATACGTGGTAAAGCGCCTGTCGCAATCCAGACAGCGCCGGCGCCGGCGTATGGTATCACCATCTTCAGAAACCCGGGAATCCACCACCTGGGTTTCTGAGTGAGCACAGAACGGACATTTCATTTGAACGAAACCTTAAAGTAAAACGCCTGCCGGAGCAGGCGTTGCTTGGGTTGGCAACTTATTTGTAAACCGGGAACTGTGCGGTTAATTGATTAACCTTTTCACGGATTGCGGCGATATTGGCCTCATCACGTGGATTGTCCAGAACGTCGGCAATCAGGTTGGCCGTTAATTCAGCTTCTTTCTCGGTAAAGCCACGGGTTGTCATGGCTGGTGTACCCAAACGGATACCGCTGGTCACGAATGGTTTTTCAGGGTCATTTGGAATGGCGTTTTTGTTAACGGTAATGTGTGCATCACCCAAAACGGCTTCGGCTTCTTTACCGGTAATGCCCTTGGCACGCAGGTCTACCAGCATAACGTGACTTTCGGTACGGCCAGACACAATACGCAAACCGCGTTTTACCAGGGTTTCGGCCAGCACTTTGGCATTCAGGGCAACCTGTTTGGCATAGTCTTTGAACTCGGGCGCCAGGGCTTCTTTGAACGCAACGGCTTTACCGGCAATGACGTGCATTAACGGGCCACCCTGGATACCGGGGAAGATGGCGGAATTGACGGCTTTTTCGTACTCGGCTTTCATCATGATGACGCCGCCACGTGGACCACGCAATGATTTGTGGGTGGTGGAAGTGACGAAGTCGGCGTGTGGCACGGGGTTGGGGTATTCGCCCCCAGCGACCAGGCCGGCATAGTGGGCAATGTCTACCATGAACAGGGCGCCGTTATCGTGGGCAATTTTAGCCATGCGCTCAAAGTCGATACGCAGTGAGTAAGCAGAAGCACCGGCCACAATCAGTTTAGGCTTATGCTCTTTGGCCAGCTGTTCTACCTGTGCGTAGTTCAGCTCTTCGTTTTCATCAAGACCGTAAGGAATGAAGTTATACAGTTTGCCGGATGCGTTAACGGAAGCACCATGTGTAAGGTGACCGCCTTCGGCCAGGCTCATGCCCAGAACGGTATCACCCGGTTTCAGGACAGCCATGTAAACACCCTGGTTGGCCTGTGAGCCGGAGTTGGGCTGAACGTTGGCGGCTTCGGCACCAAACAGTTCTTTCAGCCGCTCAATCGCCAGTTGCTCGGCAATATCCACAAACTCGCAACCACCGTAATAACGCTTGCCTGGATAACCTTCGGCATACTTGTTGGTAAGCTGTGTGCCCTGTGCCTGCATAACAGCAGGACTGGTGTAGTTTTCAGAGGCGATCAGCTCAATGTGCTGTTCCTGACGTACGGTTTCTTTCTGGATGGCATCCCACAATGCGGGGTCTACTTTGTCCAGGGTTAGGGAACGATCAAACATGTGTTTTCCTGAATTTATAAAAAGCAAAAAAAATTAAATGGTCACTTTAGGATTGAGTGTATACAGTCCGGTAATGCTGTCGCTGGCCAATATATGCGGATTGATGACTTTAAGGACATCTTCGGTGCTAAATCGGCCTTCAAGAGGAACCGTTTCTATATCCAGGGCGTAAAGCGTGAATTCATAACGGTGCGCCAGCGCATCATTAAAAGGGGGACATGGGCCATCATAGCCGTAGTAATCGCCTTTCATATCGTGGTCGCTGGCAAACCAGGTGGTGTAGTCATTAATGCCCTGGCGCATGTTGCGCGGCGCAGTTGGACCGTTTTTCCCCTTGGGTGTCACCTCTTTGGAGAATTCACCTTCTTCAATGGCCGTCACGCTGGCCGGAATGTCAACCAGCACCCAGTGATAGAAATTGGCACGGGGCAAATCGGCCGGTACTTCACGGTCTTCCTGGTTGACATCATCAGGTTTGCTGGGCGCATCCGGGTCACGGCAAATCAATACGAAAGACTGGGTGCCTTCGGGCGCACCTTCCCAAGAGAAATGCGGATTCAGATTATCGGACAGTGCAATATGTGCCACCGCATCCTGTTTGCCAAAAGCATAACGTGGGTGTATGACCTGGCCGTTAACGATTGACTGACTGAGTAATTTCATAGATCCCCCAATAAAACCTGATGTTAATAGATGGAAGTCAATTAATTGACAGTAATGCGGGCAAATTTGCGTTTGCCAACCTGTACGACATAAGTACCTGCCTCAAGCTGCAGGGATTTATCTTCAACCCGCTGGCCATCAACACGCACGCCACCCTGGACAATATTGCGCTGGGCTTCCGAGCCGGAACTGGACAGGCCTGATTCCCGGAGCACCTTGACAATGCCCAATGGGCCACCTGGCAACTGGATCTCAGGCATCTCATCGGGGATGGCGCCATCGCGGAAGCGGGCCTCAAAATTGGCCAGGGCTTCTTCGGCCGCCTTGGCGGAATGGAAACGGGTAATAATTTCCTGGGCCAGCATGACCTTGATGTCACGCGGGTTGCGCCCTTCTTCGGTTTGTTTTTTAAAGCCGGCAATTTCTTCCAGGGAAAGGAAAGAAAGCAGCTCGTAATAGCTCCACATGAGTGTGTCTGAAATAGACATGAGCTTGCCAAACATGGAGTCGGGCGCTTCGGTAATGCCAATGTAATTATTCTTGGATTTGGACATTTTATCGACGCCGTCAAGCCCGACCAGCAACGGCATGGTTAGCACGCATTGGGGCTCTTGACCATATTCTTTTTGCAGTTCGCGCCCCACCAGCAGATTGAATTTCTGGTCGGTGCCGCCCAGTTCAAGGTCGGACTTGAGCACGACAGAATCGTAACCTTGCAGCAATGGGTATAAAAACTCGTGAACGGCAATGGGTACGCCACCCTTGAAACGCTTGGTGAAATCATCGCGCTCCATCATGCGGGCCACGGTATAGCGTGAGGCCAGCTGGATTAAACCACTAGCCCCCAATTGTTCGCACCAGTCGGCGTTGTAACGGATTTCAGTGCGTTCAGGGTCCAGCACCATGCTGGCCTGTTCGTAATAGGTTTTTGCGTTTTCTTCAACCTGTTCTTTGGTTAGTGGCGGGCGGGTTGCATTACGGCCGCTGGGGTCACCAATCATGGAGGTGAAGTTGCCAATGAGAAAAATGACATTGTGCCCAAGGTCTTGCAGCTGACGCATTTTATTAAGGACAACGGTATGACCCAGGTGAATATCGGGCGCGGTAGGGTCTAGCCCAAGTTTAATACGCAGCGGCGTATTGGTATCACGGCTCTTTTGCAACTTTTTGGCAAACTCTGACTCGACCAGCAGCTCATCGCACCCGCGCAAGACAATACGCAAGTCATTCTGGACTTCTGGAGAAACAGGTGATTCGGAAGATGACATAAAAACTTTATCCAATGCAAAACATAAACACCCCAGTAGCAAAATGTAACCGGGATGATAATGGGGTAGACCTGCTATTATCGCTTTTTTCCTGCGATTCAGTGCTAAATTATACCTTTTTATCCAAATTCAGATTGCATATGTCTCCTGTACAGGATACTCAATATTTCATCGGCCTCATGTCCGGCACCAGCACCGATGGCGTTGACGGGGTCATTGCCGCCTTTTCACCCGAACAACCTCCCCGCCTTCTTGCCCGGGCCAGCCTGCCCATGCCGGCTTTGTTAAGGCAGCATTTGCTTGCGCTGAATGTGCCAGGGCACAATGAATTGGAAAAATCCTGTCTGGCTGCCAATGAACTGGCCCATTTGTATGCCCAAGTTTGTACGCAGTTGCTGAAGCAGGCACAACTGGCACCGAAACAGGTGACCGCCATTGGTGCCCACGGGCAAACCGTGCGCCATCGTCCCGAACTGGGCTACACCATACAGCTGAATGCACCGGCCTTATTAAGCGAGCTTACGCAGATTGCGGTGGTAGCCGATTTTCGCAGCAAAGACATTGCCGCCGGCGGGCAAGGCGCCCCTTTGGTGCCCGCTTTTCACCAGGCTTTGTTTGGTGTACACCGACCCGTTACCGTATTAAACCTGGGCGGCATGGCCAATATTAGTATTTTGCACCCCGCAACAGAAATCAG
>Ga0265295_1005871_pt1 | contig 15321 bp, 12 predicted proteins | sample Munlansysbiofilm_FD_192503 | JGI IMG/M metagenome (GOLD analysis project Ga0265295, IMG submission 192503) | Leachate microbial communities from a municipal landfill in Southern Ontario, Canada - Methane capture system biofilm | ecosystem: Engineered > Solid waste > Landfill > Unclassified ... | reverse complement strand
CTCCCCTAGCTCCGGGGCGACGGTCAGGGCGCGACGTATGCACTCATCGAGGCCCAGCACCAGCTTTCCGGTCTTTTCCTCCCCGGAGAAGACGGGCGAGGCAACGAACAGGACAGCGATCACAATCATGATGGTATGCAAGTGAAATCTCATGTTATCCTCCTTCCGGTCAGTCCACGTTTCCATGGATATACTTGCTGACCAGCCCCTCGAAATCTATTGCGGATTCGGTTTCGCGGATACGGGCGCCGTCTTTCAGAATCCTTTCCGAACCGCCCGGTTTCAGCTGAACGTATTTGTCGCCGATGATCCCCCGGGTACGCACCGAGGCGATCACGTCATCCTGTATTTCAACCCCTGAATTGATGCGCAGGGCGACACTGGCCGTATAACCCTGGCCTGGGTCGAGCGCGATTCGGTCCACCCGCCCTACCTCCACACCGGCAATCTCGACGGAAGCGCCGCTTCTCAGTCCCGAGACCGAATCGAAATTGGCGGTCACCCGGTACGTGTCTCCCCCGACTATTTCCATCTTGCCTAGCCTGACGGAAAGATAGGTCAGGCAGAGGATCCCCAGCAGAACGAAAATCCCTACGATTGTTTCAAGTCTTGCCTTATTGGTATCCATAATATGTCACCTGCGCATTTCAGAAAATATGGGCGCCTCGCCCAAGGGCCCGCCTGGATTTCTCACACAAGGCGAAGCGGCCCGTCCAGTTCACCGTTCACGAACTGGCACACCACGGGATCTCCGGATCTCCTGATCTCTTCCGGCGTGCCTCTCATCTGTATCCGCCCCTGGTAGAGCATGGCCACATAGTCGCATATATCGAAAATGGCCGGCACCTCGTGGGTGACGATCACCGCGGTGAACCCGAATCGCGCGTGGGTATCCTTTATGAGGCGGTGCATGGCATTGCTGATGATCGGATCCAGTCCGGTTGTCGGCTCGTCAAAGAGTATGATGCGGGGGTTGAGAAGAAGGGCCCTCGCCAGGCCGACCCTTTTCTTCATGCCGCCGGATAGCTGGTCCGGGTACTTCCGGTCCACGTCCCTCAGCCCCACATTCTCCAGCGCCTCATGGACCCTGTCCCGGATATCGTTCCGCGACAGGCGTGTCTTCTCCTCCAGAGGGAAGGCCACGTTCTCGAATACGCTCATGGAATCAAAGAGGGCCACATTCTGGAAAAGCATCCCGAATTTTTCCCGGACCCGGTTCAGTTCCCGCCGACCCATGTGGGTAATGTCCTCACCGTCGATGATGATGCGCCCCATATCCGGTTTCATGAGACCGATGATGTGCCGGAGAAGAACGCTCTTCCCCTCTCCGCTGGGTCCGATGACAGCCGTTATCTTCCCCGCTGGAATTTCCATGTCCAGATTGTTAAGCACAACCTGGCCGCTGAACGATTTTGTGACCCGCAGCATTTCTATCATCTACAGACCCTGTATCCGGCCACTCCCTGACAAGGTGGCATTTGAAGATATTTTTTTTCTACAACAGAACCGAGGTAAGGAAATAATCCCATATGAGTATCGAAACCGATGACATGACCACCGCCGCCGTGGTGGCGCGCGATACTCCCTCCGCGCCGCGGGATGTGAAGTACCCCTTGTAGCAGCATACCCAGGCTATGATGAGACCGAATGACAAAGATTTTATGAGCCCTGAGTAGACATCCTTCCATTCAACGCTTTTTTCCATCTCATGGATGTAGGCGCCCGGGTTGACTCCCATAAGCTTTACCCCCACCAGATAACCGCCGAATATCCCCACCACGTCGAAAATCGCGCACAACAGCGGCAGAGCGATAAGGGCGGCGAGGATTCTGGGCGACATCAGATACTTGAAGGGCTCCAGGGCCATGGTTTCCAGCGCGTCTATCTGTTCGGTGATCCGCATGATCCCGATCTCGGCGGTCATGGCGCTGCCGGCGCGTCCTGTAACCATGAGAGCGGACAGCACCGGGCCAAGCTCCCGGATCAGGGAAAGGGCCACCACGGAACCCAGCATCCCTTCGGACCCGAACTTCGTCAGGGTATAGTATCCCTGAAGAGCCAGAACCATGCCCGTGAACGCCGCGGTGAGAAAGATTACGAAAAATGATTTCGCGCCGATGAAATGCAACTGTTTCAGGACATGAATCGGTTTCCCGGGCGCGCGGACGATCATGTAAAACGCATAAAGGATAAAAAGGAGCATCCGCCCCATCTCCCTCAGCAGGGAGATGGCAAGTCCGCCCATGTGGGCAATGATCGATTGCACAAAAAAACCTCCGAACACCGTTCACGAAGTATAGGTAAAGAACATTGACAAGTAAAGATGGTGATTCCAGGGAAACCAGTCAGGCCTCTCCCAGATCGCGAATCGTCCCCCCGGCCAGGACAGTGAAGACGCGTGAGCGCCAGACAACCCGGCTGCCGAGAAAAGAGAGTGCCCAGACACCGGAAGCCAGGATATCCCGAAGCGGTAGAAGCCACAGGAATCGTGGAAACAACCCGTCCCGAACGAATGCCCGGCTGAAAACCATACAGACCAGGAGTCTTGAGACGCCAAGGATTCCCGCCGCCATCCATCCATGCAGGGAAAACCCGCTCACCGCAAGGGCCAGAATGATCGCCGGAACCGGCTGGGTGACGACCGAGGCAAAATAGCCGGCCTGCCTGCTGGCGCGCATGGTGCGCGCCCATCTCAACTGACGGGAGAGTATCCCCGAAAGGGTTTCCCTCCTCATGACGCTCTCGACGAAAAAGGCGGAAAGCTCCAGGCGGTACCCGGCGCGATGTATCATATTGCCAAGCTGGTAGTCATCCGCCAGGTAATCAACCAGCGCCTGGAAACCGCCTATCTTCTCCAGCGCTTCCCGGCGCACGGCCATGGAAGCGCCAAGGGCAAAGGTCAGCCCCTCCAGGGAAAGCGCCACCATGACATTGGGAATCATCTCCGCGGTAAACCCCATGGCCTCCAGGGCCGTGGGGATGTTTCTCACCCGGGGACTCCGGTAGAGGGAGGTTACCAGCCCTACGGAATTATCGCGGAACGGAGACGCCACCTGGCGCAGGTAGTCCGGATCAACCCTGATATCACTGTCACAGACAATCAGAATATCATGCCTTGCCAGCGGATAGGCATGCATCAGGTTACATACCTTGTAGTTGGGTCCGTGCACGGCAGGGTCGATGACCAGGCTCATATCCACCGCGGGATATTCATTCATCAGACGCCTGATAACACAGACCGCGGGGTCTTCTTCTTCAGCAACCGCAAAGACAATCTGGTAGCATGGGTAATCCTGGCGGCAGAACGAGGCAAAGTTCTCGAAGCTCTCTTCGTCCCCCCCCTTGACCGGCTTGAGTATGGTTATGGGGGGGGTGAATTCATCCACGTGCGGCGGCCGGCTGAAGAACCGCCTGGCGCAAACAAGGGAGAAAAGACCATAGCACAAAGGCAGCGAGATAAGTATATAGGGAATTATGGCACGCAACATGGATTACCCGAAAAAACAGGCCCGCGGAATTTAGGTAGACAAGGCAGGCATCAAAGAACTCTCGCGGATCACTACAGCGTCAGCCGGCCTTTTCCACCAGCACAAGATAGGGGGCAGCCGAAGAACGGTTCAACTGGCTGCTCCGCCAGGCATTGAATCTGCCAAAGGGCAATCGACGGGCCCACGACTCCACCGCCTCGGCCTCTTCCAGACCTCCCTCATGGCCAGTGTAAATGGAAACGGTGATAATGCCGCCCGGAAGAAGGAGATCCGATGCCTGCGTAAGGGCTTCTATCGTGGTGCAGGGAGAGGTTTTGACGTCACCTCCGGCGCCGGGCAGGAATCCGAGGTTAAAGACCACGGCCCTCACCTGTTCCCGCACATGCTCCGCCAACCGTTCATGACCGGCATGCAGGAGATGAACCCGGTCCCGACAACCCTCTCCCTCAAGGAGTTTTCCGGCGGCCTCCAATGCCCGCGCCTGTACGTCAAAGGCCCACACCTTCCCTTCAGTTCCCACAAGACGCGCGAGGAACAGGGTATCACGCCCCCTGCCGCAGGTGGCGTCGACAACACAATCCCCGGAACGCACAACACCCCGGAGAAAGTGGTGGGACAAATCCACCGCCCCGCCAAGGCCTCCTCCCCTTGCCGGCGCCTCCCGGGGCGCCACTAATCAGCCACCGCCGGCCGCTTTTCCCCAAAGATGGCCAGCACGGCGGGCAATGTGACTATGAAGGCTATCTGGCAGGCGACCATGCCCAGGGACATGACAGCTCCGATGCTGAACACGCCACGGTGACCGGCCACCATCAGGGCGCCGAAGCTTATCATTATAGTGAGAGTGTTGTAAATGACCCCGCGCCCTGTGCTGCTGGTGATAACACGGTATCCGCTCTCCCCCTCGCGCCGGAACCGGTTGATGATGTATATTCCTGAATCCACTGCAATGCCCAGAACGAGGGGCATGACAATTATATTGGCCGAATTGAAGCGGATACCGGCCAGCCACATGCCGCTCACCATGAACAGTACGCCGACCACCAGGGGTACCAGGCCTATCAGGGTGTAGCGGACGCTGCGGAAGGTTATAAGCAATATGATTACGATAGCCAGGAAGGCGTACAAAAAGGCCCCCCGGTAGGAATCGCGCATGATGGTCATGGACTCGAATACCATCACCGGCTCTCCCGTGGCGTTCGGTTCGATTTTTCGCACGTCGGTGAGAAACGCCTCCAGGGGTTTGCGGTCGAAGATTTCTTCTCTGGGGGCAATCTGGAGCAGACAGCGCCCTGTCACTCCAACGAAACGCCTGCGCAGCTCTTCGGGGATGTCCGCGGCGCGCACCGGCGTAACCGCGAGGCTGTCACGAAGAGTTTCCAGTTTCTCGGGGAGTCCGGCAAGCAGGTTTCCCTGAAAATCCCTCAGCATCCCCAGCGCATTCCGATCCTTTTCCTTCTCCAGACCCGCGAAGAAGCGATCCAGGGTTGCCAGGAATCCGGCAACTTCCTTGGCCTCGGGACGCCTCTCCCTCTCCAGACGCCGGACGAAGCGTTCCACGGTATCGCGGAAGTTTTCGAACACAACGGGCAGTTCCATTACGCTCAGGTCTTCATCGTAGGGCGCCGGCCTAACACCCGCCATCATGGAACGGATTTTCGCCATCTCCGCCAGTTTCGGTTCCTGATCTTCCGGGATAAAGGACGCGATACTCACCACATGGTCGACGGTAGGCAGGGCCTCCAGGGCCTTTGAACGGGCAACGGCTTCTTCCGGGGTACGGGCTGACGCCACCGCGAAATATCCGGAGTTTTCGGAACTCTTCATCAACTTGTAGGCATAGGAGACCGACTCGAGCCCCTTTGCCTGGAGGTTCATCAGGTTATAATCGAAATCGATCCTCGATAATGGATACAGCGATGCAAGGCACAGAACAGCCGTGACAACCAGCACCATCTTCGGATGAACGAACAGCAGAGGCCTGGCTGCACGCGAGACGCCTGAGGAGGAATCCGGAAGGGGCGCGGAATCGGCAATTGCGGCCCGGACACCGATCCTGCGGTTCTTTTTACCGTATCTTACCGGAATCATCAGCATGGCCGGCAGCACGGTGAATGTGACGAGCACGCAGATGCCTATTCCTATGGCGGCAATAATCCCCAGCTCGGAGATTCCCTTGAAGTCGGTGAACACAAATGTCAGGAACGCCGCCGCCACAGTCGCGGCGGCCATGGTGATGGCCCACAGATTCCTGTACAGGGCTATTCTCAGCGCTTCCACACGCAGGTGTCCGCCGCGAAGCTCCTCCTGGTATCTGAGCACTATCTGGATGCCGTATTCTATGCCTATTCCTATCAGCATCACGGCAAAGACCATGGAGAGTATGTTCAGATGCCCGACCACCATTGTGGCCATGCCAAAGGAGAGGGCGATGGCGACCAGCAGGGAGATCATGGCGGCAAAGGCGTTAGCCGCCCCGCGAAACGCAAACAGCAGGAGAACGACGGTTAGAACGATGGAAATAACCGTAGCAAGCGCAATGTCGCGCTGGCTGGTTGCCATCTCCTCATATTCCAGCACCGGCACACCGGTAAGACCGGCCTTTACTCCGGCGAAACGGGGATCACTGGACACCCGCCTTATCTCTTCCCGCACAGCGGCAATGGACTTCTCGGCCGGAACAAAGCTCCCGCTCTCCTTCACCGGCAGAACGGTCAGGATATGCATCTTTCCCGCCTCGACCAAGCGGGAAGACTTTCCATCCCGTCCGCTGCCCAGGAAAAACTCGTCCAGGGAAAACGTCCCTCCTCCCGGTTTTGAGAAACGGTCCAGACCCAGCCCCAGCCTGTCCAGCATAAAGGTGAGGCTCGACAGTTGTTCTTCGGCGCCGGTCGCGCCGGGCTGCTCCTTCATGTACTCTTCCATACGCGCAGTGAGAGAGGTGAACAATGTCTGAACCGAAGGCGAGGCAGACAGGTCCTTCAGCACCGGCATCGCCATCGAGATATTACTTCCAAGGGTGCGAAGATCTTCCAGGGGAAGAAAGAGCATGCCGTTTTTCTGGAAGAACGGCATGCCGTTTGGATAGAAGACCTCATGAAACATATCTTTCCGTTTCTGAAGGCGGGCGAAAAGTTCCCGGCCGAAACGACCCGCCTTATCCGGATCATCGCTTTCCACAACGATGACAATCTCCTCCGTATCGCCGAACTCCTGCCTGTATTCACGATAATCCCGGTGGAACTTGCTGTTCTTGGGCATCAGATCATCCCTGCCGGTGAGAAACTCCAGATTGTTTTTCGTGTACACAATGGAAAGCGCCGACAGAAGCAGGGCGCCCAGCACTATGGCCAATGGATAGCGGGCGACAAAATCAAAAAAGCCTCCGCCCTTTCCTTTAATATTTTTCATAATAAAAATACCCTCCTGATAAAAAGCGGCATGAGGTTAACATAGCCGTTACGCGAAATCAACAGCTCCACATCCTCTTCTTTGAAACGCAACGCCTTGAAACAACAGAGAAACATTGCAAGAAAAATGAAAAGAGGTATACCTTTTAAGAAAAATATGTTAGAAATTTTCGGAAATTTATCATAATGCCTTTTTGCGGCCCAAGCAAAGGCGCCGATTTTTTGTCTCTCCGGAGTTTACTGTAATGAAATCCTACAAATACCCTATTTCACATGCATTAACATCCTTCAACGGCGCTCTGGCCGAAAGGGTCGAGCCCCGGAAACCGGACAAGCCAGGCGCCAAGGTTCACCGTCTCCCCGCCACCATCTGGAAAAAGAAGCCGGTGGAAGCCAAGAACCCCCTGGACGCGACCATCAGGCGGAGTAGTGAGTTTTTCTTCCGGGAGCAGGTTTCGGAAGGATACTGGTGGGCGGAACTGGAATCCAATGTGACCATAACCGCCGAGTATATCATGCTGTTCCATTTCCTCGGCATGGTTGACAAGGGGCGAGAAAAGAAACTAGCCAATTATATTCTCAGCAAACAGACCGAAGGTGGCTACTGGACCATATACTACGATGGTCCCGGCGATCTCTCCACCACTGTCGAGGCATATTTCGCCCTGAAACTGTCGGGATACTCATCCGACCATCCGGCAATGGAAAAGGCTCGCCTCTTCATCCTTGAAAATGGCGGCATCATAAAGACCAGGGTCTTCACCAAGATATTCCTGGCCCTCTTCGGAGAATTCGCCTGGTTCGGGGTGCCCTCCATGCCCATAGAACTGGCGCTGGTTCCCAACTGGGCCTTCCTGAACATGTACGAGCTTTCCAGCTGGTCACGGGCGACCATCACTCCTCTCGCCATCGTGATGGCTACCCGTCCCGTCCGCAGGCTGCCGCCACGCGCTCGGGTCCAGGAACTCTATGTCCGTCCCCCCCGGCCCACGGACTACACCTTTACCAAGGAAGAAGGCATTCTGACCTGGAAGAACTTCTTCATCGGCGTGGATCACATTCTGAAGATCTACGAACGGAGCCCCATAAGGCCACTGATGAAAAGAGCCATGTCCTTTGCCGAAAAATGGGTTCTGGATCACCAGGAATCATCAGGAGACTGGGGCGGTATTCAGCCCGCAATGCTCAATTCCATTCTCGCCCTTCACTGTCTCGGATATGCCAATGACCATCCCGTTATCCAGAAGGGCCTGGAGGCCCTGGCCGGTTTCTGCATTGAAAGCGAAGACAGCATTGTCCTCCAGTCCTGCATCTCTCCAGTGTGGGATACCGCATTGGCGCTCAAGGGTCTTATAGACGCGGGCGTACCCAACGACCACCCATCCCTGGTAAAGGCCACCCAGTGGCTTCTGGAACGGGAAGTGCGCAAGCAGGGTGACTGGAAGATCAAATGTCCGGACCTGGAACCGGGCGGCTGGGCATTCGAATTTCTTAACGACTGGTATCCGGACGTGGATGATTCCGGGGTCGTCATGATGGCCATCAAGAATGTCAAGACCAAGAACGCCAAGGCTAAGGATGAAGCAATAAAACGGGGCGTCCGTTGGTGCCTGGGGATGCAGAGCAAGAACGGGGGATGGGGCGCTTTCGACAAGGACAACACCAAGCACATACTCAACAAGATCCCGTTCGCAGACCTTGAAGCGCTCATAGATCCGCCCACCGCAGACCTGACCGGCAGGATGCTGGAGCTTATGGGAACCTTCGACTATCCCAAAGATCATCCCGCCGCAGTTCGCGCCCTGGATTTCATCAAGAGAAATCAGGAGCCCGACGGCCCCTGGTGGGGACGCTGGGGAGTAAACTACATATACGGCACGTGGTCCGTACTGTGCGGCCTTCAGTCCATAGGAGAGGACCCGGCGCAACCTTACATCAGAAAAGCCGTTAACTGGCTGAAGTCCAAGCAGAACCAGGACGGAGGATGGGGCGAAAGCTGTGAATCCTATAACGATTCGTCTCTTGCCGGCATAGGCGAAACCACTCCTTCCCAGACCGCATGGGCTCTCCTGGCGCTCATGGCCGCCGGAGAAGAGAGATCGGCTTCGGTCTCAGACGGCATCCAGTATCTCATCAGAACCCAGAAACCGGACGGAACCTGGGATGAAGACCATTTTACAGGAACCGGTTTCCCCAAGTATTTCATGATCAAATACTACATCTACCGCAACTGTTTCCCTCTGATGGCCCTTGGCAAATACAGAACCCTTCTGGGCGAAAGCTGCTGACAACCCGCCTCTCTTCTTCACGGGACGCCGGTCCCGTCAAAGAGAAGCTCTTCTTCTATGAAAAAAGTATTCATAACCGGAGCGACCGGTTTTATAGGAGCAACCCTGGCGCGGGAGCTAATCCAGGAAGGATGCGAGGTCAAGGCCCTGGTAAGGCCGGGGTCGGTCAGGACAAACCTGTCGGGACTTCCCATTCAATTCCACGAAGGAGATCTGCGTGACGCGGAATCGCTGGAAAAGGGCCTTGAGGGGTGCGACACCCTGTTCCATGCCGCGGCGGATTACCGCCTCTGGACAAGAACCCCGGAGGGCATGTATGACGTGAATGTGGGAGGCACCCGCGCCATCCTCGAAGCGGCCCTGAAGCGCAACCTGTCGCGAGTCGTATACACCAGCAGCGTTGGAACCCTCGGCAACCCCGGCGATGGTACTCCGGGAACCGAAGATACCCCCGTTTCTTTCAGGGAGATGGTGGGCCATTACAAAAAGAGCAAGTTTCTGGCCGAGCGAGAAGCGGAAAAATTCATCCAGCGAGGCCTTCCACTGGTCATTGTAAACCCGTCGACTCCCGTGGGCAGGCTGGATATCAAACCGACTCCCACCGGCAAAATCATCGTCGACTTCCTGAACCGCAGGATGCCCGCCTATCTTGATACAGGTCTCAACCTCATAGACGTGGAGGACTGCGCGAAGGGTCACATCCTCGCCGCCCGTTACGGACGGACGGGAGAAAAGTACATCCTCGGCAACCAGAACCTGACCCTGCGTGATATTTTTTTCCTTCTGGAAGAGATATCAGGGGTACGGGCCCCTCGCGTCAGACTTCCATACACCCCAATCCTTCTGGCTGCATACGCCAACGAGGCGATTTCGCGGGTCACGGGCAGGGAACCTCTCATACCGCTCGCGGGAGTGCGCATGGCGGGCAAGCTGATGTATTTTGAACCATCAAAAGCGATCCGGGAACTTGGACTCCCCCAGCAACCGGTAAAAGCAGCGCTGGAAAAAGCCGTGGAATGGTTTCGGGCGGAGGGTTACGTACGAGTTTGAAACCATGGAGCGCCGGCCGAAGATTCATGCGGCGCGATTCATCAAACATGCAATTACGGGGGTCACACATGTACCCACTCCTTCAAAATATCAATGGTCCCGAAGACCTGAAACAACTGAAAGAAGATGAGCTTCCCCTCCTGGGAGAGGAAATCCGTCGTTTTCTTCTGGATACGGTTTCTGAAACCGGGGGTCATCTGGCGTCCAATCTCGGCTGTGTAGAATTGACCATAGCCCTCCATTACTGTTTTGATTCGCCGTCCGACAGGATCATCTGGGACGTAGGTCATCAGGCATATACCCACAAGATCCTTACAGGCCGCAGGGACGTGTTTCACACGCAGCGCCGCTACAAGGGAATCAGCGGTTTCCCGAAAAGAACCGAATCCCCACACGACGCGTTCGGGGCGGGTCATTCCTCCACTTCCATATCAGCGGGGCTAGGCATGGCCGCGGCCAACAGCCTGAACAGGAGGGACGCCAAGGTGATAGCCGTTATCGGAGACGGCTCGCTTACGGGAGGCATGGCTTTCGAGGCCCTCAACCAGGCAGGTCACCTGAGAAAGAACCTGATCGTCATCCTCAACGACAATGAAATGTCCATCTCGAAGAATGTGGGCGCTTTCTCATCCTTCATATCACGAAAACTGACCGGCAAGTATTTCCGGGAACTGAAAAGAGAGATGCAGTCTCTCATCAAGGGCATACCGGCCATCGGAGGCAATATCCTACATTTTGCCCGCAAGGCGGAGAACTCCCTGAAGGGCTTCCTTACGCCCGGAACACTTTTCGAAGCGCTGGGCTTCGATTATGTGGGACCCATCCAGGGACACGACCTGCGGCAGTTGACCGAATTGTTCCGGAGCTGCAAAGGTGTTGACGGCCCCATCCTCATCCATGTAATGACCACCAAGGGAAAGGGATACCCACCGGCGGAAGAGACTCCGGATATCTTCCATGGAGTCGGTCCTTTTGATGTCGCCACCGGGACCGTCAAGGCAGGCAAGGGCGCTCCCCCCTCCTTCACGTCCGTGTTCGGCCGGACAATGGTTAAACTGGGCGAGATGGATGAAAAAATCATCGCCGTTACCGCGGCCATGCCCGACGGCACCGGGCTCACGCCTTTCGCCAAGGCCTTTCCGAACCGTTTCTTCGATGTAGGCATAGCCGAACAACACGCCCTTACCTTCTCAGCCGGACTGGCGGCGGAGGGTTTTCGGCCCGTGGCGGCCATCTACTCCACTTTCGCCCAGAGGGCCTATGACCAGATATTTCACGATGTGTGCCTGCAGAAACTGCCAGTGACCATGGCTCTTGACCGGGGCGGCCTGGTGGGTGACGACGGACCGACTCACCACGGCGTGTTTGATCTCTCCTTCCTGAGACACCTCCCCGAAATGACGGTAATGGCCCCCAAGGACGAAAACGAGCTCCAGCACATGCTGAAGACGGCCGTATACTCGGGACGCCCTGTCGCCCTCCGTTATCCGAGGGGAGCGGGTTTCGGCGTTCCCATGGACACGGATCCGACCTCCATGGAGATCGGAAAGGGCGAAATCCTGGAGGAAGGAGACGACCTGGCAATCATAGCCATCGGCTCAACGGTCTTCCCCGCCCTCGAGGCCTGCCTCATGCTCGCCGCTGAAGGCATCCGCGCCACGGTTGTCAACGCCCGTTTCGTGAAACCCCTGGACAAGGACCTGATCCTGAACGCCGCCTCACTAACCGGCGCACTGCTGACAGTGGAGGAAAATGCTCTGGCCGGCGGCTTCGGCTCCGCAATCCTCGAACTCCTTGAGGCTTCCGGGATATCCGATGTAAGGGTAAAAAGGATCGGCATTCCGGACCGATTCATCGAGCATGGCAGCCAGGCGCAACTCCGCTCCGACCTGGGACTGGACGCAGCCGGCATTGCCTCATCGGCAAGAGAGTTTCTCGCCCGGCGCGGCTCGAGCGCTCCGGCGCTGACACGTATCAAGTAGGACCCCCCTTCACCCCTGCTCACGCGAAAGGAAGAGTATTACCCATGCGTTTTCCCCTAAGACTGAATCTGGACCTGTCCAACTACATCATGCGGAACAAGTTTCGCGGGATAGAACAATTCCCTCTCGTTCTGATGCTGGAACCGACACACCTCTGCAATCTCTCCTGTTCAGGATGCGGACGCATCCGCGAATACGCCGACACACTATCACTGGAAATGTCCCTGGACGAATGCCTTGGCTCCGTGGACGAATGCCCGGCGCCGGTCGTTACCATAACCGGGGGCGAGCCTCTACTCTACTCACATGTCTATGATCTGATTGAAGGGGTTCTGGCTCGAAAGAAGCACATCTACTTCTGCACCAACGGAATCCTCCTGGAGGAGTCCCTGCCCAGGATGCGGCCCCATCCGAATTTCACCCTTAACATCCACATGGACGGCATGGAAGCAACCCATAACAGGATACTGGAGCACTCCGACGCCTTTGCCATCGCCGTCGCCGGGATACGCGCGGCCAAAAAGGCCGGCTTCCGCGTCTGGACCAACACCACCATTTTCAACGAAACGGATCTGCGAGAGATTGACGAGCTCTTCACCACTCTGGCGGGTATCGGCGTAGACGGCTTTCTGGTGGCGCCTGGCTTCGATTACGAGGCGGTCGGCGAAAAACTCTTTCTGGAGCGCCGGGAGATCGAACGAAAATTCCGCGATGTGTTCGAGATGAGCAAGAGGCACAGGATTCTCTCAACCCCCATGTATATGCGCTTTCTCATGGGGGACAAAAAGCTGGAGTGCACGCCTTGGGGCAATCCCACGCGGAATCCAATGGGATGGAAGGCCCCCTGCTACCTGATTACCGACACCCATTACGCAACCTACCGGGAGATGATGGAAAAGACCCAATGGGAAAAGTACGGCGTGGGAAAGGACGAACGCTGCGCCCAGTGCATGATGCATTGCGGATTTGAGCCTTCAGTGGTAAGGGAACTGGGGAAAAACTGGCGGGACATGTGGGAGATGATAGTCTGGAATCTGCGGTAACCCCTTCCACGTACAAAACAGGAACAGAAAAAACCGGGCCTGATTGCTTTCAAGGTCCGGTTTTTTCGTATACTACGTTACGGTATGCCGCGCCGTACTATTTAGAACCTTCAGTGTCGAATTTCTGCAAAGGGCTCCCCTCCACCAGCCGCGCGCGGCCGGCGGCCTGATCCCAGAGCGTCAGATACCCCTTCCAACCCTTCTTGTTCAGGAGTTCCCGGATATGCCCGACAACAACCGGATCAGGTGAGGAATGAAAGGCGTTGTACCCCGAGTACCCCCCGGGAGGCACGAGCCTGTAGGCGCCGAAACCGAAACTCTCGGTCCGTTTCACAAGAAGGGGGACCCCATCCGGCCAGTGATGCTCTTCCAGCCTGGTCCATCCGCAGACCGGGCACATGACCCGGCGCGCGCTGTTGTCTACCCATCGCTCGGTATCGATACGCGCATACTCAAACCCGCACTGACTGCATTTTTCATGCATTTCAGACAAGTTTTGCATAGAAAAGAACTCCTTTGTATGTAGTGGGGATCAACGACCGGATACATGCGCGCAAAGTCAAACCGGAGGTTGCGAGCCGCCCTTGCGCAACGTGGAGAGGAAAACGGCATTCCAGTCAACGAGATATATATAGACGATTTTTAGAGTGATGCAATTCTTTTTGACCCGAACGTGGACCTTGTGCTAAAGGATGAGGAGAACATTCAGGAGAAACGCCATGAAACTGGAAGAGTTCTGCAAGATGCTACACAACTCGCTGTCCGCCGAAAAATCCAACGAAGGCAGACTGGAAACAGCGGTAAAGTTCACGGCAAAGGCATTCTCGGTTAATCAGGATGAAGTGGCCGTTTTTCTGCTCGATTCCAATGGTGAGGCCCTCCATTTCGCCTGGCCGCTGCGTCTCAGGGACGCGGGAGTAGTGCCGGTTTCCGCCGCCAATCCCCTGGTGGCCAAGACGGCGCGGGAGAAAAAGGGCTTCCTGAACAACTCTTTCGCGGTCACGCCCCACGCATCCTTCTTTGAGCTGTTTCACGGCAATGCCCCCCGGCCTCTGCCCATCCAGAAGATCATGAGCGTCCCGCTGATCCGCGCCGGTCAGGTCACTGGTGTTGTACAGGTCTCACGAAAAGCCCCCGATATGGCAAGCGCCGGCCCCGACTTTTCCAGGAACGAACTGCTTGCTCTGGAAAGGATCGCCTCAATCATCGGCGATTTTCTGAGCAGGGATTAGCGGGAGGAGACCATATCCTGGCCAGGATTACCCTCGAACGAGATCACTCCCCGTCCCTGGCTTTAAGCCGGGCCGCGATAGCCTCCGCTTCCAGCCGGACCTCTCCCTGCACCCCGCTGGCCATCTCCTTGAAGACCGCGGCCCCCTTCTCCAGTTCGTCCTCGCCGATAATGAGAGTAAATCCGGCCCGCAGCTTGTCAGCACGTCTCAGCTGACTCTTCAGACTCTTTCCCTCATAGTCCATCTCCACATACACGCCCATGCACTGCAAGCGGCACATGAGGACAAACGCCGCGTCGCCGGCGGCTTCGCCATGGTATGCGATGAACAGGTCAGGACGCTTTTCCAGCCCTTGTCCGTCAAGGAGCAGGACAACCCTCTCCACCCCGAGGGCGAAACCGATGCCGGGAAGGTCAGGGCCACCTAGCTCCTGGATAAGACGGTCGTACCGTCCACCCGCGGCAACGGCGCTCTGTGATCCGAGAAGACCGGTTACAAGCTCGAATGTGGTGCGAGTGTAATAGTCCAGTCCGCGAACCATACGCGGATTAATCTCGTAGGAGGTACCGGCCGAGTCCAGGTACTTCCTTGTGCGGTCGAAATGGTCTTCGCAACCAGCGCAAAGGTGATCAAGAACTGACGGAGCGCCCACAATCGCATCGCGGCATCCGTCCACCTTGCAGTCCAGCGCGCGGAGGGGGTTTGTTTCATACCTGCGCTTGCAGTCATCGCAGAGAGAGCCCAGGCGTTCACGCAAAAACTCCCTGAGGGCCTTGCGATATCCGGGCCTGCACTCATGACAGCCGAGGGAATTTATCTGCAACCTGG
>Ga0265295_1005870_pt1 | contig 15321 bp, 10 predicted proteins | sample Munlansysbiofilm_FD_192503 | JGI IMG/M metagenome (GOLD analysis project Ga0265295, IMG submission 192503) | Leachate microbial communities from a municipal landfill in Southern Ontario, Canada - Methane capture system biofilm | ecosystem: Engineered > Solid waste > Landfill > Unclassified ... | reverse complement strand
CACGCCCTTGGTTCTGAGGCATCTCATGGCGTTCAGCACCGCTATCACCATCACGCCCACGTCCCCGAACACCGCCGCATACATACCGAGCACCCCTGCCGAGACCAGGACAATTATGACGGCCTTCACGGCCAATGCGAACACTATGTTCTGGCGGACTATGCGCATGGTGCGTTTCGAGATCCTGATGGCGGTGACGACGTTGGACGGGGCGTCGTTCAGCAGGACCACGTCGGCGGCGTCTATCGCCGCGTCCGAACCAAGACCGCCCATGGCTATGCCGACGTCGGACCTGGCCAGAGACGGGGCGTCGTTTATGCCGTCCCCCACGAACACGGTGCTGCCCCCGGATCCGGATATCATCTCCTCAAGTATCCTCAGCTTGTCCTCCGGCAGGAGCTCGTAACGGACCTCGTCTATCCCCAGACGGTCCGCGATGCCCTCCGCCGCCTCCCGGTTGTCCCCCGTCAGCATGACCGTCCTTATGCCCATCCCCCTCAGCGAGCCGACGGTCCATTCGGAGTCGGTCTTGGCCGTGTCGGACAGCGCTATGTGGCCCAGGTAGCCGTCCTCCGACGCCATGTGGACCTTGGTCCCGGAGCAGCAACCGTCCCTGGGGGCGTGCCCCAGGTCCATCATCATCCGCGAGCTGCCCGCGTGTATCCTGCGGCCCTCCACCTCTGTGACCACACCCATTCCCGGGACGGCCATGGAGACACCCACGGACGACGAGTCCATGGCCCTGCAGTTCCTCTCCCGTATGCCCGCGGATATGGGATGGTCGGAGTAGAACTCGGCCTTCGCTGCCAGCCCCACCAGCTCCTCCTCGGAGATCCCGTCGGGATGTACGTCGGTCACCGAGAACGTGCCCTTGGTCAGAGTGCCCGTTTTGTCGAAAACGACCGTGTCCGTCTTCGCCAGCATCTCCAGGTAGTTTCCCCCCTTGACGAGTATACCGAATCTTGAGGCGCAGCCGATCCCGCAGAAGAACCCTAAAGGTATCGACAGCACGAGGGCGCACGGGCACGAGACCACCAGCAGCGCCAGCGCCCTGTAGGTCCAGGTCCCGGAGTCGAGGCCGAGTACCAGTATCGGGAACGCGGCCACCGTCAACGCGAGGAGGCAGACGAACGGGGTGTAGTATCTCGCGAAGACGGTGATGAACCTCTCGGATCTGGATTTCCTGGAGGCGGACTCCTCTATCATCTCCATGATGCGGACCGCGCTGGAGTCCCCGTACTCCTTTGTGACCCTGACGGTCACCTTGCAGGAGAGGTCGATGAATCCCGCCAGTATCTCGTCCCCGGGTCCGGCGTCCCGCGGGACGGACTCCCCGGTGAGGGTCTTGGTGTCGAAGGAGGAACAGCCCTCCGTCACGACGCCGTCCAGTGGCACCTTCTCCCCGGGTTTCACGATGATGGTCTCGCCCACGGAGACCTTCTCCGGATGCACGGACACCAGCTCGCCGCCCCTGACGACGTTGGCGCTGTCCGGAACTATATCGAGCAGCGCTGATACGGATTTCCTGGACCTTTCGACCGCACGCTCCTCGAACATCTCCCCCACGTTGAAGAACAGCATCACGGCCAACGCCTCGGGGTACTCCCCGATGGCGAACGCCCCCAGCGTGGCTATCAGCATAAGCAGGTTCTCGTCGAACAGGGTGCCGTTCCGGATGTTCCTCACGAATCTCAGGAAGATGCCGTACGCCGACACCAGATAGCCCGCTCCGAAGACGGCCAGCAGGACGAGCCGATCCGCATTCAGGACGAGGTCGGAGCAGAGACCGATGACGAAGAGCACCGACACTGCCACGATCTTCGTGATATCGCGGTCCATCCTCATCGCGTCACCCTTCTCAGCGTCACATCAGCGTCGGCGCGGCATATGGATATCATCTCGATCGCATCGGACACCATACGGTCCGTGTCGGTTTCGGAGGCCTCCAGGATGACCCTGCGGGCAATGGGGGCGCATACGGTGCTTCCGCACCTCCCTGTGCCGCCGAGCCACCCTTCCAGCCAGGATGCGCGGTTCCGGGGGCACACGCCTCTCGCTTCCAGCGCGGCTCTCATCCTTTCCCCTCCTGCACGTGCTCCAGGGCCATCTCCAGCACGATCCTCACGTGTTCGTCGCACAGCGAGTAGTAGACGTATTTCCCGTCGCGCTCCCCTTTTATGAGGTTCGCATCCTTCAGTATCCTGAGCTGATGTGATACCGCGGACATGCTCATGTCCAAGGATTTGCTCAGCCCGCACACGCACATCCTCCCGGCGGTGTCCAGGGCCCACAGCAGCCTGACCCTGGTGCTGTCTCCGAAGATCCTGAAGAAGCCTGACAGGTCGTCGACCGTCCGCTCTTCCAGCATCCTGTCGCGGATGCTGTCGATGTCCTTTTGTTCCGTCCTGCAGTCCGTCGGCATCATATCAATCACTTGAATATATGTTCAATTGAACAAGTATTAAATCGATGGTATTTAAGGATTGGTCATCCTGAAGGAAGACGGCGCTGGTTGGCCAGTCGATCCCGGTCTCTGGTCCGTTACGACGATTGGAAACGAAGTGTTTTTAAAATGTTTATGGATGGCATCCCCTCCTGCAACTGCAGGAGCATATAGGCTCTATCCTCGGTATGCCGAATCTACCTCTGTCGACTATCGCCTTCACTCCGTACACATCTTCTAGCATCTCCTCCGTTATCGTCTCCGAAGGGGTCCCGTATCCGTGCATCCTCCCGTTCCCCATGACCGCCAGCCGATCCGAGTACCTGGCCGCGAGATTGATGTCATGGAGGACCATCAGCGTCGTGAGTCCGTTCTTCTTCGTCATCCTGTTCATGGTCTCGAACATCTCCAGCTGTCTGCGGAGGTCGAGATTGTTGATGGGCTCGTCGAGGATTATCATGTCCGGATCCGAGGCCAGGCATTGGGCCACCATGACCATCTGGCATTGGCCTCCGCTCAGCTGGTTGAACGGTCTTTCGGCCAGTTCCTCTATGTTGAGATCCTCCAGTGCACCGTAGCAATGCTCCATATCATCCTCGGATACCTTTATCGACAGGGAGCGGACCCTGCCGAGTAGTATGACCTCCAGCACCGTCATCTTAGTTGTGCAGGGCTGATCCTGGGGCATGTAGGCGACCCTGAGGTCCGGATCCCTCTTTCCCGAGATCAGTTCTAAACCGTTGAAGAACGCCGTGCCGGACCCTGGCCGGTGGATTCCCGCAAGGCATTTCACCAGAGTGGATTTCCCGGCCCCGTTCGGTCCTATCAGGGACGTTATCCCCTCTCCCGTGCTCAGGCTTATGTCCCTGAGGACCTCCCTCCTGCCGTACGAGAAGCCGAGCCCTTCGACATCCAGCGTCATAACGTCGCCTCCCTCCTCCTGAGTATCATAATTATCAGGAAGGGTACTCCTATGAGTGAGGTGATTATGCCGATCGGCAGGGATGATACAAGGTCGAAAGCCTTGGTCGCGAATAACGCTGCACAGAGCAGCATCGCCCCCGCCAGAGCCGAGACGGGCAGGAAGAACCTCTGATCCTCGCCGACGAGCATGCGCGATATATGCGGACCCACGAGGCCCACGAAACCGATGGTCCCTGTGAAGCTCACCGCGGTCGCCGTCAGCAGGGAGACCGTAATCAGTATGTTCCTCCTTATCCTCCCCACGTCGACGCCCAGGCTGGACGCCTTCGGGTCACCCAGCCTCAACGAGGTCAGCTTCCAGAAGTTGAGTGCGAAAAGCACTCCGGCCAGCAGTGCGACCGTCCCCACTATGGCTACATTCTCCCAATCCGCTTTGCCGAGGCTTCCGAACATCCAGAACATCACCGCGCTGGCGGCTTCCTTGGATGTTGTGACTTGCATGAGGGACACTAGAGACTGGAACAGGAAGAGCATCGCGATACCCATCAGTATTATCGTCTGCTTGTCCGAGGACCTCAGCCTGGCCACCGCGTATATCACGAGACATGTCGCCAATGCGAACGCGAAGGCGACCGCCGGCAGGGCGTAATCGCCCAAGATGCCCGCGCCCAGACCGAACACTATGCACAGTGACGCTCCGAATGCGGCCGCTGTGGATATGCCGAGGGTGTACGGTTCCGCCAAGGGGTTGTCCAGTATGGTCTGCATCTCCGCGCCCGCCATCCCCAGGGACGCCCCGACTACCACGGCCAGTGCGGCCTCGGGCAGCCTGTAATCCCATATGACGGACCTCATGAGCCCCGATACCGAATCGGGATTCAGTACGGTCCTGATTACATCGGCCAGCGAATACCTCATGGGCCCGGTGGCCACGCAGAGCAGGAACAGCAGCAAGGATGCCAGGGCCATGGTTGCCAGGACCGTTCTCCTCCTCTTGACGATGGCACTGTATATGCTATATCCAGCGGAGTCCCCTGTCATGGTCATGCACTTATCTGGTACGCCCACGTTCCGTCTATCTCGAAAGGCATGAACTCCTCGAAGTACCCTTCAAGGTTCTCCAGGGGATCGATGTCCTCGAAATATTCGGGATACATCAGCTTAGCAAGCACCTGTATATTCACGAATCCGGCAGGGAGGCATCTGAATTCCGCATAATAGAACAGCACATCCCCGTTTTTGACGGCGTTTAGTTCACTCCATCCCGCCCGTGACAGGAATGCGGAGGACATCTCGGAGAGAGTCTCCTCATCAGTATACTGGTTGTAACCGAACAGTGCGGATTCCTGGCTGCCGTAGTATGTGCTCATGCAGAAGCAGATGTAGTCAGGATCTATGGATGCCAGCTGCTCCCTGCTTATTATGCTGTATGAAAGACCCAGTTCCGTGGTCACGTTGACGGCTCCCAAATAAACCTGTTCGGGGGTGTTCGACCCAGGGGTTATACCGTACTCCGTGGCCGAGGTTCCGGGTATCTCGAAGTATATAGTCTTCCCCTTCTCCGATTCGGGTATGGCATCCAGGAGTTCGTTCACTGTCTTCACCTGCTCCTCGAAGTAATCTGCTATGGCATCGGCGCGGTCCTCCTGCTGCAGTATTTGTCCGAGTATCTCGAGGTTATTCCTACACTTGTCCCCTTCGAAGATGCCGTTGATGAAGTCCAGATAGACCACCGCGATGCCCGTGTGGGTCAGCATCCTGTAGCTCTCCTCGTTGATTTGTAGCCAATCCATCGTCTCTTTGTTGACGAGGACAACGTCCGGTTCCGTGACGGCTATCTCCTCGCAGGGGAAATGGCCCAGATTACCTGAGAACAGGTCGGGGCAGGCCGGAAGATCCGCCAATGAAGGACAGGACTCCATGTACAGATCATACTTTGAAGGCTCTCTGGACACCATATCCTCTGGCCACATAACCAGTAGTTCCTCCCACCCCTCGCCCGCGACTGAGGCCAGGACATCCACCAGGTCGGATGATGTTATAGCCACTCTTGTCACGGGCAGAGTCATCACCACCTCTCTTCCTTCCATGTCGGTCACTGTTATCGTTTCTCCGTTCTCCCCTGTGTCCTCGTCGTTCTCGTTGCCGGAATATGCGAACCATATCGCGACAGAGGATGCGGCGAGCAGGATCACAACAAATATCGCTGCTGTTTTTGGATTCATTCTATCTCCTCGATAGCGTGGGTCCGATGCAGTCGGGATATTTATATTTAGGCAATCCTAAATTGTGTTTAGCCGAGACTCAAAAAGCAAAGCCTTATAGTTTAGGAAAGCCTAAATCCTATGGATGAAAAAAGAGAACAGAATCTCCAGACTCACCTCTTATGCAGGTGAGTACAAGTATCTGACATATTCATCGCTGGTCCTGTCGGCCATGAGCGCCGCGGTGTCCGTGGTACCCTTCTACTACATCTGGCTGATGCTGAAGGAGGTGCTGGACGCCATGCCCGATTACTCTCAGGCCACGGGTCTGGTGCACAACGGGTGGATGGCTTTGGGGTTCACGGTCCTCTCCGTGGCGCTGTACATCACCGCGCTGATGTGCTCGCACATAGGGGCATTCCGTATAGCGAAGAACATGAGGAAGAAGACGATAGAGCACGCCATTGAACTACCTCCGGGCACGTTCGATTCGATGGGAAGCGGCAAGATCCGCAGGATAATACAGGATTCATCGGGAGCCACCGAGACCTACCTTGCACACCAGCTTCCGGATATGGCCGGAACGGTGGTTCTGCCCCTGGCTATACTGACGATGCTGATGGCTTTCGACTGGCGCATAGGCATCGCCAGCGCCATACCCATAGCGGTATCCATTATCGTTCTGCTGATGTCCGTGAGCAGAAAGGCCGCCAGCGACAGCATGGCGACCTATCAGAACGCGTTGGGAGATGTTAACAGGGAGGCCGTGGAGTACATACGCGGCATATCTGTCGTCAAGACGTTCCAGCAGACCGTCGACACATTCCAGAGCTTCAAGAGATCGATCCAGGAGTACAGCAGGTTCGTGGTGGACTACACCAAGTGGTACAGGGGGAAGATGGTGATATTCTACACAGCCTCCAACAGCATATTCGCGGCCCTGGTCGCGGTGGCCCTGTACGTGACGCACGGGGGGCCGGGCGACGTGGCCTTCCTGGCAGATCTGATGTTCTACGTTATATTCACCCCGATAATGACCGTTCTGGTAATGAGGATTATGTTCTCCAGCAACGAGGGGTACGTCGTGGACGACGCCCTGTCAAGGATAGACTCCGTGCTGTCGATGAGACCGTTGGATGAGCCTGCGGAACCGCATGAGCCGGGAGACTGGATGGTCAGGTTCGACAACGTGTCGTTCACATATCCTGAAGCCACGTCCCCTGCGGTCGAAGGCTTTGACCTGGAGATGAAACCGGGTACCATAACCGCCCTGGTGGGCCCCAGCGGAAGCGGGAAGAGCACTGTTGCGAGCCTTCTGTGCAGATTCTGGGATCCTTCATCGGGAACCGTGTCCATAGGGGGGCAGGACCTCAGGGACATAGGAAGTGTCAGGGTATCGGAGGTCACGTCCTGCGTGCTACAGAGCAACAGGCTGCTTAAGGACACGCTTCTGAACAACGTCCGTCTCGGAAGGCCAGACGCCGGCGAGGAGGATGTCAGGAGGGCCCTGGATGCGGCCCAGTGCGGGGACATCGTGTCCAAGCTGCCTGATGGTCTGGGGACCATTATAGGACCGGGGGGCGTCTATCTGTCGGGAGGAGAGGTGCAGAGGATATCGATTGCGAGGGCGATACTCAAGGACTCTCCGGTTGTGGTGCTGGACGAGGCCACGGCCTTCGCAGACCCGGAGAACGAACACCTCGTGCAGAAGGCCTTCGAGAAGCTGGCCGAGGATAAGACAGTGCTCGTGATAGCACACCGTCTGACCACAGTGAGGAATGCGGACATGATATGCGTGATGGAGAAGGGTTCGATATCCGAGAAGGGGACCCATCAGGAGCTTATGGGGCGGGGAGGAACGTATCTAAGGCTCTGGAATGATTACCAGAGGTCCCTGTCGTGGAAGGTAGCGGGGGCTTCCCAATGAATTTCAAGGAGAAGGTCAAGCGCAGGTTCGCGCTTTCCGAGGACGGATACAGGAACCTCAGAGACAGCACGATATCCTGCATGATATCCGATTTCCTTCTGATGGCCCCCGTCGTCATACTGTTCTATCTTGTGGCGGACATCATAGGCGACAACGAGTTCGCAATGAATCTGGGGGTCTGGCAGTACGCGCTGGTCACCGTGGCCGCCGTCCTGCTGATAGCTCTGGCGTACCACCACCAGTACAACATCACGTATTTCAGAACGTACAAGGAGAGCGAGAGGGTCCGCATCTCCCTGGCAGAGAAGCTTAGGAAGCTCCCGCTGTCGTATTTCGCCAAGAAGGATCCCACGGACCTCACCGTCCGCATAATGTCTGACTGCTCCATGCAGGAGTCCGCCATGACCCATTGGTTCCCGCAGCTCATCGCCGCGATGATCTACACCTCGATAATAGCAGTGGGCGTGATCGTTTTCAATCCCCTGATGGGTTTGGCCTCGCTGTGGCCTGTCCCGGTGGCGGTCTGCATCGTCCTCTTCTCCAAAAAAGTGCAGGTGAAGCATTTCAAGAGGAAGCTGGACAAGACGCTGGAGGCCACGGAGGGGATACAGGAGTGCCTGGAGGCCGCCCGCGACCTGAAGATGAACAATGCCGGCAGAAGGTATCTTGACTCCCTCTTCGAGAAGATGGACAAAGTCGAACGGTACGAGATAACTGCAGAGTACACCTGCGCGCTGTTCGTGGTATCGGCCAATCTTGTGCTGAAGTTCGGGATAGTCACCACCGCCATGGCGGGAGCGTACCTGCTGGTCAACGGAAGCATGAGCGTGATGGTGTTCATAGCGTTCCTTATACTGATATCCCGTCTGTACGACCCCTTCTACGTTTCCCTGCAGAACCTGGCGGCGATGCTGAACGCGGAGTTGAACCTGGCGCGTCTGCAGGAGATAGAGGATCAGCCGGTGCAGACAGGGGGCACGGAATTCAGGCCGAAGGGCTACGACATATCCTTCGACCATGTGGGATTCTCCTACGACGGCAGGAAGGACGTCCTCAAGGACGTTTCATTCACGGCGAAGCAGGGCGAGGTCACGGCGCTGATAGGTCCGTCCGGCGAGGGTAAGACCACGGCTGCTAAGCTATCGTCCCGCTTCTGGGATGTGGACAGGGGCAGAATAACCGTGGGTGGGATCGACATAAGCGGCATAGACCCTGAGACCCTGCTCTCTTGCTACTCTATAGTTTTCCAGGATGTCGTTCTGTTCAACACGACGGTAATGGAGAACATACGTATCGGGAGGAAGGGCGCTTCGGACGAAGAGGTGCTGGCAGCCGCTAGGTCGGCCGCCTGCGATGAGTTCGCGGATAGGCTCCCCGAAGGCTATATCACCGTTATCGGGGAGAACGGTGCGAAACTCTCGGGAGGTGAGAGGCAGCGCATATCCATTGCGAGGGCAATACTGAAAGGCGCGCCGATAATCCTCCTGGACGAGGCCACCGCATCTCTGGACACCGAATGCGAGACTTTGGTCCAGAGGGCCCTATCCGAGCTGGTGAAGGATAAGACCGTCGTCATCGTGGCCCACAGGATGCGCACGATTGAGAAGGCGCAGAGGATTGTGGTACTGTCCAACGGGGTGGTCGCGGAGCAGGGGACGCCCGAGGAGCTGAAGGAGAAAGAGGGGATGTTCTCCCGCATGCTGGGTATGCAAGCATCCTCTGAGAATTGGGCGCTTTGAACCATCCGGGGGCTCCGGCCCCCTTTTTTCTTAATACATATTCATATAGATCCCACGTCATCCAGCCGCCGTCTTTCTTCTAGGGGGCATCGCATATGCCGGCACTTGTGAGTGCCGATCGAGAATCCATCCTCTACGGCGGAAAGGAATCGACGCGCTAGAAAGACCCACGCGGTCGCAGAGACCGGAGAGGCCGATGAAACGACGGTCAAGGATCTCCTGGAAGGCACCTGAACATATGGTTCTTGGAAGAAAGTCTTGGGATGTACCGCTACAGGACCGTACATGCGTGGGGGAACATAACACAGGCTCTCACATCCTCGAATCCGGGATGCCATGTCCTTTCAACCGTCGGTCGCCATACCATTCGTTCCACCTGGCGATGTTCGATCGGGACGGAAAACCCTACATGATTGATTTAGAAGGCATGCTCTGGGACCAAGACTGGGAGCCCCGGCTGACAGATTTCCTGGTCGATGGAGTCGGCGTGCACCGGAAGGACGGAATAAGGGAAGGCAACCCATGATCCATATGGGCGGTCGCCGTCTCTAACCGTCCTCATCGAGTTCTTGTTCCCGAGAGGGGTGCTCTCATTGCAATACCCGTTGAGGTTTCTCGGTCCGCTTCTCCATCTTCCTGAGCTCGGAGGACATGGCCGCAAGGCATATCGCGAACACGCAGATCTCGGCCAGCATGGAACCGACGAACACGCCGATGACTTCGGACGACATCAGCACTGGCACCACGAGAACCAGCGGCACATAGAGGAAGACCTGGCGGGACAGAGCGAGCAAGGATGCGGTCCTGGCGTTGCCTGTCGATTGCAGGAGGGTGATGGCTATTATCATGATTCCGAACGTTATGAAAGGCAGGAACATAATCCTGGAGGCGTCTATCCCCATCGACACGATCGCACTGTCGGTTATGAAGAGCGAGAGCATGGTGCCCGGCATGATCTCCATGGGCATGTAGATCAGCAACGCGACGAAGGTCGCCACCGCAATGAACGCGAAGGTGCATTCTCTGACCCTCCCGTACTCTCCGGCGCCGTAATTAGTACCCGCCACTGGCTGGAACCCCTGGCTGACACCCCAGAGCGGGATGAAGGCGAAAGCCTGTATCCTCAGCACCGCTGCCATGATCATCTGATAGTCCGGCCCGCCGTACCTGGCGGCCGACCACAGGAGCAGGGATTGCTGTATCAGAGTAAGCACCTGCATCAGCATCGCGGACATGCCAACGGACGACACCTGGGACGCGATCGTCCTGTCGAAACGCGGGGCGGACAGACGGACGCCCTCCTTTCTCCTCTTGAAATAGACCAGGGTTATGATGAGCTGGACGGCCTGGGAGACCACAGTGGCCCATGCAGCGCCTTCGATCCCGTTATCGCCGAAGGCGGTAATGAATACAGGGTCCAGGATGATGTTCAGGATCGCACCCGCAGCCATTATCCCCATGGCCTCTCTGAACACCCCCTCGCCCCGCAGCACCATGTTGGACGCCTGCGCTAGATTGACGAAAACCGATCCGAGGAACACTATCCCGGCATAGGACACGGCGTATTCCAGGACCTGCCCTTCGGCACCCGTAAGAGAGAGGATCGGGCGAGTAAAAACCAGCATTACCGCCATGACTGCCAAAGACAGGACGGTGACCGTCGTGAGCAGGTTGCCCATGATCCTGTCGGTGGTGTCCCCGTCGCGGCGCCCGATGGCTCGCGAGAGAACGGATGCGGAACCGACCCCGACCAATGCGGATATCCCCGTGTTGAGCAGAGTGAAGGGGTATGTGACAGAGACTGCCGTCATCGCATAACCGTCAATCATCTGTCCGACGAAAATGCTGTCCATGAATGAATACAGAGCAACCGAGACCATTCCCGCGATTGCCGGGATGCTCATCTTGATTGCCAGGCTGTAGGGCCTGCCTGCGAGTATCAGGTTCCTTCTGTTTTCGTTGAAAACCATCAGATCATCTTTCACAGGGCCATAGCATTCAAATATTTAGGTATTCCTAAATATCTGTGTGCCCGGAGATACACGCAGGCCAGTGAATCCTGTTTCTAGGTTCGAATGATATCATGTGATGTACAATCGAAACGAAATCGTGGTTGTCTCGGACCGCCCTTGAACCCCTTCGGCATATCGGTCGGGAATCAGTGATATACCGGCAACCGCATCTTCAACCCGATACGGACATGGTGCACTTCGTTGACGCCAAAACCCTTCTGAACGCCCGCGGAGGGATGAACGTATACCGTGGATGCACCCACGGCTGCATCTACTGCGATTCGCGCAGCAGCTGCTACCGGTTCACCCACCCCTTCGAGGACGTGGAGGTCAAGCGCAACGCCCCGGAGCTCCTGGAGAAGGCGCTGTCGTCCAGGCGGAGGAAGTGCATGATAGGCACCGGCTCCATGAGCGACCCCTACATGCAGTGCGAGGAGGAGCTCCGGATGACGAGGAGATGCCTCGAGATCGTAGAGAGCCACGGTTTCGGGGCGACCGTCATCACGAAATCGGATCTGGTGCTCCGCGACATAGACCTCCTGGAGGAGATCAACCGCAAAGCCAGGTGCGTCGTCCAGATGACGCTCACCGCATACGACGAGGAGCTTTGCCGCATATTGGAGCCGGACGTATGCGGCACGGAGAGACGATACGAGGTCCTCAAGGAGCTGCGGGACAGGGGGATACCCACGGTGGTATGGCTCACCCCGATTCTTCCGTTCATCAACGACACGCGGGAGAACGTCTCCGGCATACTGGGATACTGCGAGGACGCCCGTGTGAGCGGAGTCATATGCTTCGACATGGGGATGACGCTGAGGGAAGGGGACAGGGAGTTCTACTACGCGGCCCTCGACGATCGTTTCCCGGGTCTGAAGGAGAGGTACATCCGGACATACGCCGAAGCATACATCCTCCGCTCTCCGAATGCGGACGACCTCATGAGGATGTTCAGGGCCAGATGCGCGGAGAGCGGTATCATCTCCGACCCGGAGGCGTGCTTCGGGTTCATCAGCCGTTTCCCGGAGAAGCACAGACAGACGACCTTCGATGTCTGATGCGACACAACCATCGGATTGTTCAGGGGGCCGAGGGACGAGAGGTCATGTGGACAGCATCCAGGAACCGAGGAGGAGAGTGAGAAGGTATTACCAAAAGGGATCGAGGACAAGAAAAGGTAGCCTCAGAAAAGGTGCCTGGATGGGATTGGTGGTTGCTTCAATCCACGCACCCGTGAGGGTGCGACTTTACGGCCTGATCGGACAGCAGACCTATGGTGCGCTTCAATCCACGCACCCGTGAGGGTGCGACTTCCTGTCTTGATGCACGCGACCGCTGTGGTTCCAGCTTCAATCCACGCACCCGTGAGGGTGCGACGGGAAGAGCCACCCGATGTCTGACTTGGAGAGGCTTCAATCCACGCACCCGTGAGGGTGCGACTCTGAGCAGATCGCCGGCTCGGCGTCTCAGATCGCTTCAATCCACGCACCCGTGAGGGTGCGACGGCGTCCTCCTGCTCGTCGTCGTCCTCGCCGACCAGGCTTCAATCCACGCACCCGTGAGGGTGCGACCTGCCTCGGGTGGAGTGAAGACACCGTCCGCTGTGCTTCAATCCACGCACCCGTGAGGGTGCGACGCTCCGGGGTCAGGACGGGGTTGTCCTCCATGGCGCTTCAATCCACGCACCCGTGAGGGTGCGACCGTGACGGTCGTGTCGGCTGTTATCGGCCGGGAGCTTCAATCCACGCACCCGTGAGGGTGCGACCTGCTGGCGTCGGTCATTATGGCGGTATTCTTCGGCTTCAATCCACGCACCCGTGAGGGTGCGACGGTCATCATTGCGTCTTACAACCAAGCCCAGGCCAGCTTCAATCCACGCACCCGTGAGGGTGCGACTCATAGGCCAGGGAGATCAGATCGGTAGGCTTATGCTTCAATCCACGCACCCGTGAGGGTGCGACGAAATCCCAGGTGACGGTCTCAGCATTGGTCCCCGTGCTTCAATCCACGCACCCGTGAGGGTGCGACTCCAGACGGAATCCTCTCATCGGCTATAGTTCCTGCTTCAATCCACGCACCCGTGAGGGTGCGACTTTTCTGCTTAATGTTCTGCTTTATGCTATAAGGCTTCAATCCACGCACCCGTGAGGGTGCGACTTTACTCGTGTCCATCTCTGGGACTGAGGTCAACGATGCTTCAATCCACGCACCCGTGAGGGTGCGACCCGCCGATTGTGAGGTGTGGTACCAGTACCCATCCGCTTCAATCCACGCACCCGTGAGGGTGCGACCCCCTTTGGCAAACTTAAAGACGGGTACGTTACTGCTTCAATCCACGCACCCGTGAGGGTGCGACAGGAATCGATGATCATAGACTGTACCTCAGCTGGGCTTCAATCCACGCACCCGTGAGGGTGCGACCTTGCCGTTCGTGTAAAGCGTGGGTTCCTTGCCGCTTCAATCCACGCACCCGTGAGGGTGCGACCACCAAAAGCTTCACCAGATCGCCGATGGATATGCTTCAATCCACGCACCCGTGAGGGTGCGACTGGGGATTGCACGTTTTGAAAACGTCGAGGTTATGCTTCAATCCACGCACCCGTGAGGGTGCGACTTGGGGTGCAAACATGGATTCCCCAAGTTCCCTGCTGCTTCAATCCACGCACCCGTGAGGGTGCGACGGCGCTAAGCGCCTTCTTGAGCAGGTCTACATCGCTTCAATCCACGCACCCGTGAGGGTGCGACCGCCCATTCTGGCCAATTCGTCGACCGCCTTGGTGCTTCAATCCACGCACCCGTGAGGGTGCGACTTACGATTTTCAGCATCCATTTAGTTATGTGGTTGCTTCAATCCACGCACCCGTGAGGGTGCGACCTTCTGGTTTTTCATCAAGCATCGACCCGTATGGCTTCAATCCACGCACCCGTGAGGGTGCGACAGCCCACGGTTGATTGTCGACGATGCCCTTTTTGGCTTCAATCCACGCACCCGTGAGGGTGCGACAGGACTGGACAAACGTCTAACGTGGTTAGGGATGCTTCAATCCACGCACCCGTGAGGGTGCGACCCGTCTATTGTATCGTGTCCGTTCCGTTGATTTCGCTTCAATCCACGCACCCGTGAGGGTGCGACACGTCTTCAACGACCTTTTCAAAAACTGCTTTATGCTTCAATCCACGCACCCGTGAGGGTGCGACCGCTGTCGATAAGCGTCACGGATGTATCAGTCCCGCTTCAATCCACGCACCCGTGAGGGTGCGACTCGTTGTTAACACCCATTAACTCAAGTCCTTCGTTGCTTCAATCCACGCACCCGTGAGGGTGCGACGACCTGCTCAGGCCCATCGCCTGCCGGAGAAGTGCTTCAATCCACGCACCCGTGAGGGTGCGACATCGTAGACGCAAGCAACACAGAAGACGCATCGGCTTCAATCCACGCACCCGTGAGGGTGCGACTCTTGCCGTTTGCGTAGAGCGTGGGCTCCTTGCCGCTTCAATCCACGCACCCGTGAGGGTGCGACCTCCATGTACGAGTTTTGTGAAGCTTCAGAATCGCTTCAATCCACGCACCCGTGAGGGTGCGACCTGCTGAATCCCGCGGTTATGCCCGCGGAGGTTACGCTTCAATCCACGCACCCGTGAGGGTGCGACTATTCCTTTACTTTTAAAGCAGTACTCATGAGTTGCTTCAATCCACGCACCCGTGAGGGTGCGACCTTAGCCAGCCTTGTAAGATGCTCACAATAGTAGGCTTCAATCCACGCACCCGTGAGGGTGCGACCTTACAAGGCTGGCTAAGCAGGGGTACTTAACGAGCTTCAATCCACGCACCCGTGAGGGTGCGACCCGCGTCGGCCGGGCCCTTGGAGCTCTCAGTGGAGCTTCAATCCACGCACCCGTGAGGGTGCGACTTGATGGAGTCCCCGGAGGCCTGCGCCTTCTTCTGCTTCAATCCACGCACCCGTGAGGGTGCGACTGTCAACCTTAAATACTGAATCCAATAAAAAGATTTGTAGATTTCGTATTTCGAAGAAAAAAAACGTAACCAGTGAATATTCACTGTATTGGTCA
>Ga0265295_1005869_pt1 | contig 15322 bp, 12 predicted proteins | sample Munlansysbiofilm_FD_192503 | JGI IMG/M metagenome (GOLD analysis project Ga0265295, IMG submission 192503) | Leachate microbial communities from a municipal landfill in Southern Ontario, Canada - Methane capture system biofilm | ecosystem: Engineered > Solid waste > Landfill > Unclassified ... | reverse complement strand
GTAATTAAAGGGTTGACAACCGGCGGAAGCACATGGAGCAGATGGAGTGTTGAACCATACTTTACAGCCATGTCCAATGATGCCTTGAACGCACTTTCCGCATTTGATGAAAAATCCACACAGCACAGTATTCTCTTAAACGTCATTTTTAAACCTCCCGTAGTCAATGGTCAATGGTAAATTTATCCCTACCCCACATTCTTCAGCTATAAATATTCAGCTTGAACAATGGACAGGCAGATTCTCAATTTTCTTTACTATTTCTGCAACTCTTGTCTCCATGGTTTCAAGGGTACCGGACTGGGCCTTTTTTCCCTCCCGGTCCAGGTCAATCATCTCCTCCATGGTTTTAATTTCCACGTCACATATCCTGCACCTTGAAGTAAGCTTTTCCTTAAAATCCCTTGAAACAGCACCTAAAAGAGGAGTGAGATAATCGCCCGTAACAGTATTTTGATACTCAGCAAGATGCCTGGCAGCAGATTTCAAGGCATTTGCCTTGATTTTTTTTTCTGCTGCAACAAGGGCAGCCATGCCCGGTGCAACTTCCCTTTTTTTTATCAGCTTTCCGGCAAGATCACCAAGGGAAAAAATTCCATACCTTGCCATGGCACCCACCCTTATCCTTGCGCTGTACCTGATTGAAAAGATTTGTTCCGGAAGAGTCAGGCCCAATATCCCCTTTATGGTTCTGAGGTCGATGGGGATGGTCTCACCCGGCACAGGGAGTGATTCCTGACCTGACACATGGTTCACAATATGGGCTGACTCACAACCTGGTTCCTGGTCTGGCCTATATTCTTGAAACCGGTCAGGAAAAACTTCAAGGGGATTGATATCATAGGTTCTGTACAGATTCTTAAAATAATCCTCAAAGGCCTTTTCCCGGTCATGGACAAAACCCAGTACTTTTGCATTTACAGTCTGAACCATAAAGATGTCAAGGGTGGATTTCAGCTCCTGAAACATCAGATAAAGTGTGTGTTCAAACCCCTGGTCCCGGAGTATTGTACTGTACAAGGAAAGATCCATTCTATACCGGGCAAGAAATTGAGAAACATCTTTTGCAATGGTTCCCCGGCAAGGATCAAAAAGAGCGGCGGCACCCTGTTGAGTCTCCTGTTCCAGCAGATCAACCGCCCCCTCGATGGAACTGTCCAGAATGGCCTCGTGTCGTTTGCCAGTTGCGAACATATGTTCTAACCGATCCATGGCTCCTCTTGCCTTTGTAAGGTCCTGGGAGAGGAGATCAGAAAAAAATAAAATTCGTTGCCGGGCCATGAGGGCAATCTGCCCCAACCGCTCAATGGGGTTTGCCACTGTAAGATAAAATCGGTCACTGGCGAGCCTGTGATTGAGCCTTGAATTAAACTTTTCAGTCATGGAGGTCAGATAGTCAACCAGCCTCTTGTCTTCGTTCCATAGATCCAGAACCACCCTGTTTTTTCTTGAAATGTCAGGTGCGAGGTCGCACAAAAGATTATAAAGGGAAGATATAGCATAGAGTTCGGGATCTGGCTTAATATAGGTAAGCTCCTGTTTGACCCGGTATTTAACCGCCATGAGATCCTCGAGGGTATCATGCTCGTTCAGGTCCACATTAAGGACAAAAACAATGTTTTCCATGAGGCCCATTGTCTTGATTACCCGTAGAAAATCAATATCAGCCTGGCGTAAACCCGACCGGCTGCTGATGAGGTAGACTATCAGGTTGGCCTGGGTAAGGTAACTCTGAATCTGGGTCATGTGGGAAGGGTTGGTTGAATCACTGCCCTGGCAGTCGGCAATTTCAACATTTTGGTCAAGCCCGGGGGATGTTACCCCAAGGACTACATCCCTTACAAAAAAAGCTGTAGAATCATTACCGGTGAATTTTTTGTGGCCCTCAAACCCGGCATCTGAACATTCAAGATCAGAAAACTCCAGAACGGAACGGTCAGGTTTGACAATATCCTTAACAGCATCAAACCCTTCAACCGCCCGGGTTATTGCGACTGATTCGGGTCTTAGGCCAGAAGCGGAAAGGGATAGTTCTGAAAGAATCTTCCGGTTGAACTCGCTTAAAAATTGCCTGTCCCTTTCCCGTCTTAAATCAAAACCCTGAACATCCCTGTCAGGACGCCATTCCTGTTCAGGGAACATGAACAATGCCTGTTCAATCTCACGGTTGACATCATCCCAGGACTTGAGAAAGATCCTTGCTTTTAAAGTTTTTGCCCGTTGAATCCGTGTCACAATGGCAGTTACAACTCCGGAACCCCGTTTTAACAGATCGTCCTTTAACCAGGCGTTAACAAAAGTTGTTTTCCCCGACTTAATGGCTCCGACTACGGCAATTTTCAAAGTGTTGGATCGAACAGCAGAGGGAAGGCCGGTGCAAAATTTCAGCGAAGAATCTGCCGTGCTGTCATACATGCCGGGAATTTCCCTCATTGCCTTAAGGATCGACCCCAGGTTTGAGGAGATGGTTTCCATATCGTATAAAACTTTTTCATTCATAGCCATAGAATCAGATTCACACCTTTCCAGAATCATCCGAAGGATTGTCCGACACCGTTCCGATCTGCATCATGGTTTTCTCCCACTTCAGGTTTACATCGGTTTCAAAGAGTATCTCCCGTACAACAGGGGTGGTCAACCAAGCACTGTCGTTTATTTCATTGTCCAGCTGGAGCGGTCCCCAGCCTGCACATCCGAGGAGGATTAAAAAATCTTCCGGACCCTCTTGTAAGGCAACGGCTTCAAGAATGTCCCGGGTGTTGCTTAATCCAAGCCAGGAGTTTATCTGCATGCAGCCATGCCAGTCAAAGGGAGGCCCGTGGAGGAGAAATACACCGCTCGGCTGGACAGGACCACCAAGATAGATATTGAATTTTTCAATGCTCCTGCTGGATTTAATTTTAAGATCTTCAAATAGTTCCAGACCAGTTAACAGGGGATGAACCCGGTTGATTATAAAGCCAAGGGCCCCGGTTTCGTTGTGTTCACAGATACAGGTCACAGTCTGTGCAAAATTAGGATCAGGTAATCCAGGCATGGCCATGAGAAAATGGCCTTTTAAGATACCATAGTTTTTTTCAGACATAAATTTGCTCCGTGTTTTTTTCAATATTTCCAATTATGGGGCTTGTCTGCTCCACCCCATGGTTCAGAGTTTAAGCCTTCCATAAACATCTTCAAACCTTACAATATCATCCTCACCAAGATAGGTTCCTGATTGAACCTCAATGAGTTCAAGGGGTATCCTGCCTGGATTTTCCATACGGTGCATCACTCCCAGGGGAATGTAGACAGATTCATCCTCTTTAAGCAGGAATTCTTCATCTCCCTTGGTGATAATAGCAGTGCCCGAGACCACAGTCCAATGTTCAGCCCTGTGGTAGTGTTTTTGCAATGATAATTTTGCTCCAGGTTTTACTGTAATACGTTTAACCTGAAACCTCTGTGAATCATCCACTGACTCGTAGGACCCCCAGGGTCTGTATATTTTTCTATGACCAAAGGCCTCGATCCTGCCCTTTTCCCGCAGTTCCTTTACAAGGGTTTTAATCTCTCTTACCTTCTCCCTTGTGGCTACAAGCACGGCATCCTTTGTCTCAACAACTACCAGATCCTCAACGCCCACGGCAGCTACCAGACGGCTCTCAGAAAAAAGATATGAGTTTTTAACATCTGAGAGCATAACATCACCCTTGATCACATTGGCATTTTCATCCTTTATGCCGGTCTTCCACAGGGAATTCCAGGAACCAAGATCGTTCCATCCAGCCTCAAGGGGAATCATGACCCCCCTTTGAGTATGTTCCATCACTGCATAATCAATCGAATCAGAAGGTGAAGCTGCAAAACCGTCCTTATCAAGCCTGAAAAAATCAAGATCCTGGACACCTTTTTCCATGGCGAGCCTGCAATTTGCCACAATTTCAGGTACAAAGTGCTCAAGCTCACCAAGAATAGTCGAAGCTTTAAACATGAACATACCGCTGTTCCAGCAGAAATCTCCTGATTTGAGGTATTCAACGGCCGTTTCACTGTCCGGTTTTTCAAAAAAAGAATCCAGGACAAATGCTTCACCGGCATCGCCAACCGGAGCACCTTTTTTAATATAGCCGTAACCGGTTTCAGGCGAATCTGGAACAATCCCAAAGGTAACAAGTTCTCCCCCTAGGGCATGGGTCTTTCCAACCCCAATGGCCCTATGAAAATCAGCCAGATTTTTAATGACATGATCCGCCGGAAGAACCAGAAGAACAGGATCCTGTTCCTGGGAAACAGCCATGAGGGCTGCCGCACAGATGGCAGGAGCAGTATTTCTACCCAGGGGTTCAAGCAGGATGGAAAAGGGGTTCACCTCTATTTGCCTGAGCTGTTCTGCTGCCATGAAACGGTGCTCCTGGTTACAGACAATAATTGGATCTTGAATTGAATTGAGATCTTTAAGTCTCAAAAGAGTATTTTGAAGCATAGTCTTCTCACCGGTCAGACAGAGCATCTGCTTTGGGTAAAGTTCCCTTGATAAAGGCCACAGCCGGGTGCCTGAGCCTCCGGCAAGAATAACGGGTTGGATCATATTAACTCCTCGTAAATTTAAAAAGATCAGCCTGACAGTTCACTATCGTCCCTGTTATTACCCCACATTTATCACATTCTTACCACGGGGTCTTTTTTTTTTCATTAAAATTTGAATAATCGGATCAATCTGTGGTAGACCCTTTAAAATAAAATTTGACGGGAGAAAATAGCATGATCTATTTTATTCAACAGTTTAGCCCTGTAAACCAGGCCCTGATGGCGACCCTGTTCACCTGGGGGGTAACCGCAGCAGGCGCAGGCCTTGTTTTTTTTACCCGAACGATCAATCAAAAATTCATGGACTGCATGCTTGGGTTTGCTGCAGGTGTAATGATTGCGGCGAGCTTCTGGTCTTTGCTTGCCCCAGGCCTTGAAATGGCCGAACAAATGGGGCAGGTATCCTGGCTTACCGCATTGATTGGATTCATGACGGGTGGAATTTTCATGAGAATTGCCGATCTTATGCTGCCCCATCTACACCTTGGCTTGGATATGGACCAGAGTGAGGGGATCAAAACTTCGTGGCAGAGAAGCACCCTTCTGGTCCTTGCCATCACCTTGCACAATATTCCTGAAGGTCTTGCCGTTGGCGTGGCATTTGGAGCCGTGGCAGCCGATCTTCCCTCGGCCACCATTGGCGGTGCAATTGCCCTTGCCATTGGCATCGGCCTTCAAAACTTTCCCGAAGGAGCCGCTGTTTCACTGCCCCTGAGAAGAGAGGGAATCAGCCGGAAAAAAAGTTTTTTCATGGGCCAGGCTTCAGGCGCAGTGGAGCCAATTGCAGGGGTGACAGGCGCTTTATTTGTCATCCACATGCAGGATTTTCTGCCCTATGCCCTCTGTTTTGCAGCAGGAGCTATGATCTTTGTCGTAATTGAAGAGCTTATTCCCGAATCCCAGCGGATTGAGGCAAATATCGATAGTGTAACCATGGCAACTATGATAGGTTTCAGCGTTATGATGGTTCTTGATGTGGCCCTTGCATAATTCTTGTACTTAATATTTGGAGGCTCTACATATGTTAGTCAAACACTGGATGACTAAAAACGTTATTTCCGTTGATCCGGACTGCACCCTTGAAATGGCTGTTGCCCTCATGAAAACCAACAGGATCAGGATGATGCCAGTCCTTAAAAATGGAGGACTCACAGGAGTCATAACAGACAGGGACCTGAAACGCGCCTCGGCTTCTGATGCCGTTAAAGCCACCCACGCGGACCTTGCCGCCCTTGCCCAGATAAAAATAAAGACCATCATGACGAGAAATCCCGTCCATGTGCCATATAACTTTTCCATCGATGAAACAGCAGAGCTCCTGCTTGAGCACAAGATATCAGGTGCTCCTGTGGTGGATGACATGGATAATCTTGTGGGCGTGATCACCCAGACCAACCTGTACAAGGCCCTGATATCGTTGACTGGAAAACGCAAGGACAGCATCCAGGTGGGTGTGGTGATAAGGGACACTCGAAATGTCATTCAGGAAATCGACGAGCTTCTTTTGCACTATGGCGGGCGGATCATCAGCATGCTCACCTCGGACGATAACATGCCCAAGGGGTATCGGAAGGTATTTATTCGCCTGGGAGGCATAGGCCGTGTCAGGCTTCAATCCATTATTGATGAACTCGAAACAAAGGGCGAGCTTATTTACGTCATTGACCACCACGACAATGTTAGGATGGTCTACAAATAAGGAAGCTTTCAAAAGGTTAGTAACGTTACCGCAGCTAAAATTTTAACCACGAAAGACACGCTTTAAAACCTCGTGTTGTTCGTGCCTTTCGTGGTTCTATCTTCTATAAGGTTAAATCACTCCATGGGTCATCTTACCCTATTCTTTTCCAGACAGCGCACCAGCAGAAATTTTCAAAGCCTCTGCCACACCCGCGCCATATGCTGGGTCTGCCTTTGAGCAGTTGTTGATGTGACGTATCTTGATCTCGTCCGGCACTTCTCCCATGGCGCGTGCTGTGTTTTCAAAGAGCACCTTCTGCTGTTCCGCTGTCATGAGTCTGAAAAGCTTTCCTGGCTGGGAGAAGTAATCCCCATCCTCCCTGTGGTCCCAGTGTGCCGCAGCCCCTTCAAGGGAAAGGGGAGGCTCGACAAATTCAGGCTGCTCCTGCCATTCACCATAGCTGTTGGGTTCATAAGAAAGGGTTGAGCCGTGGTTGCCGTCGGTTCGCATCATGCCGTCCCGGTGATAGCTGTGGACGGGGCATCGGGGTGCATTTACCGGTATCAGATGGTGATTGACGCCAAGGCGGTAGCGCTGGGCATCACCGTAGGAAAAAAGACGGCCCTGGAGCATCTTGTCCGGGGAGAATCCGATACCAGGAACAATATGAGCCGGGTTGAATGCAGCCTGCTCAACCTCGGCAAAATAATTTTCAGGGTTGCGGTTGAGCTCCATCTGCCCCACCTCTATCATGGGATAATCACCGTGGAACCACACCTTGGTAAGATCAAACGGATGGTAAGGACATGTTGCAGCATCCTTTTCCGGCATAACCTGGATAAATAGAGTCCAGCCGGGAAATTTCTTATTTTCAATACTGTTATAAAGATCCCGCTGGTGGCTCTCCCGGTCCATTCCAACAAGCTCCTGGGCCTCCTGGTCTGTCAGGTTTTTTATTCCCTGATTGCTCTTAAAGTGAAACTTGACCCAGTATCGCTCATTTTTATTGTTGATCATGCTGTAGGTATGGCTCCCAAAGCCGTGCATGTGGCGATAGGTGGCGGGCAGACCACGGTCGCTCATAAGGATGGTCACCTGGTGTAATGCCTCGGGAAGCGATGTCCAGAAGTCCCAGTTATTTTTGGCGCTTCGAAGGTTGGTTCTGGGATCGCGCTTGACCACATGATTGAGATCGGGAAACTTCAAGGGATCACGAAAAAAGAACACAGGGGTATTGTTTCCAACAAGATCCCAGTTGCCCTGGTTTGTGTAAAATTTCAAGGCAAACCCTCTGATATCACGCTCGGCATCGGCGGCTCCCCTTTCACCCGCCACGGTTGAAAAACGTGCGAACATTTCGGTCTTCTTGCCAACCTGGGAAAAAATAGCGGCCTTGGTAAACCTGGTAATATCATGGGTCACAGTAAAGGTGCCATAGGCCCCTGATCCCTTTGCATGCATGCGTCTTTCAGGTATTACCTCCCGGTCGAAATGGGCAAGCTTTTCAAGGAACCAGACATCCTGCAACAGCTGGGGACCACGGGGACCCGCTGTCATTACATTTTGATTGTCAGCAACGGGGGCACCAGCACTGGTGGTTAATTTTTTCTTCATTTTCTCTCCTCCTCCTTCTTCTTTTTAAAATCAAGGTTGAATCCGGAAAAATCCGGATCGAACAAAGGGCAAAGGGCCCAGGCCTTAGATGCTGACTCTCACATAAGAACCATTATCATTTAAATGCTAAAAAAATACCCTTCACCTTTGAACTGTTTTAAACTGTTTTAAAATTCTACTTGCCTTTACTCTGACACTCGGGACAAACACCAAAAAAATCGAGACGATGGCTTTCAATTCTATACCCGGTTTCCTTTGAAAGCTCTAGAGTCATAGCTTTGAGACTGGCAAGGTCAGGATCTAAAATTCGTTTACAACAATTACAGATCAGATGGGGATGGGGATGGGGTCGTCTGCCGTCATAGCGGTTGCTGCCATCTGAGAAACCAATCTCAAGAACTTCACCCAGGTTTTTCATCATTACTATACACTTGTATACAGTTGCCAGGCTGGTGGTTGGAAAATCAATGCGGACCTGATCATAAATGCGCTCAACCGTGGGATGTCCCTTACTTTTGGCAAGTATTTTAAGAACGGCCAATCTCTGGGGGGTAATCCTTAAATCATTCTCCCGCAATTTAATCAGCATTTGCTCTAGTCTTTTATCCGGCTCAGCCATCATGGCACTTCTTTTAAATCCTGTTTCAAGGTGGTTGTCGATAATGGTTATCCATAACTATCCATTATCCCTTGTCGTGTCAAGAAAAAATTAAGTTTAACGGTTGCAACTTTGAGGCAAAATGATATTCTAACAAATAAATTCCAGTTTGATTTACCACATTTTTTCTTTACCATCATTTTTACCCATGTTTTCAACCAGGACTGTTGGACGGGCAAAAATTATGAAGCCAATTTTACCGAGCATGGTCAAATTTGAAAAGGCTGTTTTTGGGAAAAAGAATCCGTTTTCGACCCTTCTTGGCTTTTCAATTGACCTTATGGGCGCAAAACAGGCCGGACTTCTCTATGGAACGAACCAGAGCTACGAGATCTTTATTGCACCGGAACTCTGGGACAGGGGGGTTATCCATCGTTTTAAAGGAAGGGGATTAACCGGCCTCTATCTTAAATTGTTTGGCAAAGCCATAATCCGATTCAAGGGACTTTCGCCCGTGGCGTTGTACAAGCAGGAAACACCGGGAAAAATAATCGTTAATGACGGCATCATAGCCTATCTACTCAGGAACTACCTGGATTTTTATGAAAGCGGCGTAAAAATTGTCATTGTACGGGAAATTGCAGGAGGCACCCGGGACGGAGATTTTTTAAACCTGCCGGTTCTCTCCTATGACGGACAAGGGTTCAGCCCCCTTTTCGACCTCAAGGTAAACTCAGCCATCACCACCCAGTTTATCGTAAAAAACTTCATTGGGGCCTACGTCCCTGATTATGGAACAATCATGGTGGATACTGTTGATCCAGACCTTCTTCAATGGGCGTCGGGGGAATTTGTCCATGAAATCGAATTAAAACACCGCCTCGACCTTTTGATCCAGGCCATTGAGACAGCTTCCCTTGCCTGCTTCAGGCATTTAAAGGGGAAAAAAGCCGTTGAAACCCTCTGGAGAAAGGAAAAAGCCCTTCGAACCCTGGCCGTAGAGATTAAAAAAAAGCAGGCCGATGTCGATCGGCAAAAAAGCTACCTCATGGCCGTGGGCGCCGTAACCGAAGCCATGGTAAATATGGAACCGGTAAGGGTCGACGATGGGGTTTACGCCTTTGTCGATATGGTGGGTTCCACCAGATTGCGCAACTTTTACTCGGCCCGGGACTATTTTTTCATGACCAACCAGTTCCGGGAAATAGCAGCCAACCTAACAGCTTGCTTTACCTGCCGCCTTGGAAATTTTATCGGTGATGCTGTTTTCCTCCAGAGCGCCTCGGTGTTTGACCCGGACGATATCAATTATGCACCGACAATTCACGAACGAACAGTTTTAATGACGCTTCTTCTTGTGGCTATATTCAGGGAACTTGACCTTCTGGTACGTGGACTCCATCCCATTGATCCTGTAAAAAGGGTTCAAACACTTTTGGATCAGTCAAAACATCGGATTGAACTTCGATGCGGCATAGAGGTAGGTCCTGCAACCATAGGTCCCATCGGGAGCATGAAAAGAAGAATGATAACCGCCATTGGAGAGGCCGTAGACCGCGCCGCAAGACTTGAGGCAAGCGGGCTTCCCAGCCAGATTCATATGAGTTCCACTGTGATGAGGCTTTTAAAACAGGCAACCATTTCCCCATCCACTAAGCTTGTCTATTCGGCCATTTCAGGTTACGACTACCATTCAGATTCAAATTACCAGCCAGATTCTCAAATAAACGGGTTGTACGCAGAGGAAAAAAATCTGTTAAAAAAGCTCAACAGCTCAGGCTTTATGGACTTTTATCGTTCAGGGTTTCCTCCGGGGCAGGAGATAGTAACAATGAGAAGTAATGTTCACTACAAAGAATTTTCAAGCGAAAAAACCTACCTCCTAAATTGGAACAAAAACTCCTGCCAAGAGAACACCTGCCTCGGGATCTAAGCAGTCTTACCCTTTTTGAACTGTAGGGTGTATTGATCAAGAGCTTTTATGATCTGCCGGGTTTTATCTCCGATTGTTCCATCTCCAATGGTTGTGTCGTTAACTCGTACAACCGGCACAACACCCTTGTTGGTTCCGGTGATAAAAACTTCCTCGGCAGATAAGAGTGCTGTCAGGGGAATTGACCTGAGTTCGACATCCATGAATTTTTCTGCAAGGCTTAGGATAGCCTTCCGGGTGATGCCCTTTAACACCCTATCAGCCGGAGTGATCAGAACACCGTCTAAAACGGCAAATAAATTGCTTGTAGTCCCCTCTGTAACCAAACCATCCCGGCTCACATAAAGAGCCTCCACCCCACCAAGACTTTTGGCCTTGTTTTGGGCAAGGGCAGCTGGGATGTAGGCGAGGCTCTTGGCCTCGGGTACCTCACGCTCTTGATTCACGGTGATGACCTTTACCCCTTTGGAATACCACTCCCGAGGAAGGGGGGGAATTTGGGTTATTAACACCAACAGTCTCGGATTGCCCTGGTGGGTCATGAAATCAGTGCTTGATCCGCCGGTTATGATAATCCGGATGTTTGCCTCATCAACATCCCTGTTTCTGTCCAGGGTTTCAAGGACTATGGCCTCCAGCTCGTCAATCTGCCATTTAAATACAAGATTCATCGAGCGGGCAGATTGTTCAAGCCGTTCAAGATGCTCTTTAAGAAAATACGGTCTTCCCTGGAAGGTGCGCATCAAATCCCACACTCCGATCCCTCTTAAAACGGCAAGATCATCCACCGGTATAACCGCCTTGTCTGACTGGACAAAGCTGCCATCGACATAAAAGATTGCCAAGTGCACACTCCTCTCAGGGGCTTTTTCCATGGCCCCGGCAGATTTTGTATCATTAAAAATTGCTCAATTTCAAACGATAAAGTTGAAAATTCATGTTCAGTAGTATACATGTATAGGTATGTTAATGGAATAATAAAGAGAGAAAAACCAATGGATCTATTTAAAGGAATAGTGTGCAATCTCAGGGGGCTCATCCTTGGACTGAGAACTCCACGCCTTTTTGTGCTTGGGATGCTGCGATTCCTGGTTACAGGGGGCCTTGCACTCTTTTTTTCGGGTTTGATTCTTTTCTGGCACCAGGAATTGTTGAGTTTTATCTGGACCATGCCGGAGCCCGGTCTCATGCTATTCTTATGGAAGTTGGTATCATGGCTTCTCTCCCTTCTTCTCTCTGCCGTTGCCTGCCTTTTTTCCTATATCTTGGCTCAAATTTTTTTCAGTGTCTTCTTTATGGATATCATGTCAAGGATAACTGAACGCATGGTGACAGGAGTTGAGGTTTCCCCCCAGGATTCTTCGATTTTAAAACTTGTCTTTTACCTGCTCATGCAGGAGATCCCCAGGGCCTTTATCCCTCTTCTTGCCCTAGCTGTTCTGATAACCCTGGGTTGGCTGACACCTTTTGGGCCAGCAATTACAGTTGTCTCATCCCTTGCTGCAACCACCTTCCTTGCCTGGGACAACACAGACCTTGTTGCGGCCCGAAGGCTCGATCCGTTTAAGATGAGATTTGCTGAATTCAAGCGGAACCTGCTCTTTCACCTGGGTTTTGGACTCTGGTTTTTGATTCCATGGGTAAATATTGTATTTCTTTCATTTGCCCCGGTGGGGGGAACTCTTTACGCTATCCAGAAAAGGGAAACTAACAAAAATGGGTGACGGGTTTGTTACTTTTTAAAAAGACTAAGTCAGACTCAGAGATTGTCGCCGGAATCCTGGAAAAAGACAAACAGGAGGCTGGGGAAAAAGAGATCGTTCTATGCAGATTCTGCTGCAGCATCATCACCCACACGGACAATCTTATGGCTGTGAATGGCTCTTACTACCATGTTTTTGCAAACCCCCATGGGCATGTCTTTGAAATCGGGTGTTACAAACGGGCACCGGGTTGTCTGGCGAGACTTGAACCATCTGCTGAATTTTCCTGGTTCAGCGGATATCACTGGCAAATTGCAATCTGCAAAACCTGTTCAAACCATCTTGGATGGTACTTTCAATCAAATGCCTCCTCATTTTTTGGTCTCATCCAGAAAGACTTGATCATCCTTACGTGAACCATCCAGTACCGCTGCTTAAAAAACATCCGGAGAAAAGGCTGGGTGGACAGGTATGGGTGGGAGCGCACAAGCCTGTGGAGCAGCGCCCCCATTTTTTCAAAATTCTCCTGATTGTTATGATCCCAAAGCCTTTGACACTATTTCGTAAACATCCTTTGACGGCTCCTGGATCGTAATAATACGTTTCAACTCCTGAAGCATGAGTTTCTGCCTGTTTTTATCGTATCTTTTCCATTGATTGAACCCGGATACCATTCGCGCAGCTATCTGGGGGTTTGATCTGTCAAGGGCGATGATCTGATCGGCAGCAAAGACATATCCCCCGCCATCGGACTTGTGAAATCCCATGGGATTTTGAAAGGTAAACGCGCCCAGAAGGGAACGAACCCTGTTGGGATTTTTCAGAGAGTATGCCCCATGGGAGGCGAGATTTATGACCTCGTCGACCGTGTCCCTACGACTTGCCGTAGCCTGAACCTGGAACCACTTGTCAATGACCAGGGGATCTTTTTTCCATTTGTCGTAAAAGCGATCAAGGGCAATTGTCCTATACTCACCTTCCATGTTGGACAGGATGGCAAGGGCGGATATTTCGTCAGTCATGCCATCGGCCAGGTTAAACCTTTCAAAGACAAAGCCTTCGGCCTTTTGGGTCTTGAGACTTCCCACATAGGAGATCAGCAGATTCTTCAGGCTTCTTCTGGCCATGGCATCAAATGAGATATCTGATGCCGGGACAGAAGAGCACTCATCGATAATAACCAGAGCCTTTTCCTCTATCCTCCGGGCAATACCCTGTTGGAGCGCTAATCTTGCCCTGTGTATCCCGTCCACATCGATTAAGGTTTCATAATTTTCTCCGATTTCATTCTCATCGGGAAGGGTAAGTATCCTTGCCGCAAGTGCCTGGTCTCCGGGGGCGGCATCAAGGGCCAGGTCAAAGGCCTCCAGCACATGGGCTGAGATTTCAACAGGTTGACCCTGTCGCGTGCTTTTAAGAAGACGGTCGATCTCCCTTAAATACATCTGCTGGGCCGCATCCCAACGATTAAAAGGATCTGTATCCTTTGCCATGAGAACTGCAAGGTCTGTGTCTGAATAATCGGCTTCAATTTTTACAGGTGCGGAAAACCCCCTGAATATGGACGGTATACAATCCTCCGGGACACCCTCAAACTCAAGGGTCTGTGCATCACTCTTTAGATGAAACAGACCGCACTTTTCATGATTCAGAAAATTTCCCTCACCGTCCAGAAGAGCTGTCTCCACGGGAATGTGCATGGGTAGCTTTTTGTTCTGATCTTTATCGCCTGGAAGGGTCTGAGAAAAAACAAGGGTCAATTTTTTATTTTGAGCGTCATATGTCCGTTCCACCTTGACCTTTGGGGTTCCAGCCTGGGAATACCAGAGGCGAAACTGTCCAAGATCCACACCGCCTGCCTCTTCCATGGTGGCAACAAAATCCTCGGTGGTAACGGCCATGCCATCGAATCGTTCAAAGTAAAGATCCATGCCCCTTCTAAAAAGATCGGAACCAAGGATCAGGGAGATCATGCGAATGACCTCGGCGCCCTTGTTATATACGGTCATGGTGTAGAAGTTATTCATCTCCATATAGGATTCAGGCCGCACCGGGTGGGCCATGGGACCTGAATCTTCGGGAAACTGCCCTGCCCTGAGCTTTCTTACGTCGGATATTCTCTGGACGCCCCTTGAACCCATGTCCGATGAAAACTCCTGGTCCCTGAACACGGTCAAACCCTCCTTGAGGCTCAGTTGGAACCAGTTTTTAAGGGTAACCCGGTTGCCGGTCCAATTGTGGAAATATTCATGGGCAATTACCCCTAGAATACCCATAAAATCGGTATCTGTTGCCGTTTCTGTACTGGCAAGGACAAATTTGGAGTTGAACACATTCAGTCCCTTGTTTTCCATGGCACCCATGTTAAAATCGTTTACCGCAACGATCTGGTATAGGTCAAGATCATACTCCCTGCCGAATTTTTCTTCATCCCAGGCCATGGATTGTTTGAGAGCTAACATGGCATGGCCGCACTTGTCCCTGTTTTCAGGCTCCACATAGATCCTGAGATCAATGGTCCTGTTGGAACAGGTGGTAAACGAATCCCTGTTACAGACAAGATCGCCTGCAACAAGTGCAAAAAGATAGGATGGCTTTTTAAAAGGATCCTTCCAGAGGGCGTAGTGCCTCCCGCCATCAAGGTCCCCTGTTTTAATCAGATTTCCATTTGAGAGAAGCACCGGATATTTCGCCTTGTCCGCCGTGATAATACAGGAATAGGTCGCCATGATGTCGGGCCTGTCCGGAAAACATGTAATTCTCCTGAAGCCTTCTGCCTCACACTGGGTGCAAAAGGTGCCTCCGGACCGGTACAACCCCGAAAGGACAAGGTTATCCTGGGGTTTTATTCGGGTTGTAATTTCAAGTTCAAAGATTTCCGGCACACTGAAAAGGTTAAAACGCCCATTCGCATGGCCGTATTCACCGGGGAGAAGGACCATGCCCCCGGCTACGACCGAGACGATTTCAAGATCCTCCGAGTCAAACACGAGGGAGGTTGTCTCATCTGCGATCTCGTTGTTGCGTCTTATCCTCATCAGGGATTTTACCAGGGCATAATCTTCATAAAGATCAAACTGAAGATCAATGCTGTCGACCCAGTATTCCGGCTGTCGATAGTCTTTAAGGTATTTTATTGTGTGCTTTTCCATTCCGATTTAATAATATCCAATTAAATTTTTGTCAATAGCAGGTGCGTTTTCCAAATCCACATATCATTATTG
>Ga0265295_1005867_pt1 | contig 15324 bp, 11 predicted proteins | sample Munlansysbiofilm_FD_192503 | JGI IMG/M metagenome (GOLD analysis project Ga0265295, IMG submission 192503) | Leachate microbial communities from a municipal landfill in Southern Ontario, Canada - Methane capture system biofilm | ecosystem: Engineered > Solid waste > Landfill > Unclassified ... | reverse complement strand
TGAAGGATTACATACTATAGATGGCACAACAATTACTGTTGAGGCAAGCATTCTTCCTTATGTAAACCTTTATGATGCAACTGTGCACATCATTGTTATTGAACGTCTTACGACGGGTAACGTTGGTAGCAATGGCGAAACACAGTTTCACCATGTAATGATGAAAATGCTTCCCGACGCCAATGGCACTACTATGGACATGCCCGCCGGCATAAGCACCATTCTCACCTACAGCCATGATATGTCAACTACTCATGTAGAAGAAATGGACGACTTGATGGTTATTATTTTCGTGCAGGATAACAATACGAAAGGTATTTTCCAGGCTGCTTATTCTGAAGAAGCAGGTGGTTTCCCAGCTGCTGTTCTATTTGATCCTATGCCCGGAACAACCGGCGTTGAAACTTTTGCTGATGTTACCATTACTTTGTCAGAATCTGTTTCTATGGTTGGTGGCGCAGAAATTACCAATGATAACGTGGCTTCGCTGATTACATTTACAGAAATTGATGGCGATGCTTTCCCGTTTACAGCTACTATCAACGATGAAAAAACCTCCATCACCGTTTCACCCGAAGGGCTGATGGATTCATATACTTCATACATGGTTTCACTTGATCCGGTAGAAAATGAAGCCGGCTTTGCAACGGACATCAATGCCACTTATTTTGAAACAGGAATGCACGTAGGATTGTCCGAAAACAAACTTGAAGGCATCCGTTCTGTTCAGCCAAACCCTGTTACCAATCAGGCTCAAATTAACTTTAGCCTCGAAACAGCAGGACAGCTCAACATCGAAGTGTATAACCTGAGCGGCCAAATGGTTGACCAGATTGCTTCCGAGCAATTTAGCAAAGGCAATCACAGCATCAACTGGACACCTGCACAAAATTTACCGGCAGGTATGTATATCATCAGAATGAATACTCAAAATCAGTATTACAACAGCAAAGTTTTACTCAACAGATAGTAGAATCAAGCTAATTTGTAAACCAAAATTTAATAGGTAGATTGGTTAAATGGTAAAAGGTCATCCGGCAATGGATGGCCTTTTTTTACTCATTTTTATTCTGTCTTTTGACCGCCGAAACGAATAAAAAAATTAACTTGCCGCTCCAAAACCAAAAGTATATTGCATGAAACGTTTTTTACTCCTCCCCTTGTTATGGCTTGCTTTTTTAAGCTGCGTTTCACTTAAAGCACAAAGCCTTCCCGAAAAGCTTCAAAGTATTGGCATTGATAGTATTACACCACTCAAAATCAACAATACTCAATTTGAAAGCGCCTGGGTAATCTATTTATCGCAGCCTGTTGACCATCAAAACTCAGCATTGGGAAACTTTTACCAGCAATTAATTTTAAGACATAACAGCTTCGACAAACCGCTTGTGCTGGTTACTGAAGGCTATAGTGCGGAGTATGGCTTATACCCAAACCTGACCGAAGAACTTTCTACCCGCCTCGATGCCAACCTGCTCATTGCCGAGCACCGTTTTTTTGGAGAAAGCATGCCTCCAAACAAAAACTGGGAAGCCTTAAACCTAAAAAATGCTACTGCGGATTTACACGCCATCAACCAGTTATTCAAACAGATATATCCTGCTGCCTGGATTTCTACCGGCATCAGCAAAGGCGGACAAACCACCATTTATTACCGTTATTTTTACCCTGATGATGTGGCCGTTAGCGTTCCTTACGTGGCTCCGCTAAATTTTTCGGCAGCCGATAAGCGCGTGCAGCATTTTTTAGACACAGTAGCCGATGCCCAATGCCGAAAAAAATTACATGATGTTCAGTATAAACTGCTCAATAATAGAGTTTTATTTATGCAACATTTCAAAGATTCAACCTCCAAAAGAGAACTCAGCTTTGAACGTGTTGGCGGCTTAGAAAAAGCCTTTGAATTAAATGTGCTGGAACTCGGTTTTGCTTACTGGCAGTGGTATCCAACACCTTGCTCTGAGATTCCGGATACCACAGCCGGTACCAAAGAATTATTTAATTTCTGGATTTCTGCTGCCGGTTACGACTTTTTTGCAGACCAAAGTCTCGAAAGCATGCAGTCCTTCTTTTATCAGGCACTCACCGAAATGGGATTCTACACCTATGACACCAAACCTTTTAAACATTTATTACATAGCGTAAAAAACCCAAATTTCAATCACGCACTTCCCGAAGGCACAAAGGCTAAATACCATAAAAAGCTGAACAAAAAAGTAAATAAATGGCTGCAAAAAGAAGGCAACAACATCGTCTATGTTTATGGGGCTTATGATGCCTGGGCGTCAACTGCTGTTATGCCTTCTGAAAAAACCAATGCGATAAAATTGCTAAAAGCCGGAGGCTCACACGCCACCAGACTCAGACATTTTAGTGCTGAACAACAGCAACTTGTAATAGATTTTATTAAAAAACAAATAAATACAAACTCTCTTTAAAAACACCTATTAATGAGTTTAGATATATTAGATTGGTCCATCGTTGGAATATTTTTTGTCATTTTGATAAGCATTGGCATCTGGGCTTCACGCAATGCCGGCAAAAGTTACAATGAGTTTTTTCTATCGGGTCGAAATATGCCCTGGTGGCTGCTCGGCGTGAGTATGGTGGCCACCACTTTTTCGTGCGACACACCCAACCTTGTAACCGACATCGTGCGCCAAAATGGCGTGGCCGGCAACTGGGTTTGGTGGGCTTTTCTGCTTACGGGCATGCTTACGGTATTTGTGTATGCCAAGCTCTGGAACCGCTCGAAAGTACTTACTGATCTGGAGTTTTATGAAATTCGTTACAGTGGAAAAACAGCAGCTTTTTTGCGTGGGTTCCGGGCTATTTATCTCGGAGCCTTTTTCAATGTCATGGTAATTGCCTCCGTATCAATTGCTTTGATAAAAATTAGCGGTGTGATGCTGGGTTGGTCACCAGCCCAAACTTTGATTATTGCTGCTGTTGTTGTGGTTTTTTATAGCGCTTTAGGCGGCCTAAAAAGTATTTTATACACTGATTTCTTTCAGTTCAGCCTGGCAATGGCAGGTGCTATTGGCGCAGCTATCATTTTGGTGAACAGTCAAACCGGCGACCTTGCCACACTTTTTGCGCATCCTGCTGTGCAGCCTAAGCTGAATTTAATTCCCGAAATTTCCAATACCGATCTTTTCGTCTCAATCCTGGTGATACCGCTTGCCGTGCAATGGTGGAGCGTCTGGTATCCGGGTGCAGAACCAGGCGGTGGCGGCTATATTGCACAGCGCATGCTGTCAGCAAAAGACGAGAAAAACGCCATTTCAGCCACCCTGCTTTTCAACTTTTTCCATTACGCACTGCGCCCCTGGCCCTGGATTATCGTCGGGCTTTTGTCGTTGATTGTTTTCCCGGATATCGCTTCTCTGCAACTTGCCTTCCCGAATATGGATCCGCAATATGTGCAGCACGATTTGGCATATCCCGCTATGCTAAACCTACTTCCACACGGCTTTTTAGGTTTGGTGGTTGCCTCACTTATAGCCGCATTTATGTCAACCACGGCATCGCAACTCAACTGGGGATCGTCCTATATCGTAAACGATTTTTATGTAAGATTTTTAAACCCTGTTGCCACGCAACGCCAACAGGTTATTGCAGGCAGAATTACCACTGTTGTGTTGATGTTTTTCGCGGTGCTACTGGCTTTAGTGTTACAAAACGCCCTGCAGGCTTTCAATATTTTATTACAAATCGGCGCCGGCACAGGCCTTATCTATATTTTACGCTGGTTTTGGTGGCGCATCAATGCATATACCGAACTCACCGGTATGGTAGTTTCTTTTGCAGTTGCGATAGGTTTTCTGATTGCCGAACGCTATTGGGGCTATAATCTTAGTGGAACCTTTAAAATTGTGGCAGGAGTAGGCATCACGACTGTTGCCTGGCTCACCGTAACTTTCCTTACACCGCCTGCCGACAAAACCGTTCTACGTTCGTTCTATCAGCTTATCAGGCCGGGTGGCCCGGGCTGGAAAAAAGTTGTGGACGAAGCAGCTAGCGAGGGCATCCAATTAGAAAAAGAAAAGGACCTGAAATGGGACGTTCCAACTGGATTATTAGGAATGCTGTGGGGTACGCTTTTCGTTTACAGCACTCTTTTCGCCATAGGCTCCTTTTTATATGACAGAATGTTGAATGCTATAATTTTAAGTGGAGTAGCTTTGGTTGCGCTGTGGTTGTTAAAAGGAATCTGGTCAAAATTACGACTTGATTAGTTTTTAGGCATGAAAACAAAAATATCTTCGGGACATTTCTTATTGCTGTCTGCTGCCGTAATCTGGGGTTTTGCATTTGTAGCTCAAAGCAAAGGCATGGATTTTATGCAACCGCTCACATTTAATGGTGTTCGCTTTTTGATTGGAGCAGTAAGTTTGATTCCACTGGCTTTTTTACTTAAACCAACAATAACGCGCAAAACATCCATCCGCAAAGGCTTACTGATGGGACTACTGGCTGGCGTTCCCTTATTTTTCGCCAGCTCATTTCAGCAGCTTGGCATCTTATACACCAGTGCCGGAAATGCAGGATTTATCACCAGTCTCTACATTGTTTTTGTGCCACTTTTTGCGCTGGCCGGAAGAAAAAAAACCGGAGCACAAACCTGGGTAGGCATTGCCTTAGCCACCATCGGACTGTATTTTATTTCCGCTTATCCGGGATTTACAATGCAAATAGGTGATTTGCTGGTTTTAATCAGCGCTATTTTCTGGGCTTTGCATCTTATTGTATTGTCGTATCTGAGTCCCGGCTATGATTTTCGATTATTGGCTGTTTCGCAATACTTTTTTGTTGGCTTACTAAGCCTGGGGATTGGCCTGCTGTGGAAGGAAACCTTCAACTGGCAAAGCATTCAGGGCGCGATGTGGCCTTTGCTTTATGCCGGAATTGCCTCAGTAGGAATTGGTTACACACTTCAACTGACCGGCCAGCGAACTGTTAGAGCTGATCATGCCGCACTGCTTTTAAGCCTCGAAGCCGTTTTTGCAGCTTTTGGTGGCTGGCTTTTGCTTTCAGAAGACCTCAGTGCTATTGGTGTTTTTGGTAGTATTTTGATGCTGGCTGGCGTTATTGTGGCCCAGGTTTCTTTTTCTGGAAAGCGAAAAAAGATAAAACCGTATTGACTTATTTTCTACCGAATTAAATCGAAACCTTTGCCATAAACGCCCATCACCGTATTGAGCGAAACAAAGGCATCCGGGTCTTCATCACGCACGATCCTGAAAATTTGTTGCGATTCCATTCTGCGCACAATGACCATAATAATATCGTTTTCAGTTTTTGTGTACCAGCCTTTCCCTTTGATAAAAGTAACGCCACGGCCTGTTTCATTACCAATGCGGTCGGCAATTTCTTGGGCTTTGGCCGAAAAAACAAAAAGCTGAACCGATTGCTTATTACCCGTTAGCACCAGATCAATGGTATAGCTCGCCACACCCATCACAACAAAGCCATAAACCAGTGTTTCAATACTTTGCAGAATAATATAAGAACTTGAGATAATAAAAACATCAATAATAAGGATGATCTTTCCAGGACTAATATTGTGATATTTGTTCACCAACATGGCAATAATATCCGTTCCGCCAGTGCTTCCGCCTTGCGTAAAAATAATACCTATACTGGCGCCTCCTAAAATGCCGCCAACTATCGCTGAAAGAAACTTATCATTCACCAAAGGCTCTGTAAAATACATTTGCAAAACCGAGAAAAACACAGACAACACAACAATTGAATAGATTGTTTTCACACCAAAACCAAAGCCCAGTATGCGCAATGAAATCAGCACGAGCACAACATTAACAGCAAAAATTGTTATACCTGTAGAAAGGCCTGTTGACCAAAATATTAAGGTAGCAATACCGCTCACACCGCCACCCAGCAGGTCGTTTGGAATAAGAAATGCCGTCCAGCCAAAGGCCATCGTCAAAAGCCCAATGGTGATAATTGTGTATTCCTTAAAATGATCGAAAATAGTTTGTTTAATTGCCATAACCATGTTGTTTATAAAAAATATAGCGTGTGAAATTTTCCTTTCACGAAGAGAAAGACCAATACCTAAATAACAAAAAAAGCCAACAATCAATTGACTATCAGCTTTTATGAAAGATGTACCCGAGGCCGGAATCGAACCGGCACGGCCGCAATGGCCAAAGGATTTTAAGTCCTTCGTGTCTACCAATTCCACCACTCGGGCTGGTTCTGACAAACACATCTTTTCAAAAAAAATCCCGAAACTAATCGGGATTAACTCAGAGCGGAAAACGAGACTCGAACTCGCGACCCCGACCTTGGCAAGGTCGTGCTCTACCAACTGAGCTATTTCCGCATTGCATTTTTGGAGCTGCAAATGTACACAAGTTTTCAGATTCTACGCAAGTTTTTAGAAATATTTTTCGATATAAAAATCAAAGCTGCTTATTTATCACTTTCCGCTGCCGAGCAGCTTTTTGATTTCGTGCAATTTAAGCAAGGCTTCTACCGGTGTTAAAGTGTCGATATTGGTATTTAAAATATCATCTTTTATTTGTAAAAGCAGCGGATCATCGAGCTGAATAAAACTAAGTTGCATATCATCGGTGACATTTAGTCTGGCCGATGTCTTTTCAAGCGCAGCACCGGCATGTGTTTGCTCGAGCATCCCAAGCAATTTATTGGCCCTGTCAATCACTTTGCGCGGCATGCCGGCCATGGCTGCCACATGAATACCAAAACTATGCGCACTCCCACCCTTTTTCAGCTTGCGCAAAAACACCATTTTATTTCCCATTTCCTTCACGGAAACATGGTAATTACGGATGCGCTGGAAAGAAGCCGCCATTTCGTTGAGCTCGTGGTAATGCGTGGCAAACATCACTTTGGCGCGATAGGATGGATGGTCGTGTAAAAATTCAGTGATAGCCCAGGCAATGCTAATTCCGTCGTAAGTGCTTGTCCCCCTGCCTATTTCATCGAGTAAAACAAGACTTCTTCCGGAGATATTATTCAAAATGCTGGCCGTTTCGTTCATCTCAACCATAAAAGTCGATTCGCCCGACGAAATATTATCGCTGGCACCTACGCGGGTAAATACTTTGTCAACAATACCAATATCGGCTTGAGCTGCCGGCACAAAACTTCCCATTTGCGCCATCAGTACAATTAAGGCTGTTTGCCGCAACAAGGCCGATTTCCCAGACATATTTGGCCCTGTAATCATCATTACTTGCAGGCCTTTGTGATCCAGGTAAACATCATTGGCGATATAGGACTCGCCCGGTGGCAGTTGTTGCTCAATCACAGGATGCCTCCCTGCCTTGATATCAATCGCGTAGCCATCATTTAAAGTTGGCCTTGTATAATTGTGCTTTTTGGCGATTACAGCAAAACTTATCAGGCAATCTAAACGAGCCAACAGACTGGCATTGAGCTGCACAGGTGCCACAAATTCTGCTGTGGCAGTAACCAATTGCTGATACAGATGAAGTTCGATTTGTTGCATCTGATCTTCAGCACCCAGTATTTTATGCTCATATTCTTTTAATTCTTCGGTGATATAACGCTCCGAACCTGTCAGCGTTTGCTTGCGAATCCATTCCGTTGGCACCTTGTTTTTGTGCACATTAGTAACCTCCAAGAAATAGCCAAAAACATTGTTATAGCCCACTTTAAGGCTTGAAATACCGGTGTTTTCCATCTCACGCTTTTGCAACTGCTGCAAGAAATCCTTGCCCGAACGCGCCAACCCGCGCAGCTCGTCGAGCTTTTCTGACACATTTGGACCTATAATATTCCCTTTTGAAAGCAAGGCCGGTGGTTCTGCCATCAATTCCTTTAAGATACGTCCAGCGATGGTTTGGCACGGATTAAATTGCTCCGACAACTTAATAAGACCACTGTTTCCAGAGTTTTGGCATTTCTCTTTGATAAGATTCACCTGTTCAAGTGCTTTCGCAATCTGCTGGAGTTCGCGTGGGTTGATCCTGTTTAACGACACTTTTGAAATCAACCTTTCCAAATCACCCGAAAGCCTGATTGCTTCAGAGATTTCGCGTTTAAGCTCCGGCTTTTCGAGCAAAAATTCAATAACCTCATACCTGGCAGCTATCTGATTTTGATCTTTCAGCGGCAAAACTATCCAGCGCCGCATCAGCCTGCTGCCCATTGGCGAAACGGTGCGATCCAGAATATCAAGCAATGTTTTGGCATCAGGATGCAATGGCGCAATCATTTCGAGGTTTCGCAACGTAAACTTATCGAGCCAAACAAACTGCCCCTCGTCGATACGTGATAGGTTAGAAACGTGGTCAATTTTATCGTGATGCGTTTCGAGCAGGTAATGCAAGGCTGCTCCGGCAGCAATAATTCCTTCCGGAAAACCCTCAACACCAAAGCCTTTAAGCGAAATGGTTTTAAAATGACGCGTCAACACATCCTGCGCAAAATCTGTAGTGAAAACCCAATCGTCAAAAACACTTAAATAAAAACGATCGCCATAAGTTTCAACAAAAGATTTCCGTTTGTTGCGCTGCACCACCACCTCACTAGGGCGCAGGCTTTGTAGCAGTTTATCCACATATTCCTCATTGCCCTGAGCCACAAAAAACTCGCCAGTTGAAATATCTAAAAACGCAATGCCTGTGGCAGCTTTGTCGGGATGTATGGCAGCCAAAAAATTATTCTCTTTTTGCTCCAGCACATTATCGTTATAGGAAACTCCAGGCGTAACTAACTCTGTAACACCACGTTTAACGATTGTTTTCGTAAGTTTTGGATCTTCAAGCTGATCACAGATAGCCACTTTCTGTCCGGCTTTTACCAGTTTAGGCAGATAGGTGTCGAGCGAATGATGCGGAAAGCCGGCCAATTCCACATAACTTGCTGCTCCATTGGCCCTTCGGGTAAGCACAATACCTAAAATATTGGCTGCTTTAATGGCATCCTCACCAAAAGTTTCATAAAAATCACCCACCCTGAAAAGCAGTAACGCATCAGGATATTTTCCCTTGATCGCATTGTATTGCTTCATCAAAGGAGTTTCTACCACAGTCTTTTTTTCGTTGGCCATCTGTTGCAGTTTTCGTCAATAATCGAACTCACAAAGATAAGATTCAAAAGATAAACTAAGCTATTCTTCCCGTTTTAAAACTTTAAGTCTCTTTTTAAGCCTCTTTTATGCTAGAAAAGACATCTACGATTTATTTTTGATTGACAACTTAGTTTCTTTTTAATACGCTTTGGTTGCTACAAATTTCTTTCTTAAGAAAAATACTTTAAATTTGCTCAAAAACCTTGAAAAAACTAAGTCTAGAACAGCTTAACAGAATTAGCGCTGAGGAATTCAGAGAGTCTGACAAAATGCCTGTGGTATTGATTTTAGACGACATCAGATCGCTTCATAATATTGGCGCCGCATTTCGCACTGCTGACGCTTTCCGGTTGAGTAAGATTTATTTATGTGGAATAACTGCCTCACCTCCACACCGCGAAATCCACAAAACGGCACTTGGTGCCACAGAAAGTGTGGACTGGGAATATGCTGAAAACATTGAGGATGTCCTGAGAAATCTAAAATCAGCCGGATATGCCATTTATGGTATTGAGCAAACTAATAGCAGCATATTATTAGATGATTTGGATTATGAATCCAATAAAATAGCTCTTATCATTGGCAATGAGGTGCATGGAGTAAGCGATAAAGCACTGGCTTATTGTGATTTAGCCATCGAAATACCTCAGGCAGGCACCAAACACTCGCTCAATGTTTCGGTTTGTACTGGTATTGTATTATGGCACTTTTTTTCTCGCTGGAAATCAATATTGTAACCAAATTTGTTTTTTTTCGTAAACAGTTGTACATTGCATAAAATATTGCAATAATATATTGCTAAGAGACAATAAATTGCTATTTTTGCAAAAAGTTCTGTACTAATACCAACTATAATATTGGTTACAATATATGGCATATTTATTGTGTTAAACTGAAAATCCTATTAAATTGATTAATTATTAAACTATCAACGTTATGAAAAACCACTTTTTACCTTTTAAGGCATTATTAATTGCGCTTCTTGCAATCATGCCTTTAGCTTTTTTTGGCCAAAATGCCGATGAAGGCAAGACCAACAATAGATCATCTTTCTCGCCATACTGGCATATTACAGGCGAAATTGGACCAACTTGGTCACATGCTGATATCAGCAAGTATAATTTTGCCCCTGACTTCAGCAACACCAATTTTAACGGTGCCATTGGTTTTGGACGTCAGTTCACACCAATTTTCAACGTTTATGGAAAAGTTGAAAGAGGCTTTTTTCAAGGTGAACGCAAACAAGTTCCAACAGCTAGTGTCCCAAATGCCCTTTTCGGAAGAGATATGCGTTTTGAAAATGACTACTATGGTGGCAATCTTAACGTTGGCATTAACCTCTCCAACTTATTTGCCGGCTACAAGGACAGACTTGTTAGCTTTAGCGCACATCTTGGCGTTGGCCAGGTACAGTGGAAGTCAAAAACCTACGACTTAGCAACTGATGCTGTGCTAATGACTAATGGCTATGAAGGCCTTAAATCAGGCGGCACAGCCGGTGGAATCAGCGAAAGAAATGTTGATTTAGTAGTTCCTGCTGGCCTTGACATTAACTTCAACCTAAGTGATAAATGGGATATTTATGGCGACTATAGCTACAACTGGATGACTACTGACTATGCTGACGGTGTTGTCAAAGGTGCTATGGAAGTAAAAAATGATGTTTATTCTCATTTCAATATTGGTGCCCGCTTTAAATTCGGTGCCGGCTCAAGCCTTAAGAGCATGGCCAGAGACTTTGGAAAAGTTGAGTTACAAGTTATCCCTGCAATTCTTGAAGAAAAAGGTGATAGCGTAGAAGTAACCATCAAAGGAAACTTCCCTCCAAAATATTTCAACAAAAAAGCCGTGATGAATTTCACGCCAGTTTTGGTATATGAAGGTGGTGCTACTGCTTTTGAACCTATCAACTTTAAAGGTGAATCCGTAAGTGGAAACGGCACTTTAATCAGCTACAATAATGGCGGCTCATTTACTTATACTGCAAAAGTTCCTTACAATGATAACATGAAAGTAAGTGAACTTGTAGTTGCACCGCTGATCTATAACTACCAAACTGAGATTTATCCATCACGCGAATCAGTAATGGAAAATGCCGGATATGTTATGATTGACGAACGCAAATTGGCTGATGGTGTTATTTATACTTCAAAACGCATTGAAGATAACTTTGCGAGCAGCGTTATGCCACATGGTTATGAAAAAGTTACCATTGTTAGCCAGACAGGCAACATATTCTATGAAGTAAACCTGGCAAACCTCAATTGGAATCTTCCGATGAACAAAAAGCAGGATAGCAAAGATGCGCTTGCTGCTATGAACATCGACGTTGCTAAAGGATGGGACATTAAAGACATCACTGTTGATGGCTGGGCATCACCTGAAGGAGAAGAATCTTTTAACGAAGGTTTGTCTGGAAGACGTGCAAACACTGCTATCAAATATGCCAAGACAGAGCTGAATAAACTGGCTAAGAAAAATAAATCTGGATTAGCTTTCGCCAAAGCTGACGACATCACCTTTGTTGAAGCAGCCAATGGCCCTGACTGGAACGGATTTATGAATGCTGTTGAAGCTTCATCTATCAAAGACAAAAACGCTATTCTTAACGTTGTACGTTCATCAAGTGCCGACCAGCGCGAACAGGAAATCAGAAATATGATTTTGATCTATCCTGAAATTGAGAAAGATATTCTTCCTCCATTGCGTAGGGCTGTTATTAATGTAAACACTTTTGAACCTAAACATCCTGATTCAGAAATTTCATCTTTGGCAATTTCTGATCCTGCTTCACTGAAACTCAATGAACTTTTGTATGCTGCAACGCTTACCGAAGACTTGAATACAAGAAAAGCAATTTATGCAACTACTATGGAATTACATCCTAAATGCCTGCGCGCTGTAGTAAATGCCTCAGCTGTTGAGTTGGAAATGGGTAATACTGCCGAAGCCAAACGTCTGCTTGAGAAAGCCAATACCATGTCAGACAAATCAGCAGAAGTTTATAACAACCTTGCTGTTGTTGCCATCATGGAACGTGATTTCGCAAAAGCCGAAACCCATCTTAACAAAGCCAAGTCATTAGGTGGCGATGTAAGCTACAATATGGGAATCGTAAATATCTATCAGGGTAAATATGACAAAGCTGCTTCAATGATGAGTGGTGAAAAATGCGACTATAATCTTGGTTTAGCACAACTGCTTAACAAAGACTATTCAGCTGCTCAAAACACCCTCAAATGTGCTCCTGAAACTGCTGAAGGATTCTATCTCTTGGCAATTATCGGATCTCGCACTGACAACAGCAGCATGATTTATACAAACCTGATGAAAGCTATTCAAAAGGACGAAAACTATAAGAATACCGCTAAATGGGATCGTGAGTTCATGAAATATTTCAATGAGCCTGATTTCCAGAATATCGTAAAATAATTTAATCAAGTGATAGGATGAGAAAAGCTGGTTGGCATTTGCTAACCAGCTTTTTTTATTTTCAAAAACGGTATCAAATTCAAGAAGGAAAATTCTGTTTAACACCTATTAATAGCACAAGAAACCAAATAGCCTTTGCTTTTGTCCCAAGCTTTCTCATGAAAAACCTTTAAATTTGTAAGTCTCACAAAAGTTATTCTTTTTATTCTCTTAAAAACATCTATAAATTTATGAAAGCCCGTAAAGCCAAACACTCTGCCAATAAACTTGGGAAGCCCGGATCAAAGCAGAAAGCAGGGCTGCCACCGGGAAGCCTGGTGCATATTGGAAAAATTAAAACTGAGAAAACCACGATTGATCTCGTAGAGTTTGATCAAAATATATTGACCAAGAAGAATAACATAAATTTGAAAGAGGTACTAAACCACCTGAATACTCCTCAAACAAGTTGGATTAAAATAGTTGGTTTACAAGACATTGCATTGATAGAATCCGTAGGCAAACAGTTTGACCTGGATCCGCTTCTTCTTGAAGATATTCTAAACACAGGCCAGCGTCCGAAAGCCGTTATAGCCGATGATTTTGTTTTTCTGACCATGAAAACGCTGGGCACCGACGACGAGAAAAATATCGTCTCAGATCAAATAAGTTTTTTCTTAAAGAAAAACTTGCTGATTTCATTCCACGAAAGCCATTTATCACTGTTTAACTCGCTCGACAAGCGGTTAGAATCAGCCACTGGGAGGTTTAGAACACAAGGCCCCGACTATCTTTTTTATGCACTGATAGATATTGTTGTTGACCATTACTTTTCTGCTATTGAGGATATTGCTACAGAAATAGATCGTTTGGAAGAGGCAGTTTTTCAAAATATGAATGAGCAAATTTTGGATAACATACAACATATCAGAAAAGAGCTGATGTTTATGAAAAAGGCTGTTTTCCCGCTTAGGGAATCGCTGAACAGCATCATTAAATCCGACAGCCCGATTATCGACAAACAACAGATAAAATACCTAAATGATGTGCACGATCATATTTTACAGATCTATGAAACTATTGAAAACTACCGCGAACTAAATACCGGTCTCAAGGATATGTACCTTTCGGAGCTGAGTCATAAAATGAACAAAGTGATGCAAGTGCTCACCATTATTGCTACCATTTTTATTCCACTGACTTTTATTGCCGGTGTTTATGGAATGAATTTCGAGTACATGCCTGAGCTGTCCTTCAAATACAGTTATCCAATCGCCTGGGGCATAATGCTGCTGATAGCAGGATGGATGCTGCTGATGTTTAGAAAAAACAAGTGGTTGTAATAGCCGGAAAACCAATAAAACCCAAAACTAACGGTATGGATAGATTGACTATTTTTGCCAACTAATTAAAACAAAAAACGATGTCAATAGCAATTTGGATAATTCTTATACTTTTAAGTATTTACTTGATTTACAGTACTTATCGCCGTTATCAAAGTATGAAAAATTATGATCCGGCCAATGAAAGCGAAAAATTGATTCAGCTTACTGACGTCAATTTTGCAAAACAAATTTCGCATGGCGTTACTTTGGTGGATTTTTGGGCAGCCTGGTGTGGTCCCTGCAAAATGATTGCTCCGGTGGTGAGTGAGTTGGCCGATCAGTTTGAAGGGAAAGCCAAAATTGCAAAACTGAATGTGGATGAGCAAAAGCAGACTGCCGCAAAATATGGTGTAAGAAGTATTCCTACACTAATAATTTTTAAAAACGGTGAGCCGGTTGAACGTTTGGTAGGATTAAAATCAAAAGCTAATCTTGCAAAAGCAATTGAGAAACAGCTGGCTTAATTAGTTAGGCCGATTTCGCGTTTCACTTTTTTCGAAACACCCTCAAGCACAAGTGTATATGAACGATCTATCCAGCTGCGGACGCGGTTAAAGTCGACAGCTTCGTCCATTTTTACGCTGATCCAGTGCTTTTTATTAAAGTGATATGCCTCTTCGGTTTCAGGATATTTTTCCAGTCTTTCAAAAACTTCTTCAGGACTTGCTTTAATGCTGATGCGCGTTGACCCGCTGAGATTGGCCGCCAAAAACATTTTTCCTGCCACTTTAAACACCAGCACATCATCGCCAAAAGGCATGCTTTCGGTTACAAAATCTTTTTCGATGCAGTAATTTCTGATATCCTCGAGATTCATATTCCAAGATATGAGAAACCCGCTTTTGTCTTCAAAAGCGGGTTTCTATTTTTTTAGCAGTTAAAAACCGCTTTGAGTTGTTCTACCATATCCAGCTTTTCCCAGGCAAAGAAATCCACGGTTTTAAAATGTCGCACTTTTCCGTCGATCGTTTTATCATAGGTTTGCTCATCCTGGTAATACACTTCAACTTCTTTGCTAAATGGCGTTCTGCCGAAGTGACCATAAGCTGCCGTCTCGCTGAAAACAGGATTCTTTAATCCATATCTTTTTACGATGGCAAAAGGCCGCATATCAAATAGTTGTTGCACTTTAGCAGCAATTTGTTCGTCTGTAAGTTTCGCGCCATTTTCATCTTTTGCCTTAACGGTTTCACGGGTATTAATATAAAAACCAACAGGATCAGCAACGCCGATTGCATAAGCCACCTGAACAAGCACTTCGTCGGCAATGCCGGCAGCAACAAGGTTTTTAGCGATATGACGTGTAGCATAAGCCGCCGAGCGATCTACTTTAGAAGCGTCTTTGCCTGAGAAAGCACCGCCGCCATGCGCACCGCGACCGCCATAAGTATCCACAATGATTTTACGTCCGGTTAGACCGCTGTCGCCATGCGGGCCACC
>Ga0265295_1005866_pt1 | contig 15324 bp, 9 predicted proteins | sample Munlansysbiofilm_FD_192503 | JGI IMG/M metagenome (GOLD analysis project Ga0265295, IMG submission 192503) | Leachate microbial communities from a municipal landfill in Southern Ontario, Canada - Methane capture system biofilm | ecosystem: Engineered > Solid waste > Landfill > Unclassified ... | reverse complement strand
TTGTGCCTTTGGTCAAACAAGTCTTAATACCCAGGGTGGCTCTGTGGTAATATTGGGTGGCTCTAAATTAGGATATGGGTGGCTCAACTTGAATGTACAGTATGGCTCCTTTGAGGATAATATGCACAATGGGCAGGTTAACAAATTGAAATTGTGCTACATACCTATCTTTTGTGACCCCCTTAGAAAAGTTTTCCTTGCCAACTGCAACGACCCTGATAAAAGTGGATACTTAAAAGGGTTTCATTCCAATATCATTTAGTATCCCAGAGGATGCTATGGTGAAGCTGACGATCTACAATGGCCGTGGTCAAAAGGTTAAGGATTTGGCAAACGGTATTTTGTTGCGTGGTCATCACCAGCTTGTATGGGATGGCAGAGATAACAATAGCCGTGAAGTCGGCTCTGGAATCTTCCTGCTCAAACTGGAAACCGCAGGACAGAGCTATACCCGAAAAATGATCTTAATGAAATAGCTCAAGGATCATAAAAGCAGCTTCGGAGAGCAAGTAAGCACTGAGGTTTTATCAGAACGTGTAGGGTTTATCGCTCTGAGCTATTCACAAAGAGAGTTTGCCTGCGCTTCATATCCAGATTATCGTTTAAACAGCTATTTGGAACTCTTCTTGCATCTAATAAGCGATAGGAAGAAATGCTCGCAGATCAGCGGGTTGATTTTTTAAATAATTTATAAGGAATAAAGGAGATGAGTGTGAAACAGATTACTCTGATCATGTTACTGACGATGTCGGTAGCTTTACTATCCGCGGCCTTGATGTGGAACGATGCAGTTCCCATCCGCCAAGGAGTGAATATCGAGTGGTTCCGTACCGGAACCGATACTCCGGATGGTGGAGCGATCTATGTATGGAGTGACACCAAATTGGGTGAAAGAGACCTTTGGGCTCAAAAAGTGGATGCCAATGGCAATATGGTGTGGGGAGACCCCGTGCTGATTGATGGCAAGCCTGACCGTCAGGAAGACCCTGTAATCACCCGTACTTCAGACAATAACTTTATCATTGCCTGGATCGACTTTTCCCAGGATCTGGATGGCGATGTCTTTGCCCAAAAGATAAACACGAATGGCGAACTTTTGTGGCCAGTAGGTGGAAAGCCAGTTTGCGTAGGGAATGGGTTACAGCTTGGAATCAATATGGAAGCCGATGAAAATGGTGGTGCCTTCATAGTATGGGGAGACGGCCGCAATCCCAGCAATGACCTTTATGCACAACGACTTTCAGCCGTAGGCGAGCCTCTTTGGGCTTTAAACGGCATCCCGGTAGCCAATGGTCCTGGCGATGAAGTCCAAAACACCATGCTTCCCGATGGACAGGGTGGCATGATGATGGCCTATACTCATGATTACGTGAATAGTAAGAGTTTGTATGCCAAGCGCTTTGATGCTAATGGCAATATGGTCTGGACTGCTCCTTTGGATCTGGCTATGGCCGATGGAGACCAATTCGGAGTGAGAATGGCAGCCCTCAGCGCTGGTGATTTTGTGTTTACCTGGACAGACCAACGCTTTGAAGATCCAGATATCTACGCTCAGAAAGTTAATCTGGCCGGAGAATTCTTGTGGCCAAATCCCTTCATCGTCTATGCTGATCAGGATACACTTTTAGGTACACCTGCTCCTCAAAAAAATCCCCGGATTCAAGCTACTTCGGACAACGCCGTCGTAATAGTCTGGGAAGATTTCCGTTTGGGCGACCAAACTGCAGATCTTTTTGCACAGAAAATTGCCGCCAATGGCAGCATACTGTGGGCAGCCGATGGCATAGAGCTGGCTACTGCGGAATTCTCGCAGATCGGTCAACGCATGGATTCTGATAACAACGGTGGAGTCTATATAGTCTGGGATGATCTGCGCAATGGGAATACTCCCAATGACGACGTCTATGCCCAGCATCTTAATAGCGCTGGCCAGGCCATGTGGACCCCGGGCGGAAAAGCTATCTGCACCCAGCCCAATGGGCAAAATGGTGGACTGATAAAATTCAGTGGAGACAAGGTTTTCATAAACTGGATGGACGTCAGAAATGGCAGCGTGGGCCTTTATTATCAAGTTTTAACTGCCAGTGGCACCGAACTGCTGGAGCCCGATGGCAAACAGATCTTCTGGGGCCTCAGTGGCGATGCAATCCTGAAACAGTACATGATCCTGCCCCGCGTGAATGACAACGTAGTAATTTGGCAAGATACCCGCTTTGCAAACGATGGTTCCCGCATCTTTTTCCAAATCCTGAACGAAGATGGACAGGCGATGCTGGAGACCAACGGCCGCCCTGTAACCCTGCAGGGTGGTGGCGATCAAGAATTTCCGCATGCTGTGGTAACAGACGATGGCCGGACAGCCTTGGTCTGGGTGGACAAACGTGTAGATGATCCCAATATCTATGCCCAGCTTATCGGCCTGAACGGCGAAAGGCTGTGGGGGGATAATGGCATCAAACTCACTGAAGAACAACCCATGGCTCAGCTTGATCCCAAAGTCTCCTATCACAATGGCTCGTTCTACATGGGCTGGTCAAACCTGGACACCGTGGCCGGCAATTCCATCTACCATGTTCACGGTCAGAGAATCGTGAATGGGGAAAAGCTTTGGGGTGCAAATGGCATCATGATCTCCATCCTGCCAGAAGCAGAGATGGACAGCGAATGCAAACTGGCTCATATCGTTGGCGATACCTATATTTGGAATAGAGTGAACTCTATGAGCGCAGGCTCCGCTATGACCATCTGGGCTAAACGTGTGGCTGAGGATGGAAATGCTTATCCAGGCTGGGAAGATGCAGGCCTCCAAGCTACCGATGTCGAGAATCTGATGATGCAGGTCCAGAATCTTCCAGTAGCCGCAGCCACTCCTCAGGGTGTGGTAATCACCTGGAAAGATCTCCGCAATTACTTCTTGCAATACTATGCACAGCACATCACCGGCGATGGCCAGAGACTCTGGGGTGATGAAGGAATGCAGATCGCAGACAGCGGTCAGGAACAAGAATTTGCCGACATCACAGTGACAGCTCATGGAATCATAGCTGCTTGGTGCGAAATCATTGATGGACAGCATGACATCAGAGCTCAAAAATTCGGCTTCCCCGGAAATCCCTTGTGGAATGTACTGGGCAACGAAGTGGTCGCGCAAAACACCAACCCGGAAAATCCCAACCTGGTTAGCTTTGACGACAACGGAATGCTCTTGACCTGGCCCGATTTCCGCACCGCAGATACTGAAAATAGTGACCTCTATTATGACTATTTGAATAATGATGGCAATCTCGTCCATGGAAATGGCGGGCTCTTGCTTTGCGACGCTATAAAAGCTCAGTACGAACCCAAAGCCACTGTCCTGAACAACCATGCTTATGTGGTCTGGGCAGATGGCCGCAGCGGTGGCAAAACTGAGATTTTGGGACTCTATGTACAAAAGCTGAGTAATGGAACTGTCGCAAACGCAGACTTGACAGTACCCGGCTTGCAAAGTCCCAAACTGAAGCAAAACTATCCCAATCCCTTCAATCCCTCCACCACAATAGCGCTGGATATGCCTCAGAAAGGCGAGATTGAAATAATCATCTATAACACCAAGGGACAATTGGTGAAAAAGCTCTTCAAAGGTGAGCTGAAACAAGGCACGCACAGCTTTAGCTGGAATGGACAAGATGAAAACGGCAATGCCGTGTCCAGCGGCCTTTATTTCTACTCTGCCCAACAGGGCTCAATGCGCCAAAGCCGCAAAATGGTACTGATGAAATAAATAGCACTATATAGCAAAAGGAGCCCGGTATCATTCGGGCTCCTTTTTTGTTTGTGGATTTGCTTATAAAATCACTTGAGGCGCAATTCGCCAATGAGCTCCGCCATGATGCTGATGGCGATCTCGTATGGCTGTTGACTGCCGATAGGTAGGCCGATGGGAGCGTGTACGTTCTGAAGCTGATCGGCGCTATAGCCCTGGCTCCTCAGCAGAGCAAAGGTTTCAGCTACTTTGTGTTTGCTGCCGATCATACCCAGATAGCGGAAATCCTGGCTGAGACACTGCTGCAAGACCTCTTTGTCGTGCAGATGGCCGTGAGTCATGATTATGATCCAAGAATTCGGGCCAAAACTCACAGCTTGGGAGATAGCGGAAAAGTCGTTGTATTGCTTCATATGAAAGCTTTCTTCCGGGATCCCATCCAGAATATCCTGACGGTTATCCACCAAATGCACCCAGAAACCGCAGAGTTTGGCCAAATGCCCCAGAGCCTTGCCACAGTGTCCGGCTCCGATGATGAAAAGCTGATTGGGAATATAAAGCGCTTCGATGAAGACGGTGGCTGATCCACCACAGATCATGGCAGTAGGGTTATGGTCTCCAAGCTCGCCACTGCCCAGATCAAAGCTAAGTTGCTGGGGCTCCGTTGTCTGACGTTCACGCACAAACTCTATGATCTTGTGCTCCAGCTCTCCCCCACCCAGATTGCCATAGACAGCGCCTTGGCAAGTGATGAGCAGCTTCATTCCAGCTCTGGCCGGAGACGAGCCCTCGGTGCAGATGATGCTGGCCTGCCAGAGGGGCTGATTGCCCGCGGTGAGCTCTACCACTTTCTGATAGTATTCATGAGTTTGCACTTTTGCCTCCAAACATGATTTGGTAAAGCGCGACCGAGGTGGCCACGCTCACATTGAGAGAATTCTTCCAGCCTAATACCGGTAAGTTTACTATCTCATCACAGATACTGAGCACCTGGGGATCGATGCCCAAGGCCTCATTGCCCACTACCAGTGCCAAAGGCAGATCAAACTCTGCTTTATACACAGATTGGGAGGGTTCGGCGGTCTCCAAAGCGTAGATCTTGTGCCCGGCGCTTTTCAGTTCCAACACCGCATCGACAGTGCTCTCGCAATAGCTAAAAGGGACTCGTTCAGAGGTACCCAAGGCTGTTTTTGCCATATTGGGATGCTGCGGGGTAGGCGAGATGCCACAGAGGATCAATTTGCCGATAGACAGGCATTCCGCGATGCGAAAGAGGGAGCCTACATTGAATACACTGCGCAGATTGTCCGCAATCACGGTGATCTGGGCTGCACGCTTCAGAGCATCCGGATCAGGGCTGGCGTTGCCATCTCCGGTTTTTAGCTGGATCTGGCTATCTTTGAAGGTTTTATCATTCTGATACTGTGCTAAAGCACGCAGGAGCCGAAAAGGGTCGGTAGGCAGATCGCGGATCAGAGCGTCCATCCTGGCAGGCAAAGCATTCTTGCACAAAGGATACAGCTCCCTAATCTGCTGAAGCAGAAACTGGCGGCTGGCAGGATTGGCCAGCTCAAATTCCAGTTCTATAAGGAGCTTGTTCAGCGCTTTGATCTGGGCATCGAAACTGAAGTTCTGGAACTTCTCCGGGCTGTAGCGGCCGATAAACTTCATGGGTAAAAGCGTTTGATCATTTCGGCGGCAGTCAGGATGTTCTCGCAGATAAAGTCCGGCTTGTACTCTGCAGCAAAGCTGATAATCTGCTTGAACTCCTCTTCCCCGTTTCCGGTAAGCAACAAAATGCTCTTCAGCTTTGAGTTTTGGGCAAAGCCGATATCGGTGCTGCGATCGCCGATCATGAAGGACTGGGAAGGATCAAAGCAAAAGTCTGCCCTGGCCTGTTGAAACATGCCTATTCCCGGTTTACGGTCTTCATGATCCACGTTATAGGGCTCTACAATTCCATCTCGATGATAAGGGGAAAAGTAAATACCATCCAACTGAACTCCCGCGTCTGCAATCAACCTTCGCATCTTTTGATGCACTGAATCCAGTTGAGCAAGATCCAGATATCCTCTGGCGATGCCGCTTTGGTTTGTGACGATAAAGATCAGATAACCCAGCTCTTTAAGTATGCGCAAGGCCTGCGGAGTCTCTGGATAAAGGTGGTAATGCTCAGGATTATTAATATAGCCGAATTTATCCGGGCTGATCGTGCCATCCCGATCCAGGAATACAGCGCGCTTAATACTTTTTGCTGTCACTGGTTTTAAACTTCAGAGCATCGGGGAATTGCTTGTTGAAGAAGACAATGCGGTAATCCCAATACTCGTTACGCTTGGTAAAAGAAAAGTCCAGCTTCCAGCAGTGCAGGTCCCGGCTGAGACTGATGCCCTGTGAGATAAGCTCTTTATCTTTCAGGTTATAGTAGTTTGAATAGTCCAGACTGAAGTTTTTGGTCAGCTTGAAGCTGGCATTCATCCGTAGATTCTGGCTGCGGGGGGTTAAGAGGCTCTTGGGAGCAAAAAGATCGTGGGAGACACTCAGACTCCAGCTATCAGACGAAATGCCGGGAGTTGCTGCTGGGGACTCTTCCCCAAAGGCGGAAAAGGTCCTATTCAAGGGCAGGGGGAAGTACTCTGCATAGTTTGCATCCCCACCGATGCCGATAGTCTGGGAAAAGTATTGATTCTTGATGGCCAGATCATCGAAGCCCATTTTATAAGTCTCTTGAATCACACTGAGGCGATTGCTGTAATTCGCTTTCAGGTTATTCAGTGCCCAGCTATTGTTATTTAGGGATCCTATAGTCAGTGATCCAGGCCGGAAACCCAGAGTATGAGTGATATCGCCAAAGCGTTTGTCATCTTTGAGCAGATCGGCAGAGATGCGTGAATCCCAAGTCAGCAGATCATTTACCTTGCGCTGCCTCTGCTCTTCACCCAGTTTGAGCTGCCATTTCTGTGCCAGGGCAAAGCTGAGATTGGCCTGCTGCTTTGTGTTTTGTCTCAGATATATCCCGCCAAAGCCGTAGTACTGGCTGTTATCAGAGTGATCTGGCAGATAGCTGAGCCCCACAGAAGGGGTCATGACATGACGGACAGCATTGACTCCGGTAGAGCCGAAGCTGCGGAGTCCATAAAGATTGAAGCTGCTATTGAGCGAAGCCGAATAGTCATTTCCCCGTACCCAGTTCTGTCCTTTGCGGTCGCGATCGAACCAGGCTTCATTATAGTCCACGCTCTGGCGCAAATTCAGCCAACCGCGGTAGTTATAGCTATTGGAAAGCCCCAGGGAGTGTCTGATGCCAGCGTGATGCTCCACCAGGTATTTGTCCGGATTGTCATCATCAAGGGTATTGGCCCAGATGTAATCCTGAAAAGACGGGTTCTTGCTGCGGATATCCCCGCTATGATCCAGACGGGCATTATAGTGATAGCTCAGCCCTGAATACCAGACATCGCTCTTTTGCCGGAAGAGTTCATACACCGGCCGGCTAGAAACGCTCCAGCTCACACTTGGCAAGCTGAGATTGGCGGTATCGTTGATCAGATCCTGATTGTAAAGTGCACCTGCATTCAGGTAGGTATTGCCGATGGGTTTGCGATAGGAGACACTGGAACTCAGCCTTTGGGCCAGGGATTCGTCCAAGAGGTCACTGCTTTGCCAGATCCGTTTGTTGCTGATAAAGTCCAGGGAAACATCCAGGGCGGATTTTTCCGGCAGTTCATGATGGTGATTGGCCCTCAGCGACCAGTCAAACTGTGTGCCGGCGCCACTGGCATTCTTTTGATAACTGGCCGCAAGGCCGCCATTGTAGTAATAGCGCTGCAAATACCTGGTATCGAACTTGGCCTTCCATCCCGTCTTCTCCATGAGGTCCATACCCAGGGTGAAATCGGCAAATTCTTTGTAAGGATAGTACAAAGCAATATCGCGGACATATTTGCCATCCACGCTGTTGTATCCAGGTTCTGGAACCAGGAGGCCGGCATGACGCCCCCGCTTGATACTCATGGTGACAAAGGGGAAATAGAAGATAGGCATGTGGTTCACATAGGCCAACACATGTTTTCCCACCACTTTGTCCTTTTGATAGATGCGCATGGCTTTGGCCCAGAACCAAAAGCTGGGCTCGGCCAGATTACAGGTGGTAAAGCTGCCTCCATCGATGTCGTAGATGGTGGAGTCTATTTTCCGGATCTCTTTGCCGCTGTAATAACCGTTTTCAATATAGCTCTGTCCCTGGCTCAGCTTTCCGGTTTGACTGCGGATGTCGTATTGCACGTCTTCACCGATCAAAAGCTGCCCACCGTCTTGCATCAGAGTGAGCCCAAAGGTGGTAGCCTGTTCTTTCTTCAAATCCAGAAAGAGGGAATCCGCCTGAATCCGTGAAGCGCCATAATCTATGGAAGTATTGCCATGCAGCCAGATCTGCTCATCCTGATAGTAGGCGCGGATGCTGTCTGCCGCATAAAATAGTGAATCCAGACGGCTGCTTGCGTTTAGATCGATCTTGAGGCTATCCGGCAAAGGAGCGTCCAAGCTTATGGGCGCGAGCTCCCCGGGGCTTATTTGAGCGACCAACAAGCCTGGCACTAGGACTAGGATCATGAGACATAAGACAGACATTTTCATCTATTCACCAGATAACCTTTAGAATTGAGGAGGCCGTTCATGTCAAGCATTTCCGCATTTTCCCTGGGTGGCAAGAATCTCGCTTGACAAAATATGACTGGCATTTAAAAAGGCTGAAGTAGGAATTCCTAGGAAACATAATAAATTAAGGATAAGGTTGTGGATAGCATAGAATCAAAAGCTCTAACCGTGAACCTTCAGAATACCAGGGTGATAGAGATCCAGTTGGATGACTCTGCCAAATGGTTGTTGGATCTTTCCAGTAATTATTTTGGAGTCAATCAGCGTTTGCGCGCCTTTTTGGACGAATTATATCACCCCTTTGTAAATCCCGGTATCGCCTTGGCCCTGATGCGAACTAGCATTTTGGGCGATCTGTGGTGGTTTTGTGCCCACGCGGAGGCCGAAAAAGCGCTGAATGTTATCCTGGATTTCTATAATAAAGTAGATACGGTATGCACCAAGGATGAGCAGCGCAAGAAACTCTTTCAGGACTTTCTGGAGTTTTGCTCTGCCCTCTGTGAATACCCCTTGCCTGCTATATTTGATCGTGTCTTAGATATGATTGAGGTTTTTTATAAGGCCCATGAAATGCTCTTTATCCGCCTCAGCAGCGTAGCCCGCAAAGCTTTGGTAAAGCTTGAACAAAAATCCGCAGAGAACGAGCGCCCCCTGCAGATCTTGCGTAGGCTCCTGGAAGCAACCCTGTCTCACTGGCAAAAGAGCACCGATATCAATTCCTGGCTGGACCGTCTGCAAGATAAACCAGAAAATATGGACACCTCACGCCTTCCCTCAGATGATTTTTACCAGCATTGGCAGCAGGTGGTAAAAGCAGCCACCAGCGCTGTTGATCTGAAAGCTGTACCTGCCTTTTCGGAAATTGCCGGTCTACATCGTGATTATATCAGCGAATTTCCCCATCTCAGCCATCGGGTGCAATACATCTTCTTCCTTTTGGGCCTGCCCACCATGATCGATCTCATGGATCATCTGTTGTGGGATCTAAACCGGCAATTGGCCAATCTTTATGAAGAGCTCACGCCAGAGGAAGTTTCCCAAATGCTGGATACAGTATTTGAGACCCTGCATGCCTTTAGTGAGACGCATCTGAGCATAGTGCTGGATTGCCTGCATACCATCGGCAAAGCAGTGCTGAAGGGCTCAAATATAGATCTGAAACGCAAAATCATCGAGCTGATCATAGACCTCGGCTTTACCTCTCCGGGAGAAGTGCGCATCGCCAGCGACTGGCAGATTGATGTGGATAAAAACCATGTGAAGCACCTGCGCATCCTGCTGGAGCTCATCGCCATCGATCCTCTGCAAAATAAAGACCTGCTGGCTTTCACCATCATCAGCATGACCCGCAAGGGCGTATTCATTGCGGATACAGACCTCTTTCAAAAGGACGTTTCCGCCTTTTTGGGTGCAGATATCAGCCCCATCTTTGTGCAGAGCAAACACATGCTGAGGATATTCCCCGTTTTCTTCAATGAGATCGGAGCAGAAGGCGAGATTCGCGATGCCAGCACCAATCTGGATGAACTTTCCCAACGCAAAGACCGTCTCATCCACTTCCTGCGCAAACAGGTGCATACCGAGAGCAACAACACGCATATCACACTCATAGAGAAGATCTTGCGCTATTGGGTCACACTGGACCCCAACCCCCTGGAAAAGATTATCCCGGAGGATGTCTGGCTGCAGCTCAAGACTTTGGACGAACGCACCCAGGCACAGAGTGAAGCCGTGAATGCTTTTCTGGCCAAAATCGGCCTCAGCGATACCGAACTGCTGGCGCTTTCCTGGCAGAGGGTGGAAATCATCTTCAGAGGTTTGGAAGAGGATTATTATGCCAAGCGTTTGAAACTCCTGTGCTACTGCCACTTTCTGCTGAAGGACAAATACAACCTCGATCCTTATGATATCGTGAAATTCCTTACCCGCTACAGCTTCTTTGATGCCAAAGAGCAAAACCGCCTGCGTACCAGCCTGAACCGCAAAGACTATGACAGCTCCATCCGCCAGATGTTGGGATACATCGGCAAGCTCAATGCCCAGGTCTTGGATCCCAAACCCACCAGCCCCTGGGAAAACATCTATTACAAACGCCACATCGCTGCCGGCATACCTTCCATGTATGGGATCTATCGCGAACCCAAGCTGGAAGCAATGGGCATGATCTTCCGGCTGGAAAACGTGATCCGTCGTCTCTTTGAACGCAACCGGGACCAGATCAATCTTTCTTACATCAATGGCAAGACTCTGCGCCGCATTGTGCGCATCCTGGATATCTACGACTACGCCATGGAGCAGGAAATGATCACGAGCGACGCCTTTGGCAGTGCAGTGGCGATGCTGAGTTCTGTGCAAAACGCCTACAATATCAGCCTGGATCAATATCTGGACATCTTCAATCTGCTCAAAGACAGCGTGAACGAGATCATCAACGAATACTATTACCGCTTTTACGACCAGCAGATAGCCAGATTGGAAGCGAAACTGGGCAGCAGACAGCAAAAGGAGATTTTTGCCGAAGAATTTTACCGCAGTTTGCTCACCGCTTCTTTTTTGGTACAAGGCCTGGATAACTTTATCACCAGGATTTTAGAAGCTCTGAACGAGATGCGCCAGCTCCTCTGCAAAGAAGATATCGCCAAGCTGATGTCTTATGACCCAGATCGGCTGTTCTTCCATCTTTATACCCGCAATTCCCGCATAGAAAATCAGGTTCTCCTGGGCTCCAAAGCCTTCTTCCTGAAGCGCTTGCACCAATATGAATTCCCTGTGCCTCCAGGCTTTGTGATCACCACCGATCTCTTTCGCAATCGCGAAATCATTAATACTCACCCCGATATCTCCAAAGAATTTTACAGTCTGCTTCAGAAAAACCTCAAACTCATGGAGCAGTACACAAATCAGGAATTCGGAAACCCGGAGCGTCCCCTGCTTTTTTCCGTGCGTAGCGGTGCACCCATGAGCCTGCCCGGAGCCATGGATACCTTCCTGAATATCGGGCTCAACGATGAGATCGCCGAGAGCCTGTCCCATCAGAATAATTATGGCTGGACAGCCTGGGATTGCTATCGCCGCCTCATCCAAAGCTGGGGCATGGCTTACGATATTGACCGCGATGAATTTGACAATGTCATGATCGAATACAAAAAGCAATATGGCGTTCTGCTCAAAACTCAATTTAGCGATAAACAGATGAAGGCTATGACGCAGGATTACAAAGCTGTACTCGAAAGCCACAATGTGGCCTTTGAACAAGACCCCCTTTTGCAGCTTCATCAAGCCATCTCTCATGTCCTGGATAGTTGGGATACAGATCGCGCCAAGCTCTACCGCGCCAAGCTCCACATCGCCGAAGAATGGGGTACAGCAGTGATTATCCAGAAGATGGTAATGGGCAATATCTCACTGGAAAGCGGTACCGGAGTGCTCTTTACCTTTGCGGATTGGCACAATGAACCCGGCATCTGTCTGAATGGGGATTTTACCCTCTGCAGCCAGGGTGAAGACGTGGTGGCCGGTCTGGTGCATACTCTGCCCATTTCTGAAGCGGAAAGAAACCGCCAACAGGGTGATGCATCCCTGGAAAAGGATTTCCCCGCCTTGTATCAAGCAATGCTGCGCTATGCCAAACAGCTCATTGAAGAGCGCCGCTATCCCCATCAGGAGATGGAATTTACCTTTGAAGGCCCTTCAGAAGAGCAGCTCTACATCCTGCAGACCCGTAACCAGGTGATCCGTAAAAGCCCGGAATACAAGGTCCTGGGCAACAAGGATTCCAAGATGCAGAGCATCGGCACTGGGATTGGCATTGGCAAAGGCGCGATGAATGGCATCATCGTGATTCGGGACGAAGATATCCAGCTTTACAAGGATCAGGGTATCCCTTTGATCCTGGTGAGACCGGATACCGTGCCAGACGACATGGCGCTGCTCTTTGAATGTCAGGGACTTTTGACCTCCAGAGGTGGTGTAACTTCCCACGCAGCAGTTACTGCCACGCGTTTGGGCTTGATCGGGATCGTGAATTGCCGTGAACTCATCGTGGACGAAGAAAGTTCCACCTGCAGAATCGGAGACGTACAGCTCAAATCAGGAGACAAGATCTCGCTGGATTCCACCGGCGGAACCATCTACCTGGGACACTATCCCCTGCAAAGCGTGTACTCACTATTTTAAGATAATAAAATAAAAAAAAGGAGACCCTAAGCATGAATCAAAGCTTACGCAACAAAAACCTGCTGGGCATAAACAGCCTGGGCAGAATCGGAAAACTACTGTTGTGGAAACAAATCCATCTTAGACATTTCGATGGTTTCGTAGTAAATTGCGGACGTGAGGTCGGCAAAAGTTTTGATGATCTGATCCAGACCATCGAGTGCGATAGCAACTATGGCTCTATCCACAAATTCCTCTACGGAATGGTGGGGAAGAAAGCCGAAATCAAGATTTTGGATAAAGACAATCAAATCCTGAGCATCGAAGGCATCCCCATCAAAATCCTGCGCACAGCCCGGGATCCCAAAGACATCAATTGGCTGAATGAAGGCGTAAAAATCGTGGTGGATTGCACGGGCGGATTTTTGGACCCCACCGTGTCCACAGAATCCGGAAAACCCTGCCTGCGCGGACACCTCGGTTCCGGAGCTTTGAAAGTAATTGCCAGCGCACCTTTCAAGATCAAAGGCTCAGCTTCGATGCCCGATGATGCCACCACCATGATCTTCGGCATCAATCATCTGGATTATGACCCCGCAAAGCATCACATCATTTCCGCTGCATCCTGCACCACCACTGGCCTGGCACACATGATGAAACCCCTGATGGAAAACAAACTCACCTCCAGAATCGTCACCGCATCCATGAGCACCATCCATGCCTCTACGAATACCCAATCCATTTTGGATAACGTGCCCAAAGCCGGGGCCACAGACCTGCGCAAATCCCGCAGCATGATCAATAACATCATTCTCTCTACCACCGGTGCTGCCAAAGCATTGGAACTGGTAATGCCACAGGTGAAAAACATCGGTTTTATGGCCGATAGCGTTCGCATACCTACCAATACGGTATCGCTCATCAACCTCAATGCCACCTTCTATACCGAGCTGGACGAACTGGGCGAGCCTCTGATCAACCGCCAAATGCTCAACGAAGTCTATGCCAATGCCGCCAAAGGTGCCCAAAAAGACCTCTTGGTCTATAGTGACAGACAAAACGTTTCCGCTGATATCGCCGGCACTGTAGCCGCTGTGACTCTGGAAGCCCACGAAACCCATACCCGCACCGGCTTCATCAGCTTCCCGCCGGAAGCTCTGGCAGCGCAAGGTGTAATGACAGACAAAGAACTGGGCATGCCGGTGACCCACGCCAAAATCTTTGGCTGGTACGATAACGAGCTCGGCTCTTATGTGCATTGCCTCTCTCTGCTCACAAACTACATCGCAGATAATAGTTTTTGAGCCGACAATAACCCTATAATATCATAGGCCCGTGCTGCTGTGCGGTACGGGCTTTTTCCTCATAATGTGTAGATACTGTTTGCCGTGTCACTTTTTGCGGCCTGCCCAGCCACAGCCCTTGCCTGATATTTCGATTCGGTTCTAACAAGTCTTCGACTCGAGATGACTTGAGATTTCGAGCCATCTCGAGTCAATGACGAATTAAAAGCAAGTTTATGGCATGAGGGTGTCCCGTGCTAAGCAAGTAGTCTGTTTAAGAAAGCAGGCATTCCCCCAAAATATCTATATATCACATTTACAATGCTCATGAACATAGCCTATTAGCTCTTATTCATGTCCGTTTATTTCAGATCTTGACTTAGGGCATAAAGGCTCATGATTCCGCTTCAATACCCTATCATAATGAGTCCTGTAGGGGACGATATTTTAGATAGCATACGAATGTTACACAAGAGATTGAGTCCCATAGGGACGATATTTCAGATAGCAAGCCAAGACCAGTTCATAATCAGGCTTTAGTAAAAATGGGGGAATGCCTGTTAAGAAAGATATTGACAGTTACAAGCAAGATGAAAAAAGATGCAATCAGTAGTTGGTTCATAAAATGATTACACATGGCCCAGCGCTTTTAGGAGTATAGATATGCGACATTTACATCATCTACCCTCAGTAGTTCTGATAAGCCTTGCGATGCTTATCCTTACGTCCTGCCATATAACGTTTAATAGCCAAAACGACACGGTGATGGACGGCATTAGATTGAAATATGATAATGCGATGAGCTTATCCGGTAAATACGATCTACCCAGTTTGGAGATTTTGGGCGGAACGCTTTCAGTCAGTCTCAAGGGCCGCGCAGACAGCGATATGAGCTTAGCTATCAAATACAAAGAATACGAGCCAGGCGATGCTACTGTTTATTTCTCAGATGGTAAAATCCAGACTAAATCAAAGTCCGGCAAACCTGTATCAATTTATAATATAACTGGCGATATCCCAGAGCATCTGGGGCTGAACATAAAAACAGGAACCGGTGACATAGAGCTAACAGGCTTGAAAGGTCTTCAAAAAATTACGATCAAAAGTGGCACAGGAGATCTCGACGTAACTGGCAGCAATTTTGGGACGCTCTCGGTAAAGACAGGAACCGGATCGATTACGGTGAGAGATAGTAAGATAGAGGCAGCTTCGATAAAACTCGGGACAGGAGACATCATTCTAGACAATAGCTTTGTAAATCAGCAGGAATTTAGCACTGGAACTGGGAAGATCATTCAGAAGGAAGCTAATCCTGTTCACAAAGATAAGGGAAGTATCTGATTTATGAGATCTGAATGACTAACATTTCTCACACCTAAGTCATTGATAAACGCTGTGCGCTGAGGACCAACAATTCATGCAACCTGCTTCTTAGAACGGAGATAGCCATATTGCGATATATTTGAAATATCTATTTCCTCAATT
>Ga0265295_1005864_pt1 | contig 15326 bp, 14 predicted proteins | sample Munlansysbiofilm_FD_192503 | JGI IMG/M metagenome (GOLD analysis project Ga0265295, IMG submission 192503) | Leachate microbial communities from a municipal landfill in Southern Ontario, Canada - Methane capture system biofilm | ecosystem: Engineered > Solid waste > Landfill > Unclassified ... | reverse complement strand
TGAAAGATAAAATAATTTAAAAGTTTCTTGATAAAAGTAACTTTTTTTAGTATAATATATATAGTTAAAATATGAAGATTTATAGGTGATGAAAAATGAATAAGAAAGTTGTAGCAAAAAAATCTGTTAATTATAAAAATATCATTTTTTGGGGAGTCATTGGTTTAATTACCTTGGCCTTTATTGTTACTGTTATAGTTAGATTTATCGGCTCAAGAACAGTTAATAATTATGATTCGATAGATCATGTCATTGGCGAACAAATTTTTGATCAAAAAGAAGAAACATACATTGTTTATTTATATAGTACGGATTCAACATATGAAGAAGCAGTAAAAGCGATGGATGACGTTATTTTTAATTATGTAACATTTCAAAAAAGAAATTCTGATGATGCAGATGTATATAAATTATATGCTGCTGACTTAACAAATCCAGAAAATGCGAAAGCTGTTGTTTTTGAATCAGAAACGAATATGCTAGTGACAGATACATTCTCTAGTTTAAAAGTTAGTGATAAGTCAATACCTGTTATTATTGTTATTAAAAATGGTTCTGTTATTTCATATGATATAACAGAAAACGACATTAGTGATTATTTACAAACTATAATTGAAGAAAACAAATAGAAAAAGGGAAGGGGATAACCCTTCTTTATGTTGAAAAAACTTGACTTTAATAGTGTTTTGTTATAACATATTAAAGGACTTTGGAGTAGTACTCAAGCGGCTGAAGAGGTGCCCCTGCTAAGGGCATAGATCGGGAAACTGGTGCAAGGGTTCAAATCCCTTCTACTCCGCCATTTTTTGGGGCCTTTTGGAGAAGCGGTTTAACTCACATGCCTTTCACGCATGCATTCACGGGTTCGAATCCCGTAAAGGTCACCAGTTGATAAAAAGGTATTTCAATACCTATTATATATTGCGACTCTATGAAGAGACGCTTTTATTTTTTTAAAATTTCATACCATAATTTTATTATCGTTAGACTTTATTTATTTATCTTAATAAGGTATAATGTAAGAAAGAAAAGGTAGGATAAGTTATGAAAGAAGCAATTATTGGTTTGATTATTCCCTTCTTAGGAACAACATTAGGTGCGGGAATGGTTTTCTTTGTGAAGAAAGAAATAAAGCCCTCAATACAAAAATTATTGCTCGGATTTGCTTCTGGTGTGATGATAGCAGCATCAATTTGGTCATTATTAATTCCAGCCATTGACATGGCAGAAGAACAAAATAAGATAGCTTGGCTACCAGCTACTGTTGGATTCTTGTTGGGTATGGGCTTTTTGTTAATATTGGATACAATAATTCCCCATTTACACAATAGTACTTCCAACCCAGAGGGAGTAAAATCCAAATTAAATCGTACAACGATGTTGGTATTTGCTGTGACATTACATAATATTCCTGAAGGAATTGCGATAGGAGTCGTTTTTGCTGGTGCATTAGCTGGCAATATGGGAATATCCTTGGCGGGAGCATTAGCTTTATCCATTGGTATTGCCATTCAAAACTTTCCCGAAGGGGCAATCATTTCTATGCCTTTAAAAGCAGAGGGGAATTCTCGTAAAAAAGCATTCATGTATGGGGCCTTATCAGGTATTGTCGAACCAATCGCAGCTCTTGTTACCATTTTACTAACTAGTATTATGGTACCAGTTTTACCATTTTTGCTAGCATTTGCAGCAGGTGCTATGATATATGTGGTTGTTGAAGAATTGATTCCAGAGTCACAAAAAGGTAATCATTCCAATATAGCAACCATTGGTGTTGCCGTTGGCTTTGCATTGATGATGATATTGGATGTTGCCTTGGGCTAGAAAATAATACATAATGTTGAAAGAGGTTTTTGATGAAAGTTACAACAATACAACTAAATAACTATCTTGGCGAAATGGTCCAAAGTTTTATTGCCGCTGAAACTTTAATTAAAAAAGCAGTTACTGAGGGAACAAAACTCGTTGCTTTACCAGAATTATCGACTTGTGGATACATACCCAATACCGATATATGGAGTTTTGGAGAACCGTGTGATGGTATCACTAGTAAATGGGCTAAAGAAATTGCAAAAAAATATCAAATATATGTTGGTGCAGGCTTTTTGGAATGTGATGGTATTGACTTTTATAACTCCTATTTAATTGCAAATCCTCAAGGAAAGATAGATGGAATTGTTAGAAAGAAAGAAACAGAATCCTATTGCTTCAAATCAATGGATGCTTCTAACATCGTTGATACTGCGATAGGCAAAATTGGAATTGGCATATGTGCCGATACGCATAAAAAGTGGTTTTTTAATAAAATGAAAGCACAGCAACCTAATTTACTCATTTTGCCTCATGCTTGGGCTACACCAAAAACTTTAAATAAATTCATCAGTAAAAAAGATATCAACAAGGCGGAAGAGAACCTCAAAACACTTGGTAAACTTTATGCAGAATATTTAAAGATACCGACGATTTTCGTTAATCCTTGGGGGACAATGCCACCAATGATTGGATTTTTTGGAAAAATGATGAATAGTAATTCGTTTACTTTAAATGGCTCTTCAGCAATTTTCTTGCCGAATGGACATGCTTTTTATTGCCAGGATCAAGAAAATCAAATGACTATTGATGTTGATATGACAAGGTCGAAAGGAGAACCAAAAGAACCGAAGTTTTATTATGGTTGGATACATAAAGGTTCTTGGATGATTAGAAAAATTTTAATGCCTTTAGAAATTAGAAAAGGGCAAAGATTTTATAAAAAAAGCTTATTAAAAAAAGAAAAAGCAAATAAATGTATCGAAACATATCAAGGCGAACAGGAAAAAATTATAAAGTAAATTGGTAATTGATAGGAAGAGGTGACTATGAGAAAAATAATCATTGGTAAATTAAAAGAATCAGTAATGTCAGTATTGCCAATAACTATTTTAGTGATAATCATCTCTTTTTTTGTTAATATTGGCAAAGAAAATATGGTCAATTTTCTCCTTAGTGTTTTATTATTAATTGGAGGGATGAGTTTATTTACACTTGGTTCTGATTCAGCAATGATTCCAATAGGAAAAGAAATCGGAACGCACCTCACACAAAAACGCAGTTTGGTATTCTTGATTGCTATCAGCTTCATTATCGGATTTATGATTACGATTGCTGAACCAGATTTAACGGTTTTAGCAGAACAATTTGATGGTTTAAAAACAAAATATTATTTAATCATACCGGTTGCGCTAGGGGTTGGTGTTTTTCTAGTTCTTGCAGCCTTGAGGATTATTTTTCAAATAAAACTATCTTATTTATTGATTATCTCTTATATGCTAGTCTTCACGATTGCTTTTTTTGTGGTACCAGAATTTGTACCGATATCGCTTGATTCTGGAGGAGTAACAACAGGTCCCATTACCGTACCATTTATATTAGCCTTAGGGACAGGTATCGCAATGGCGCGTGGTGATAGTCGTTCTGAAGAAGATAGTTTTGGAATGGTTGCCCTGTGCTCTATTGGGCCCATCATCGCAGTTTTGGTCTTAGGGCTGTTTTTAGGAAAAGCAACCATAGATACAGAGACAGTGGTTTATAGCAATATCGGAGTCATTGTTGTAAAGAATATAAAGGAAGTAGGATTGGCACTTGCTCCGTTTGCTATTTTCTTTGCTGGTTATCAACTTATTTATTTGAAATTGAAAGCTAAAAAAATAAAAAAAATAGCAATAGGAATCCTATTTACCTATTTGGGCTTGGTTTTATTCTTAACGGGAGCAAATTTTGGCTTTATGCCAGTAGGAATTATTTTTGGTGAAAAACTTGGCGCTCTAGATTTTAATTGGATATTGATTCCTCTTGGTGCTTTACTTGGTTTTTTTACTGTTATGGCAGAGCCCGCAGTACATGTGCTGAATCATCAAGTAGAAGAAATTACCAGCGGAGCCATATCAAAACGACTTATGTTGCTTAGTCTAGCAATAGGTGTTAGTATTTCTGTTGCCTTAGCAATGCTTAGAATTGTTTTTGATATTTCCATTTGGTGGTTTGTGATTCCTGGATATATCATTGCCTTGGGATTGATGTTTTTTGTTCCGAAAATATTTACAGCCATTGCTTTTGATTCGGGGGGAGTTGCTTCAGGACCTATGACGGCAACGTTTATTCTTCCACTAGCGATTGGTGTAGGGACCATTATTGATCATTCAAAAGTATTGATGAATGCGTTTGGTATTGTTGCTTTTGTAGCAATGACACCACTGATTGTCATTCAATTGTTAGGACTAGTTTACAAAATTAAATTAAACAGAAAAAAGAATAAAGACATCGAAGAAGAGGATTTAGATATTATTACCTTTAAAAAAAGAGAAAGCAAAAAAACAGGGGAACAAGGAGATGATTAAAAATGTCTGAAGCATTAAAAAGCATGAAAATGATGATGACCATTGTCGATCGGGATAAAGGTGACAAAGTAAAAGACATTTTGTGCAATTGCGGGGTTTACTTTCAACTAATCATATTAGGCGAAGGGACTGCTGAGCAAGAAACTTTACAGCTGTTGGGATTAAGTAGTATTGAAAAAGATATTGTTTTATCGTTTATCGAAGAAGATAATGTTGATGAAGCACTAAGTCAATTACAAGGCAAATTAGAATTAAACAAACGAGGGAAAGGCATTTCTTGCGTTCTTGATCTTGATTGTATTGGCAGCAAGAAATCGTTACAAATATTATTAGGAAGCTCATGCTAGGAGGAAAAAATGGATAATTATATGATATTTGTTATTTGTCATCATGGATATGCCAGTGACATCATGAAAATTGCTCGTGAAGTAGGAGCAAAAGGGGGAACAATCATCAAAGCACGAGGGTCCGCAAACAATGAGGTCGCAAGGTTTTTTGGGATCACAATTCAGCCAGAAAAAGAAATGGTCATGATAATCGTTCCTGAAAATATAAAAGAAGATGTCATGAAGGCAATGATTCAAAATGCAGGTGTACAAACAGAAGCTCATGCAATTACTTTTTCAATTAAATTGGACCAAGTTATTGGTATTAATGTTTAAAAATCTCCCTTTTAAAGGGAGATTTTTTATGAAAAAGTATTGACAAATAGGGGATATAAACATATAATATATGTGTTTTGTTTACATTTACTAAACAAAAAGTTTAATTTTATAAAACTTGTTAAACTTTGAGTTTAATGAAAAAGGAGGAGCAAAATGAATATTGGGATAAAAATAAAGAGACGTCGCGTACTGTGCCAACTTACTCAAGAAGAACTTGCAGATCGTTGTGAACTAACAAAAGGATATATATCGCAAATTGAAAATGACCTTACTAGCCCTTCTATCAGCACACTAACAGATATTTTAGTGGCATTAGGAACGGATTTAAAAGAATTTTTTGGCGATAATGATGATGATGAAAAGATTGTTTTTACAGAAGAAGATTATATCATCAAAGAGGAAAAAGACCATACCATAACTTGGCTTGTTCCAAACAGTCAAAAAAATGAAATGGAGCCAATTTTGTTTACATTATCCGCGAATAGTCAAACAACGATTGATATGCCTCATGAAGGTCAGGAATTCGGATATGTTCTAGAAGGAGAAGTAATCATCGTTATTGGTAGTAAAAGTATTGCTTGCCACAAAGGTGAAACATTTTATTTTACTACGGATAAGAATCATTTTATTAAAAATGCAACTAAAAAGATTGCGAAAATTATTTGGGTAACAAGCCCTCCTAACTTTTAAAAAGGAATTATGATATGAGAAAGAAAAATGTAATTATAGAATTAATAGGGGTATCAAAAGAATTTGATGGTAATACCGTTGTTGATGATTTTAATTTATATGTGAAGAAAGGGGAATTTATTACCTTTTTAGGACCATCTGGTTGTGGCAAAACAACAACCTTGAGAATGATTGCTGGCTTTGAAATGCCAACAACAGGAAAGATTTTATTAAATGGGCAAGATATTACCTCTTTACCACCCTTTAGAAGGCCAGTAAATACTGTGTTTCAACGTTATGCTTTGTTTCCTCATTATGATGTTTATGATAATGTTGCCTTTGGTTTAAAAATGAAAAAAATTAAGGACAAGATAACGAATAAAAAAGGGGAAGAACTTGAAATCGAAAGAAAACTAACAGTAGAAGAAATCGATGAAAAAGTAACCAAAGCCCTAAAAATTGTTGATTTAGAGGAATTTGAATCAAGAGATATTGCTACTTTATCTGGTGGGCAACAACAACGTGTCGCTATTGCGCGCGCAATTGTCAATGAACCAGAGATTCTTCTTTTGGATGAACCACTAGGTGCATTGGATTTGAAAATGCGTAAAGAAATGCAACTTGAATTAAAAGCAATGCACAAAAAGTTGGGAATTACCTTCATTTATGTTACTCATGATCAAGAAGAGGCATTAACAATGTCTGATACAATAGTAGTCATGAATGATGGTATGATCCAACAAATAGGTACACCAATGGATATTTACAATGAACCTAAAAATGCCTTTGTTGCCGATTTTATTGGTGAAAGTAATTTGTATAATGGTACTATCACGGATGAAAAGAAAGTTTTATTCATTAATCATGTCTTTGATATGGTTGATGATTTTGAAAAGAATGATAAAGTTGATGTCATTATTCGTCCCGAGGATATCTTCTTGATGGAAAAAGATATAGGGATGGTTAATGGTAAAATCGTCAGCAAAATTTTTAAAGGTGTTTACTTTGAATATGTCATGATGGTAGGTAAAAATGAAGTTGTCATCCATGATACGAAAGAATATGATATTAATCAAACGATGAGCATATATATTAAGCCATTTGATATCCATATTATGAAAAAAGATTTTGTAAGCAATGTTTACGATGGTTATATCACAAAGAATAATAAAGTGATCTTTGCTGAAGGAGAATTTGACTGTGATGTTACACAACTCATTCCCAACTCTACCCTTGATGAAGAGGGATATTTGATTGATTCCAAAGGGAACAAGTATGACTTAACAGATGCTGATGTAAAAATTGAAGTAGGTTTAAAGGACATTGATATCAGCGACAATGAAGAAGATGGCGTTGTTGTTGGCCAAATTGTCTCAATCATATACAAAGGAGACCATTACCAAGTCATTGTTCGAACAGAAGAATATGACGATTTTGTTGTTGATACTGAATATTTGTGGAATGAATTTGACACGGTTAGTGTAGCAATTCTTCCGGAAAATATTAAAATGACTTTGAAGCTAGAGGCAAAAAATTATGTCAAAGATTAGGTTTTCTCGAAAGCAATTAACGTTGCCTTATGCCTTATTTTTGCTGTTTTTCGTTGTTTTTCCTTTGCTACTAATCATCTATTATGCATTTACTGGTAATGATGGTACATTGACATTAAATAATTTTGTTACGTTTTTTAGTGATAATACAAAACTAAGTGTGTTATTAATTAGTGCAATTATTGGCTTTGGTAATACTGCACTTTGTTTGTTATTAGGTTATCCAGTGGCAATGATTTTAAGCAATAAACAATATAACAATAGTAAAGTGATTGTCATGTTGTTTGTGATGCCGATGTGGATTAACTTTGTCTTAAGAATTGCGGCAACTAGAGATTTACTATATTGGATCGGTATTAATGGTGGCGAATATCCTTATCTAGCAACCATGATAGGTATGGTTTATAATTATTTGCCATTCACGATTTTACCATTATACACAACAATGTTGAAAATGGATAAGAGTTTAATTGAAGCTTCCTATGATTTAGGAGCAAATAAATCACAAACATTTGTAAAGACAATTATTCCTATGACAATGCCAGGGGTAATTAGTGCAGCTACAATGGTGTTTATGCCAACGATGTCATCGTTTGTTATCAGTGACGTTATGGGAGAAAATAAGATTCAACTAATTGGAAACACCATTCAACTGAATTTTGAACAAGGCCAATGGCATAGTGGTAGTTTAATTGCTTTGATCATGTTAATCATCATTGGTATTTCAATGCTTTTAACAAAAAATGTACAAAAACAGGAAAATGTTAGAGGTAGTCTATGGTAAAAAAAGGATTTGCGAAAGCCTACATTGTTCTGATGTTGCTATTCATGTATGCGCCTTTGATTGTATTGGCAATTTTTAGTTTTACAAACACGCAAAATATTGGTACATGGAATGGGTTTTCTTTTGAATTATATGCTTTGATGTTTAAAAATAAAGATATCATGGAAGCGCTCTATAATACATTGATGGTTGCTGTTACCTCTAGTATTGTTGCTACTATTTTAGGAACGTTAGGAGCCATTGGTATTTTTTATAGTGGTAAAAGAATAAAAAAGAGCATGGAAGCTGTTTCACAAATACCTGTATTAAACGCAGAAATCGTGACAGCATTATCTTTAACAATCTTATTTGTTTTTGTTGGAGTAGAGTTTAATTTTATTACATTATTAATAGGACATGTTGTATTAACCATTCCATTTGTAGTTTTAAGTGTAACTCCTAAATTAAAGCAAATGGATCCTAGTGTTTATGAAGCGGCTCTTGATTTAGGAGCAACGCCAAATATGGCTTTGTGGAAGGTTATTATGCCTGAAATTGTTCCTGGGGTATTTTCGGGGTTTATTCTTGCCATAACACTATCTTTAGATGACTATATTATTACTGCATTTACGCGTAATAATTCGTTTCAAACATTAAGCACGTATGTCTATGGTGCGACAGCACGAAAAGGAGCTTTGCCTCCAGCACTAAGAGCATTATCAACAATTATTTTTGCTGTCATTTTGATTGGCTTAATTATTGTTAATGTAAGAACAAAAAATAATAATGGAATCATAAAGGAGAGAAGGTAAAATGAAAAAAACAATGATTTCTTTATTTGCAATGGTTGTTGGTGTTTTTTTGTTGACAAATGTTACAACAAGTGCAGCAGAAGAAACGCTGACTTTAAGAGTTTATAATTGGTATGAGTATATTGAAGATGGAAAAGATGAAGACGGCAATAAAATAGGCGCTTCTGTAATGGAAGAATGGGCAGCTGATTATCTTGAAAGAACAGGAAAGACAGTGACTGTTGTCTATGACATGTTTGAAACCAATGAATTAATGTTAAACACGTTAAAAACAGGAAAAACAACATATGATTTGGTTTGTCCATCGGATTACATTATTCAAAAGATGATTAGAGAAGATATGTTAGAAAAAATTGATTTGAACAAAATGCCAAATTATCAAGAGTATGCTTCTCCATACTTAAAGACGTTGTTTACTGAAAATGGCTGGGAAGATTATGCTGTTGGATATATGTGGGGAACAATGGGATTTATCTATAACCCTGAAAAAGTAAGTGAAGAAGATATTAATAGTTGGTCTATTCTTTGGAATGAAGCTTATAAGAATCGAGCAACAGCCAAAAATAGTGTTCGTGATACGTACATCATCGGTGTGTTTTATGTTTATAAAGAAGAGTTGGATCAACTTGCAAGCGACTTTGCTGAAGGAAAGATTGATGCTCATACGTATCAAAGACAAGTAACAACAATTATGAATAGAACAGATGCCGAAACATTAGTGAAAGTTGAAGAAGCTTTAAATCTTATGAAAGAAAATATTTATGGGTTTGAAGTAGATAGTGGCAAAAAAGATATTGTTACGGGTAAAATTGATATTAATTTTGCTTGGAGTGGCGATGCTGTTTATGCGATGGATACGGCTGAAGAAGAAAATGATATGGAATTAAATTACATTGTTCCGCTAGAAGGAAGCAATGTATGGTTTGATGGCTGGGTTATGCCGAAAGGAGCCAATGTTGAATTAGCGTCTGATTTTGTGAATTACTTATCTTCACCAGAAGTAGCGGTGAAAAATATGAATAAAATTGGTTATACTTCTGCGATTGCTGGTGATGCTATTTTTGATCAAATCATCGACTGGTATGGTGATGAAGAAGGAGTAGATGTTGATCTCACTTACTTTTTTCAAGGAACTTTATCAGAAGATAAACTAACGGATGGGAAAGCGATTGTGAAAATCAATGAAAGAGGACGCCAATTTGATGCTCAATATCCCGATGAAGAAATTATTGCTCGCTGTGGTGTTATGGAAGATTTCGGAGATCGTAATGAAGCGGTCTTAGAAATGTGGCAAAGAGTGAAAGGAAGTGTTGTTTCACTTTGGATTATATTAGGGATTGTTGTTGTCATTGCTGGAGGGGTAGTCATTTATATTCTCAGCAATAAATCAAAAAAGGTTAGAAATAAGAGACTAAGCAAAAGAGCTTAGCTCTTTTTTTATTTGATTCTCAATGTTTAAAATAAATAAAAAAACCTTTTGAAAAAAATAAAAATTATAGTATAATAATAATAGTGCGAATACGTTTTCTTTTATAGGAGGTATATTTAATGAAAGAATATAAAACTAGCAATATCAGAAATGTCACAGTACTTGGCCACATGGGAAGTGGTAAGACAAGTATAGGTGAAGCTTTGCTTTATGCAACCAAAGCTATCGATAAAAAAGGTGAAGTTGAGCGAAAAACCACCGTTAGTGACTATTCAATTGAAGAGCAAAATCGTCAAACAACGTTGATTTCTTCATTATTACCATGTGAATGGAAAGATAATAAAATTAATTTTATTGACACTCCCGGGTCAGAAGAGTTTATTGGCGATATTGAAAATGTACTATCTGCTACTGATGGTGCAGTTGTCTTAATCGATGCTACGAAAGGTGTCGAAGTTGGTACGGAGAGAGTTTGGGAAGAATTAAACAAGCGTAAAATACCAACAATTATTTTTGTTAATAAAATGGACAAAGAAAATATTAAATTTACTGAAGTTATGAATTCAATCACCAATCGATTAAACAAAAATGCAACAGCATTTACTTGGCCAATTGGAGAAACAAATAATTTTGGTGGATTTGTCAATTTGTTGAATAAAAAAGCCGTTTTATTTGATGGAACAGAATGTAAAGAAGGACCTATTCCTGCTGAATTAACAGCTAAAGTGGAAGAAGTTAATGGCGAATTAATAGAAAAAGTTGCTGAAACAACAGAAGAATTAATGGAGAAGTATTTTAGTGGTGAAGAATTAACTGCTGAAGAAATTCGTCAAGGATTAAAACTTGGTGTTTCAGCATCGGAGTTATTCCCTGTTTTAGTAGGTGCTGGTTTAAAAAATGTAGGTGTTGATATTTTATTAGATATGATTGTTGACTTTTTACCTGCTCCAAATGAAAGGCCACTAAAAGTTGGTTTTAATACCAACAATGAAGAAATTACAAGAAAAATGAGCGATACTGCTCCCCTTGCTGGATATGTTTTTAAGACTACAATTGACCCTTTTATTGGTACAATTAGTTTCTTTAAATTATATTCTGGTTCATTAAAAGTAGGACAAGAAGTTTTTGTTCCTTCTACGGGAACTGTAGTAAAGATTGCCCAGTTATTTACCATTATGGGTAAAACACAACTTCCTATTGAAACGGTTAGTGCAGGCGATATTGCTTGTGTTGCAAAAGTATCAGAATTTTATAATGGTCTTACGTTCTGTGATAAGAAAGATCAAATTACATATCCAAAGAATGAGCATCCAAATCCAATTATTTATGTTGCTATTCAACCAAAGAACAAAAACGATGAAGATAAATTATCGGGTTCATTGCAAAAACTAAAATTGGAAGATGAAACTTTTGAAATGGTTAGAAACCCAGAAACTTCACAGCAATTAATCGGTGGTCAAGGAATGACGCATATAGGCTATATCTTAGAAAAGATGAAGAATATGTTTAAAGTCGAAATTGAAACATCGGATCCCAAAATTGTATATCGTGAAACGATTAAAGCAAAAGGCGAAGCACAAGGTCGTCATAAAAAACAATCAGGTGGTGCTGGTCAATTCGGTGATGTATGGGTTAGATTTGAACCATGTAAGGAAGACTTTATCTTTTCTGAAGAAGTTGTTGGTGGAGCAGTTCCCAAGAACTACTTCCCTGCAGTTGAAAAGGGATTAATTGAGACACTAGAGCATGGACCATTGGCAGGATTCCCAGTAATAGGCGTTAAAGCTACCTTATTTTATGGATCTTATCATCCAGTAGATTCCAATGAATTGTCTTTTAAATTGGCTGCTGGATTGGCTTTCAAAAATGCGATTGACAAGATTAAACCGACAATTTTAGAGCCAGTTTGCGAAGTAAGTGTTACTGTAAAAGATGAATTTGTTGGTGATATCATGGGCGATATGACAAAAAGACGTGGGCGAGTTTTAGGTATGGAGCAGGGACATGGCATGCAAACGATTATTGCTGAAGTTCCTGAAGCAGAAATTGTTAAATATGCAACTGACTTAAAGGCAATGACTCAGGCAAGTGGACGTTTTACCCGTAAGTTTATCCGCTACGATGAAGTTCCTGAAATGCTAATTAAGAAAATAATTGAAGAATACAAGAAAGAAAAATAAAAACTAGGGCTATTTTAAATAGCCCTTTCATTTTTAAGGAGGCAAAAATGCGACTAGAGTATCTTGTTGATGCTGTTACAATGCCAATAAAAGATTATCTTATGTATTTAGGATTATCACGTCGCTTAGCGAGAAAAATAAAGCTCTATGGTAAAATGTATGTTAATAATCAAGAAGCCTTGAATTATCACCTTGTTAAAAAAGGCGATGTTTTGGTGCTTGAATATAATGAAACATTAAATCAGGAAATTGTTGCTAGTCAAACTAGTCTTGAAATTTTGTATGAAGATGAATCATTATTGGTTGTCAATAAGCCTCATGATTTAGCAATTCAGCCTTCACGCCGTCATCAAGAAGATAATTTGATTTCACGAATAAAGGCAGTCTTCGTACATAAGGCAATTACATCAAACATTCATATTGTGAATCGACTTGATTATTCAACGTCTGGATTGGTTCTTGTTGCAAAAAATGGATTTGTACATCATCAATTGACTAGCAAAAATAGAATTCTTAAAAAGTACCAAGCTATCGTTGAGGGGAAATTAGCCGAACAAGTGGGAACCATTCATTTACCCATTGCTCGTCTTGTTGAATATGATATTAAGCGAGGCGTTAGTGAATTAGGGAAAAAAGCGATAACCCATTATCGAGTGATGGAAGAAAGTGATAAAACTAGTTTATTGGAATTAATTCTTGAAACAGGACGAACGCACCAAATAAGAGTACATATGGCCTATATTGGCCATCCGATTGTTGGTGATAAGCTATATGGCAAAGACGATCAAAGACTATACTTGCATTGTTACTATATGGAATTTATTCATCCCCAAACAAATGAAAAAATAGTCTTAACAAAAGAATCACAATGGAATGTTTGAAAGTCTTGTATTAATTAAAAAAATCTAGTATAATTATAACGTTAATTAAAAAGTAAAGGTGAGAAACGATGAAAAAATTATGTTTAGTGATTGTATTTAGTTTTGCTTGTTTGTTCTTAACAGCATGCACACCAGAAGAAGAAGAAAAAGAGTATGTAATAGCACTAACAGGTGAAGGCACAGTTGAAGTGGAAGCTGAACTGCAATTGTCAGCAAGTGTGGAAGGCTTGAAGGGAGCAAAATTTGTTTGGGAATCTTCAAATGAAGCAGTTGCAACGGTTACTAATGGAAAAGTTATAGGAGTGTCTGTTGGTGAAGCGACAATAACGGTTCGCGTGGAAGGAAATAATGAGATTCCTCCAGTATCAAAGAAAATCAGTGTTACAGCGAAAGAAATACAATATGTGATTAGTCTTTCTAAAAACACGGTTGCTTTAGAAATAGGTCAAGAAGATGTCATAGAGGCGACCGTTACACCAAGTGTTACCTTAGTTTGGACATCAAAAAATGAAAATATTGCCATGGTTGTTAATGGTAAAATAACAGCAGTATCTGCTGGTAGTACGACTATATCGGTTGCAACAAACGATGCAAAAGCATCAATGACAATTACGGTTGTCGTTACAGCACCTAAAAATCTATCTCCAGAAGGTGCGCAAGATAAATTGACAGCCAAAATAGAGGCTTACTTAGCTGCTACTGGTGGTAAATTTATATTATTTACTAGCGATGGAACCGATGAATTAACATTGGAATCACAATTTAATATTGTAGATGGGCTTTTCCAAGGAGCAAAGTATGTTGAAAGTGGAGCTTCAAATGGTGCTGTTTATATTAAAGATGGGTATGCATATATGAACTCTAATGATACAACTAGTAAAACGATCCTTACAGCAGCAGAAAATCAAAGACTTGTCAATCAATATGGTTTTCGTAAAGTTGCTGAGCAAGTGATTGCCTATTGCCAAGATGATAATTTATTTGCTGTTATGAGTTTTAAAAATGAAGAAGACGGCGTTACGACATTTGATATTGATGTCGCTCAATATAAGGGTAACATCATGGATTTTGCCGGTGTTAGTAGTGCACAATTGATTGTAAAACTTGTTGATGATGAAGTTGTGGAAGTAGAGTTAGTAGTAGTTAAGATAAACACATATATTATAAAAGGTAGTTTTTTAGGAACTGGAACGCAAAGTATTGTTTATCCAACGGATTTAAGCACCTATCCAGAAGTTTAGTGAAATAATTCCTCGATTAGAATTAAAATTCTAATGGAGGATTTTTTATTTTAAATGCAATATTCCTTTAAAAGCCAAGTAAAATGTGATATGATTATATTATGAAATCACTAAATTTAAAACCATATGGAAAAAACGAAATATCATTTTATTTGGCAGTTGAAGAGTATCTATTAAGTACTTGTCAGGAAGATGTGTTTTTTTTATGGGATTTACAGAAATCAATTATTATTGGGCGAAATCAGCTCCTAGCAGCTGAGGTTAACGTTGATTATGCGAATAAACTAGAAGTAAAAATTTATCGTCGACCGAGTGGTGGTGGAGCAATTTTTGCTGACGAAGGCTGTTTTATGTTTAGTTTTGTAAGCAAGGTAATTTCTAAAGAAGAAGCGTTTAAAAAATACTTAGATTTAATGGTCAACGCTTTACGAGAACTCGAACTCGACGTTTATTTTTCTGGAAGAAATGACTTAATGTTTATGGGCAAAAAGTTTTCTGGCAATGCGTATTATCAAAATGAGAATGGTTCAGTATTACATGGAACATTTCTTTTTGGAACCAATCTTGAAAATCTAGTAAAAGCGATTACTCCTGATCATGAGAAGCTAATTTCTAAAGGAATTAAAAGCGTCTCTGAAAGGGTGATTAATATTGGTGAACATCTAAGCATGACACAAAGCGAGCTAATGGATTATTTATTAGAAAAAATTTCTGAAAGCGAAAAAATGTTTTTTTTGTCGGAATTGGATTATCAAAAAAT
>Ga0265295_1005863_pt1 | contig 15327 bp, 13 predicted proteins | sample Munlansysbiofilm_FD_192503 | JGI IMG/M metagenome (GOLD analysis project Ga0265295, IMG submission 192503) | Leachate microbial communities from a municipal landfill in Southern Ontario, Canada - Methane capture system biofilm | ecosystem: Engineered > Solid waste > Landfill > Unclassified ... | reverse complement strand
AATCGTCGAGGCAGACCGAATAGCGCCGGGCGCGCAGGGCCTGGATGAAACGGTTGGCGCTTTCAAGATCGCTCATGCGCGAGCTTTCGGTGATCTCGAACATCAGCTTGCCCTGGGTCCAGGGATTGTCGCGCAGCAAATCCAGCAATCCCGACAGATAGGACGCCTTGCCGATGGAAAAACCCGATACATTGACCGCGACGCGGTAGCGGTTGTTATTGCGCGGGAAACGGTTCAGCCATTCGATGACCTTGCGCGCCATGGCCAGATCGAAAACATCGATCAGCCCGACCTCCTCGGCAAAGGTGATGGTCTTGAAGGGCGAGCCGCCGCCATCGCTGTCGAAGCGGCATAGGGCCTCGTAATGATGGATATCGCCGGTATCGATATGCACGATCGGCTGCAGGGCCACGGAAAAACTGCCCCTGGCCACCATCTGCTTGAATTCATTGACCTTGCCCACCGCCTCATTGAGCAGGACAGGCATATTGTCGGCGAAACTGCGGATGCTGGCGGCGCCGCCGTCCTCGCCGCGGAAATGATTCATGGTGTAGAGCAGGCTTTTCGCCAAATCCTCGCCGGTGACGGAATCATCGACGGCGATGGCTGCCGACGAGGACAACACCTTGGCCCCCTCTCCGGACGGGTCCATGCTCCGCGTCAGACCTTCGATGCGCCCGACGATATCGTCGAGATTGGCCCCTTCGGCGCAGACCAGTGAAAAGCGGCCCTCGCCCATCTTGTTGACGGTGTTGCCACCCATCGATCCGGCGCGCAAGACCGCGTCCACCGACGAATCGAGTTCCCTGTGCGCCGGCCCGCTGAGGCGGCTTTTCAGTTCGGCGAATTCCGGGATTGATACCAGCGCGAGTTCGGTATTCTCGCCAAGGGCCTGACGTTTCTTGAGTTCGGTCGCCGCCCGCTCGGCGAAACCGGCGGCGTCGTCCGTTCCACCCGCTGCCTGCGCCGGTTCGGGCTGCAGGAAAAGCGCCTTTTTCACCCCGACATAGATGTCGCCCCGAACGGGGTTGAGGCAATAGGCCGACAGCACCGCCCGCAGGGGAAACCCGCCGGGCCCGTGCAGCCTTAAATGTTCTTCGCCGATGCGCCCCGTTCTCAGTGTCGAGGCCAGCGCCTGTTCGACCGGATTAGCATCCTCGGGCAGCACGATGGTTGAAAAGGGTTTGCCGATCAGACTTTCCGGATCGCTCCCGACGAACGCTTCCGCCGCGCCGGCGACGAAACGGATGACCAAATCCGCGTCCAATTCAAAAAGCAGGTCGGCCCAACAGAACGCCAAAGATGCGAATTTGTCGCGTTCCGCCTTCAATGCCTGGTGCGGTCCGCGTCCGCCTTCTTAACCTTCATGAAAACACACAACCCGCCTTATCGAGTTAGACAGATTACAAAATATCGCGTGGTGGATCAATTCCACCTACACGATATTTCTTATTGGCGAATTTTACACCCTTGGCGTTTCCAGGTCGAACGCCGCCGCCATCAATGCGCGTGTATAAGCGCTTTGCGGGTTGGTGAAGATGGCATCGGCCGCACCCGCTTCCACAACCCGGCCATCCTTCATCACCACCAGCCGGTCGGCCAGAGCCCGGACGACGCGCAGATCGTGGCTGATGAACAGATAGGCCAGACGGCGGCGTTCTTGAAGAGCGCGCAAAAGATCGACGATTTGCGCTTGGACCGACAAATCGAGCGCGCTGGTCGGTTCGTCCAGGACGACGAAGCGGGGTTTCAGCACCAGCGCGCGGGCAATGGCGATACGCTGACGCTGTCCCCCTGAAAATTCGTGCGGATAGCGATCGGCGGTCTCCGGCTCCAGCCCGACCTCGGCCAAAGCCTCTTCGACCAGACGCCGCCGGCCGGCAGCCTTGCCGCCCAAGCCGTGCACTTCCAGCCCTTCGGCGACGATCTCGCCCACCGACAGGCGCGGGCTCAAGGAACCATAGGGGTCCTGGAACACGATCTGCATTTCCCGCCGCAAGGGCCTGAGCGCCGCACCGTTCAGCCCGTTCAAGGGACGGCCCAGGAAAGCGACCGGCCCATCGCTTTTGATCAGCCGCAGCAGCGCCAGCCCCAGCGTCGTTTTGCCCGACCCCGATTCGCCGACCACGCCCACCGTCTGGCCTTCCCGGATCGACAGATCGACGCCGTCCACCGCCTTGATCTGGCCGATGGTACGTTTGAACACCCCGCCTTTGACCGGGAACCAGACCTTCAACCCCTGACAGGACAGCACTTCGGGCGCGTCCATCGCCGCCTGCGCCGGCCGGCCCTTCGGCGTCGCGGCCAAAAGCTTCCTGGTATAGGCATGCTGCGGCGCTGAAAAAACACTGGTTACAGGACCGCTTTCGACCACCAGCCCCGCCTGCATCACCGCGACCCGGTCGGCCATCTTGGCGACGATCGACAGATCATGGGTAATCAGCAGCAACGCCATGCCGAACCGGCGCTGCACATCCTTCAGCAAAGCCAGGATCTGCGCCTGGATGGTGACGTCCAGCGCCGTGGTCGGTTCGTCGGCGATCAGGATGTCGGGCTCGTTGGCCAGCGCCATGGCGATCATCACCCGCTGGCGCTGCCCGCCGGACAATTCATGCGGCAGGGCGGATAAACGTTTTTCGGCGTTTCCCAACCCGACCAGACGCAAAAGCTCGATCACCCGCGCGTGGCAGGCTTCCCCGCGCAAGCCGCGATGAACCTCCAGCGTCTCGCCGATCTGACGGCCGATGCCGTGCAGCGGATTGAGACTGGTCATCGGCTCCTGAAAAATCATGGCGATGCGGTCGCCCCGAACCCGGCGCAAGCGGGCTTCGGGCGCGCCCAGCAATTCCTGGCCGTCGAAACGGATGCTCCCCCGTTCGTGAAAAGCGCGCGGATAGGGCAGAAGCTGCAAAATCGACAGCGCCGTCACCGATTTTCCCGACCCCGATTCGCCGACCAGGGCCAGCGTTTCGCCGCGGGCCAGATCGAAAGAGATGCCCCGCACCGCCGGCGCATCGCCATCCAACCGGCGGAAACCGACATGAAGATCGGAAACGGACAGAAGCGGGGCGGTCATAGCGTCGTTTTCCGGGGATCGAGAGCATCGCGCACCGCTTCACCGATAAAGACCAGAAGCGACAGGATCAGCGCCAGCACCGTGAAACCGGCAATCCCCAGCCAGGGAGCCTGAAGGTTTTCCTTGCCCTGGCGCAACAGATCGCCGAGCGAAGCCGACCCCGGCGGCAGACCCAGCCCGAGGAAATCGAGCGAGGTCAGCGAAACGATGGAGCCGTTCAGGATGAAAGGCAGGAAGGTCAGCGTCGCCACCATCGCATTGGGCAGAACGTGGCGGATCATGATCCGCCATTCCGGCACGCCAAGCGCACGGGCGGCGCGCACATAGTCGAAATTGCGCCCGCGCAGGAATTCGGCGCGGATCAGCCCGACCAGACCGGTCCAGGAAAACAGCACCATGATGCCGAGCAGCGTGCCGAAGCTGGGCGTCAGGATCGAAGCGACGATGATCAGGATGAAAAGCTGCGGCAGCCCGCCCCAGATTTCCAGGAAACGCTGGAACAAAAGATCGGTCACGCCGCCGAAATAGCCCTGCACCGCACCGGCCAGGATGCCGATCGCCGAGCTGATCGCGGTCAGGGCCAGACCGAACAGCACCGACAGCCGCAATCCATAAATCAGCCGCGCGGCGACATCGCGGCCCTGGTCGTCGGTGCCTAAAAGATTGTCCCCGGTCGGCGGCGAGGGCACCGGACCGGGTGTGTCGTAATTGACGGTGCCGTAGCTGTAGCGGATTGGCGGCCAGACCGCCCAGCCCTTTTCGGCGATCCGCTCGATCAGATAGGGATCGCGGTAATCGGCTTCGGTCTGGAAATCGCCGCCGAATGCGGTTTCGGGATAATCTTGGACCACCGGCCAATAGAATTGACCTTCATAGCGGATCAGCAGCGGTCGGTCGTTGGCAAGCAGTTCCGCACACAGGCTGGCCCCGAATAGGAACAGGAAAATCCACAAAGACCAAAAGCCGCGTCGGTTGCGGCAAAAGGCGTCCAGCCTTCTTGCGGTCATCGGCGTCATCGGCTAACCCCTCGCCTCGAAATCGATGCGCGGATCGACCAGATGATAGGCGATGTCGCCGGCCAGATTGAGCAGCAGCCCGATCAGGCCAAAGGCGTAGAGCGTGCCGAACATCACTGGATAATCGCGGTTGATGACCGCCTCGAAGCCCAAGAGCCCAATCCCGTCCAGCGAGAAGATGATCTCGACCAGCAGCGCGCCGGTAAACAAGATGCCGATCAGGACCGACGGAAAACCCGCGATGATCAGCAGCATGGCATTGCGGAACACATGGCCATAGAGCACGCGCCGTTCGCTCAACCCCTTGGCGCGCGCGGTAATCACATATTGCTTGTTGATCTCTTCCAGGAAGCTGTTCTTGGTCAGCATGGTCAGCCCGGCAAAGCCGCCGATCACCAGCGCCAGGATCGGCAGGGCCATGTGCCAAAAATAATCGGCCAGCTTGAGCCAGAGAGGAAAATCCTCCCAGCCCGGACTGGTCAGTCCGCGCAAGGGAAAGATCGACAGATAGGTTCCGCCCGCGAACAGCACCACCAGCAGGATGGCGAACAGGAAGCCCGGCACGGCATAGCCGACCACCACCGCCCAGCTTGTCGCCACATCAAAGGGCGAGCCGTCGCGCACCGCCTTGGTCACGCCCAGGGGGATCGACACCAGATAGATGATCAGCGTACTCCACAAGCCCAGAGAGATCGAAACCGGCATCTTTTCGATCACCAGCGAGACCACGCTTTCGTCGCGAAAGAAGCTGTTGCCGAAATCGAAGCGCGCATAATCGCCCATCATCTTGACGAAGCGTTCCAAGGGTGGCTTGTCGAAACCGAACTGGGTTTCCAGTTCCTTGAGATAGGCCGGGTCCAGCCCTTGCGCGCCGCGATAGGCGCCGTCCGCCCCGCCGCCGCCCCGTGCCTCGGCCACTTCAGAGCCGCCGCCCGACAGGCGCGACGTCGCCAGCGAGGTCTGATCCTGAACGCGCGCCATCATCTGTTCGACCGGCCCGCCCGGGGCCAGTTGGGCGAACAGGAAATTGACCGCCATGATGCCCAGCAGCGTCACCGGAATCAGCAGCAGACGGCGGATGACATAAGCGAGCATCAGGAGTCCTTAAAATAAGACCGGTCAGTTGCGCGGAGCGGGCTGGGCGGCGGCGTCCTTGGCCCACCAGCTGTTGAACTGCACACCCTGGCTGGGCACGGTGTCCGGCATGCCGAACTTATCCCAATAGGCCACGCGGTCCACGATCATATGCCAATGCGGAATGACGTAATGATTCCACAACAGCACGCGGTCGAGCGCACGGGTGCGATCGACCAGGCTTTGGCGATCGGGGGCTGCGACCAGCGAATCGATCAGACTGTCCACCGCCTTGTCCTTGATCCCGATCAGATTGCGCCCGCCGGGCAGATCGGCGGCTTCCGAGCCCCAATAGCTGCGCTGTTCATTGCCGGGCGTCTCGCTTTGCCCCCAAACGGCGACCAGCATATCGTAATCATAGGTCTTCATCCGCTCTTCATACTGCGCCGAATCGACGGTGCGCACGGTGGCGGTGATACCGAGCCGTTTCAGATTATTGACGAAGGGCAATGAGACCCGCTCCCAGATCGGCTGGTCGAGCAAGATCTCGAAGGTAAAGGGCTTGCCGGTCGCGCCATCGACCAGCACCCCGTCCTTGATGACATAGCCCGCCTCTTCCAACAGTTTCGCCGCGATGCGCAGATTGCCGCGCACCCCGTCCGGCCCGTCGGTCCTGGGGACGTCATAGACGGTGGTGAAGACCTCGTCCGGGATCGTTCCCCGTAATGGTTCCAGGAATTTCAGCTCGCCCGCCGACGGCAAGCCCGAGGATGCCAGGTCGGAATTCGAGAAATAGCTTTTGGTGCGCGTATATTGGCCGTGGAATAGATTCTTGTTGGTCCACTCGAAATCGAAGGCATAGGCCAAAGCGCGGCGGACGCGCGCATCGTGCCAGATCGGACGGCGGAGGTTGTAGACATAGCCCTGCATGCCGGTCGGGCGCTTGTTGGGAAAAGCCGTTTTCTTGACCCGCCCGTCTTTCACCGCCGGAAAATCATAGCCGGTGGCCCATTTGCGCGCCTCGTTTTCGGACCGGATATCGTACCGGCCGGCCTTGAAGGCTTCCAGCGCCACGGTCGAATCGCGGTAATAGTCATAGATCAGCCGGTCGAAATTATTCAACCCCCGGTTCACCGCCAGATTTTGCCCCCAATAATCGGGCACGCGGGCCAGGGTGATGCTGCGGTTAGGCTCGACCTTTTCGATGCGGTAGGGACCGCTGCCCAGCGGCGGCTCCAGGGTGGTCTGGTCAAAAGGGCGATCCTGCCAATAGGCCTTCGACAGCACCGGCATCTGCCCCAGAATCAGCGGCAATTCACGATTCTCGCCGGGAACGAAGGAAAAGCGCACCTTGCGATCGCCCAATTTCTCGGCCTTGGCCACGCTGTGATAATAGGCGCGGTAGAAGGGGTGGCCCTGGGTCTTCAAGGTCTCGAAGGAAAACAGGACATCATCGGCCAGAATCGGGCTGCCATCATGAAACCGCGCTTCGGGCCGCAAGGTGAAAACGACCCAGGACCGGTCGGGCGGGGTTTCGATGGTTTCGGCGATCAGGCCATATTCACTGAACGGTTCGTCTGCTGATGGTTTCATCAGCGTTTCGAACGGAATCAGGCCAGGGCCGGCAGGTTGGCCTTTGACGATGAAGGGATTGAGATTGTCGAACCCGCCTATGGCGTGACGACGCACCTCGCCGCCCTTGGGCGCGTCCGGGTTGACATAATCGAAATGCGCGAACCCGTCCGGATATTTGACCGCTCCATGCATGGCGATGCCGCCCACGGGCTCGGCCATCGACGGCGCCGCCCAGGACAACAGCAGCACCAGAACGGGAATAAGGAAGCGCATCATTGGGTCGTCCCTTCACATCACGACTGAAACGAAACCGGCCCTTTGGAATCCGTCCCGAGGAAAGCGTTGTCCGCCCGACCCTGTCAACCCCCGCTACGTTCGGAATGAAGCAGTTCGCGCGCCTGGGCATGAAGAGCGGCATCGCCAGCGGCGACGACGCGACCATCGGAGTTCAGACTCAAAGGCTGTCCGTCCCAATCGGTGATGATCCCGCCGGCACCTTCGATCACCGCCACCATGGCCAGATAATCATGGGGCTTCAGCGTCGATTCGACCACCAGATCGACGAAGCCCGACGCCAGCAGCCCATAAGCGTAGCAATCCGCGCCATAGCGCACCAGCTTGACCGAAGCGGACAGGCGTTCCCAGGCCGGGCGATCGACCGGCGGAAAGATTTCCGGCCCGGTGGCGTACAAAGCCGCCAGCGACAGATCCGGGCAGGAGCGGGTCGAAACCGGCTGGCCGTTCAAGGTGGTGACCTGCCCCGCCAAACCGACCCAGCGTTCACCGGTAATGGCCTGGTCGATCAGCCCCAGCACCGGACGTCCCCGGTGCAAAAGTGCTATCAGGGTGCCGAAGGACGGTTTGCCGGTGATGAAAGCCTTGGTGCCGTCGATCGGGTCTAAGACCCACACCCATTCGGCGTCCAGCCGCTCGCCGCCGTTTTCCTCGCCCCAGATGCCATGGTCCGGAACCTTTTGCGCCAGAATCTTGCGCATGGCGGTCTCGGCCTCGCGATCGGCGATGGTCACCGGGCTGGAATCGTCCTTGTCTTCGATCGTGATGGGATGGCGGAAATAGCGCCGCACGATTTCGGCGGCGGCGGCGGCCAGTTCTTCGGCCAGCGCACGGAACGGTTCGGGACAAGACGGCGTTTGGGAAATTTCAGTCATAACTCACTCAAGCTCAGTGGATCGGACGAAGCGCGCAAGTGTGCGCGTCCCGGCTTTCGATTTCCACCCTCGCCTTGTGATCCGGCGCTTAGGGTTATATGGTGGCGCGCCCGGGAGGCTGCGGATTTTCTCCGCCCCGGCGCTTCGTTTCCATAGGAATTTTCCGACAATGAGCACCCCGACCGATCCCGCGACCGCCATCGCCTTCCAGGGCGAACCCGGAGCCTATTCCAATCTGGCCTGCCGCCAGGTTTTTCCCGACATGACTCCCCTGCCCTGCGCCGCGTTCGAGGATGTGTTTGCCGCCGTCAATGAAGGCCGCGCCAAGCTGGCGATGATCCCGGTCGAAAACTCGCTGGCCGGACGCGTCGCCGACATCCACAATCTGATGCCGGCGTCGCGTCTGTTCATCATCGGCGAGCATTTCCTGCGCGTAAGCCATCATCTGCTGGCGGTGCCGGGCACCAAGATCGAAGACGTCAAAATTGTGCGCAGCCATGTCCATGCGCTGGGCCAATGCCGGAATTTCCTGCGCGCCCACCACATCACCCCGATCGTCGCCGCCGACACCGCCGGATCGGCCGCCGAGCTTGCGCGCAAGCAGACTCCCGGCGAGGCGGCCATCGCCTCGGAACTGGCCGGCGAGATTTACGGGCTGGAATCATTGGCCGCCGGGATCGAGGACGCCAAGCACAACACCACCCGCTTCCTGGTGCTGTCGCGCGACGAGACGCGGCCCGCCGCCCACAACGGCCCTTGCGTCACCAGCTTTATCTTCCGCGTGCGTAACGTTCCGGCGGCGTTGTACAAGGCCATGGGCGGCTTTGCCACCAACGGCGTCAACATGACCAAGCTGGAAAGCTACCAGATCGGCGGGGCCTTCACCGCGACCCAGTTTTACGCCGATATCGAGGGTCATCCCGACGACCGCAATGTCCGTTTGGCGTTGGAAGAACTGGCCTTTTTCTCGCATGAGGTGCGCATCCTGGGCGTCTATCCGGCCCATCCCTACCGCACCGGCCTGGCGCGAAGCCTGGCGGAATAAGCCAGGGCGGGACCGGCGCGCTTTCGGTCTTGCCTTTTCGGGCGCGAGCCTCGATAGTCCGAACGGGAAGCTGGCGGCGGACGGACTCGTCGCCAACCCGGTCAGGTCCGGAAGGAAGCAGCCGTAACGATTTCGGTCCGGGTCGTCGTCCAGTTTCCCACCTTATCGCACGCGATCGTCCGACGACGACCAACACGGGAAAGCCGTTCTCCCCAAGGATGACAGACGCCCCAGCCTCCACACCCTATCGCGTTCTCGCCCGTAAATACCGCCCGACCGACTTTTCCGGGCTGATCGGGCAGGAAGCCCTGGTGCGGACGCTGTCGAACGCTATCGAAAGCGGCCGTCTGGCCCACGCCTTCCTGCTGACCGGGGTGCGCGGCGTCGGCAAAACCACCACCGCCCGCATCATCGCCCGCGCGCTGAACTGCATCGGTCCCGACGGGACCGGCGGTCCCACCGTCGCCCCTTGCGGGGTGTGCGAACATTGCCGCGCCATTGCCGAAGACCGGCATGTCGATGTGCTGGAAATGGACGCCGCCAGCCGCACCGGCATCGATGATATCCGCGAGGTGATCTCGGGCGTGCGCTATCGTCCCACCTCGGCCCGCTACAAAGTCTACATCATCGACGAAGTGCACATGCTGTCCGAAAAGGCCTTCAACGCCTTGTTGAAGACCCTGGAGGAACCGCCCGAACATGTGAAATTCGTCTTCGCCACCACCGAAATCCGCAAAATTCCGATCACCGTGCTGTCGCGCTGCCAGCGTTTCGATTTGCGCCGCGTCGACGCCGCCGAGCTTTCCGCCCATTTCTTTCGGATCGCGGAACAGGAAAAGGTCGAGATCGAACCGGAGGCGATGGCGATGATCTGCCGCGCCGCCGATGGGTCGGTGCGCGACGGATTGTCGCTCTTGGACCAGGCCATCGCCCATGGCGCGGGCAAGGTCGAGACCGCCGCCGTCCAGGCAATGCTGGGACTGGCCGACCGGGCGCGCGTGTTCGATCTGTTCGACCGGGTGATGCGGGGCGACATCAAGGGCGCGCTTGAATCGGTGGACCAGCAATACGCGCTGGGGGCCGATCCATTCGCCATCATCTCGGACATGCTGGAACTGACCCATGCGCTGACCCGTCTGAAGGTCGCGCCGGCGGACAAGGCGGGCCAGCCCGAAACCGAACGGGTGCGCGGACGCGCCATGGCCGAGGGGCTGTCGATGGCCAGCCTGACGCGGGCCTGGCAAATTCTGCTGAAAGGATTGGCGGAGGTGCAGAACGCCCCCCGCCCGCTACAAGCCGCGGAAATGGTGCTGGTGCGCCTGGCCTTCGCCGCCGATCTGCCCAGCCCGGCCGACGCGCTGGAAGCCTTGCGCACCAATCCCGGAACCGGCGCGCGGAACAGCGCCGGCGGCGGGGCTCCGGCCTCCGCGCCGCGCAGCGGAGACCAGACCCCGGCTCCGGTCGCGCGTCTGATCCCGTCGCAGCAGGCCGCTCCTGCCGAATCGATGGCAAGAGCCCAGCCGATTGAGACGCCCAAGGCAGCGCAGCAGCCTGAAACCGCGGTCCCGGGCAGCTTCGACGCCCTGGTGGCCATGATCGGCGAACGCGGCGAGACCCGGCTGGCGGCCGAATTGCGCAGTTCCGTGCATCTGGTCCATTACAGCCCCGGCCGGCTGGAAATCCGGCCCGAATCCTCTGCCCCGTCCGATCTGGCCCAGCGCCTGTCGCGGCTGTTGGCCGAATGGACCGGCATGCGCTGGATGGTATCCTTGTCGCGCGAACCGGGCGAGGCGACCTTGCGCGTCCAGGCGTTGGAGCAGGAAATCGAACGCCGCCGCGACGCCGCGCGCCATCCCTTGGTCCAGGCGGTGCTGAACGCCTTTCCGAACGCCACCATCGAAGCCGTCCGCGACCTGTCCGCGCCCGAGGACGGGACTGCGGACGAAACCGACACCGAACCATCCAACGGAGACGAGGACGAATGAAGAATCTCGGCAATCTCATGAAGCAGGCCCAGATGATGCAGACCAAAATGGCCGAGATGCAGGCCAAGCTGGCCGACATCGAGACCAGCGGCGCGTCGGGCGGCGGCATGGTGCAGGCCGTGGTCAACGGCAAGGGCGATCTGCGCAAGATCACGATCGACCCGACGCTGCTTGCGCCCGACGATGTCGAGATGCTGGAAGATCTGATCGTCGCCGCCGTCAATGACGCCAAATCCAAGGCCGAAGCCCTGGCTCAGGCGGAAATGCAGAAACTGACCGGGGGGCTGAACCTGCCCGCCGGGCTGAAGCTGCCTTTCTGAAGGAAAGCGGTGCCCCCATGGCCGGTGACGAGATCGATCGCCTGATCGCCGTTTTCGCGCGGCTGCCCGGCCTGGGGCCGCGTTCGGCGCGGCGTATCGTTCTTTCCCTGCTGAAACGCCGCGAAACGCGCCTGATCCCGCTGGCGGACGCCCTGATCGACGCGGCGGAAAATGTCCGGCAATGCTCGGTCTGCGGCAATTACGGTCATGACGACCCTTGCGCCATCTGCGCCGATGAGTCCCGCGACGACGGGCTTTTATGCGTGGTCGAGGATGTCGCCGGATTGTGGGCGATGGAACGCGCCGGATTATTCAAGGGCCGCTATCACGTCCTGGGTGGAATCCTGTCGGCCCTGGACGGGGTCGGGCCGGAGGATCTGGGTATCGACAAGCTGCTGGCGCGCGCCGGCGACGGCCGCGTGCGCGAGGTGATCCTGGCCACCGGGGCGACGGTGGACGGGCAGAGCACCGCCCATTACATCGCCGAAAGACTGGCCGGGCATACGGTGCTGGTCTCCGCCCTGGCCCATGGCGTGCCGATGGGCGGAGAATTGGATTTCCTGGACGACGGCACCATCGAAGCCGCCTTGCGCGCGCGGCGCGCTTTGTCCTGATTTCTTGCCCCATCTTGACGATTCCGCCTTCGCGGCATATCTGAACCCTTTAGGATTCTAATGAACGGAACGCTCTCCATGGCCCTGCTTCCCATCTTTGTCGCCCCCGACCCGGTGCTGAAACAAGTCGCCAAACCGGTTGCCGCGGTCGATGACGCTGTGAGGCGGCTGATGGACGACATGCTGGAAACCATGTATGCCGCCCCCGGCATCGGCCTTGCCGCCCCTCAGGTGGGTGTGTCGAAGCGGGTTCTGGTCATCGACATCTCGCGCGGGGAAACCAACGAGGCACGTACGCCGCTCTACATGGCCAATCCGGAAATCCTGTGGGTATCCGACGAGGATTCGGTCTATGAGGAAGGCTGCCTGTCGGTGCCGTCCCATTACGCCGACGTCACCCGTCCGGCGGCCGTCCGCGTACGCTATCTGGACCGGCAGAACGAAATCCGCGAATTGGAAACCGACGGGCTGCTGGCGACCGTGGTCCAGCATGAAATGGATCATCTGGACGGCATTCTGTTCATCGACCATCTGTCGAACCTGAAGCGCAACATGATCCTGCGCAAGCTGTTGAAAGCACGCAAGACTCCGGTCGGCGCGGCGTCGTGAGCCTGCGTCTGGCCTTTATGGGGACACCCGATTTCTCGGTCCCCATCCTTGCCGCGCTGATCGATGCCGGCCACGAGATCGCCGCCGTCTACAGCCAGCCGCCCCGCCGCGCCGGGCGCGGACACAAGGAACAGCCCTCGCCGGTCCATGCCTTTGCCCTGTCGCGCGATCTGCCCGTGCGCACGCCGCTGACCTTGCGCGATCCCGGCGAACAGGCGGCCTTCGCCGCTCTGGCCCTGGATGTGGCGGTGGTCGCCGCCTATGGCCTGATCCTGCCCCAGCCCATTTTGGACGCGCCAAAGCAGGGCTGCGTCAATGTCCATGCCTCGCTGCTGCCGCGCTGGCGCGGCGCGGCCCCGATCCAACGCGCCATCCTGGCCGGCGATGCCGTGACCGGCGTGTCGATCATGCAAATGGACAAGGGGTTGGATACCGGCCCGGTACTGGCCATGCGCGAACAAGCCATCGATTCCGCCACCACCGGCGAAAGCCTGCATGACGCGCTGGCGGCGCTGGGGGCTACGATGATCGTCGAAAGCCTGGCCGATATCGAGGCCGGACGCAGCGCCGCCCGCCCCCAGCCCGGCGACGGCGTCACCTATGCCGCCAAACTGTCCAAGGACGAGGGACGGTTGGACTGGACCCTGCCGGCGGCGGAACTGGAACGCGCCGTGCGCGCCTATTACCGCTGGCCGGCGGCCTGGTTCGAGCATGGCGGCGAACGGTTCAAGGTCCTGGCCGCCTCGGCCGGGGAAAAAGGCAATGACCGCGCCCCGCCCGGAACCCTGTTGGACGACCGGCTGCTGATCGCCTGCGGCCAGGGCACGGCGCTGCGGCTGGTGCGCGTCCAGCGCGCGGGCAAGGGCCCGCTCGACACAGAGTCCTTCCTGCGCGGCTTCCCCCTGACCCAAGGCACAAAGCTGTGCCCCGCTACAAACTAACCGTCGAATATGATGGCACCGGCCTGGTCGGCTGGCAGCGCCAGGATAACGGTCCCTCGGTCCAAGGATTGCTGGAAGCGGCTATCTTGCGTCTTTGCGGCGAAACGGTGACGCTGGCCGCCGCCGGGCGCACCGATGCCGGCGTCCACGCCACCGGACAGGTCGCCCATGCCGACATCGAAAAACCGATGGACCCCGAACGGGTGCGCGACGGGCTGAATTACTGGCTGCGCGTCCAGGCCGAGGAAGCCGGACAGGGCACCCCGGTTGCGGTGCGCGAAGCCGAGATCGCGCCGGATGGCTTCCACGCCCGGTTCTCAGCCACCTCGCGCCACTATCTCTACCGCATCGCCAATCGCCGCGCGCCGCCGACCTTAACCCGCGCCGCCGTCTGGTGGCTGGCCCGGCCGCTGGATGTGGACCAGATGGCCGAAGGGGCGCACCGTCTGGTCGGACATCACGATTTTTCAACCTTCCGCGCTTCGGAATGCCAGGCGTCTTCACCCATCAAGACGCTGGATTATCTGAGTGTCGAACGCCGGGGGGAAGAGGTGCTGGTCTGGGCCGGGGCGCGATCCTTCCTGCATCATCAGGTGCGCAACATGGTCGGCAGTCTGATCCTGGTCGGCAATGGCCGTTGGACCCCCGACGACATCGCCCGCGCGCTAGAGGCCAAGCGCCGCGCCGCCGGCGGGCCGACCGCGCCGCCGCATGGGCTGTGTCTGATCCGCGTCGGCTATTCAGCCGCCGGCAAGGGCGATGCTGTTGGCGACGTTGCTGACCAGCACGCCAAGGAAGAAATCGATCATCACCAGCAAAGCGGCGTTCCCGGCTGAAAAACCAAGGCCGCGCCGGGCGATGAACCAGCCATAGAACATCAGCACGCCATAGCAGGCCAGCCACAGCCACGCCGCCGCGCCTGGCGGCAGCAGCCCGCTGCGTCCCAACAGCACCACCGGCACCCACAACAATCCCTGCACGAGCTGGAACCAGTTATAGGCGACGATATAGCGCAGATAGCGCCCGGCATGGCCCAGGAACCCGACGACACCCAGGGCCAGATAGGCATAAGCCAGCCAGCCGATGCCATAACCCAGGATCTGTGCGGTCACGAAGCGCAGCGGATGATCGGACAACCCGACGGGCTGGGAAAACATCAGAAAAGCCCAGAACGGGAACAGCAGGGCGGCGGCCCAGAAGGATCGCCAGAACCCCGCCGGGCTGGCGTCGAAATAATCGAATCCGCGTTCGTCGAAGCGGATCAGCAATCCGACCCCGATCTTGGCCGCGATCAGGTCGCGTAAGCTTAGCATGTCCGGCCCGGGCCATCCCCGAGCAGACGTTCATAAATCCTCGTCAGCGTTTCCAGATCGGCAACGGCGACATGCTCGTCCGCCTTGTGGCTGGTCTTGCCCACCATGCCGAATTCGACCACCGGACACAGCCTTTGAATGAAGCGGGCGTCCGAGGTGCCGCCGGTGGTGTTGAGATCGGGCGTCAATCCAGTTTCGGCCTTGATCGCGCGGGAAACGGCCTCGGTAAAGGGGCCGGTCTGGGTGATGAAGCTTTCCCCCGACACCTCGATTTCCAGCGCATAAGGTGTTCCGACCGCGTCCAGGCGGCAGCGCAGATCCGCTTCCAGCGAACGGCCGGAATGGCGGTCGTTGAAGCGGATATTGAACCCGGCCCGCGCCTCGCCCGGAATGACGTTGGTGGCCTTGTTGCCGACATCGATGGTGGTGATGGTCAGGACCGAAGGCTGGAAATGCTCAGACCCCTGGTCCAACGGCTCGGCCGTGATTGCGGCCAGCAGTTTCAAAAGATGGGGGATCGGATTATCCGCCAATTGCGGATAGGCCGCATGCCCTTGCACGCCCTGGATCAGCAAACGCCCGTTCAGGCT
>Ga0265295_1005860_pt1 | contig 15331 bp, 12 predicted proteins | sample Munlansysbiofilm_FD_192503 | JGI IMG/M metagenome (GOLD analysis project Ga0265295, IMG submission 192503) | Leachate microbial communities from a municipal landfill in Southern Ontario, Canada - Methane capture system biofilm | ecosystem: Engineered > Solid waste > Landfill > Unclassified ... | reverse complement strand
TAAATCAGGTTTTGATGTTCTCAAAATCTGATTTATTGTAATCTGGATCCATATTCAAATCGAAGTCTTTAATTTCGATTTTAGATGATTGAAGCCCCTCATTCTTTTTGAAATATTCTTCAAACCATTCACGATCATTCTCAACGTAACGACGATTATATGAAGAGATATTTCCCTTCAAATCCATCATCACATCAGAAATAAGATAATCTAATATCATTTAAACTTCCTCCACATCAACTATATCAACGTTTTTCAATTCGATCAAGCCATTTCCGATTGGATTTGAAAAGATCAACTGAGCAATTGATAATATAGAATTTGGCGAATCTTCATACGTTAGATTTTCAAGGGAACATTTATTCTTTTCTAACATAGTATCGATTACCTGAAACCATGTACGGTCTTCGTATGTTTCTGGGTCATTTTTCATTCTTGCTAAGATAGTAATCAATGCTGGCAGCAATATCATTGAGAATAGTGTTTCTTTGTATAGGGATTGACCTAGCTGACAATATTGGTCAAATTGGTCCGCATAGAGGCCAACAAATATTTTGTTCGGATCATCCGTATTAACGCTCATTGTCCCTTTATTCTTCTCTTTATCATCCAACCGGAAAATTTTGATAATTGAGGGGAGATTCTCTAACTCGTCGCAATTCTTCTTGATGAAAAACTCCATTGCAGATCCAATCGCAAGTATATTCCCAGGTTCAATCTTGAATTCATAACCAAGATAGTCTGGATGGAATTTTGAGTTGGAATAATTATCGATCACTTCTTTTGAAATGAGAAAAGTACATACTTCAACTTTTTCGCGGATTTCATTATCATTAATTCGGATTGAAAAATCAGGGAGATCATCTTCAAAAATATATCTATATGATGCGGAAGGACATTCTACATGAACTACATAACTTACTTTTTTACTAGCAATTAAATCTAGAAGTTCCAGATTATTAAGGTGAAATCTCCCACTGATCACAAATTGATTAAAAATGCTTTCTCCAGTGATTGTTGTAGTAAAAGAGGATTCAAGAAATGTATCATTATTATTTGACAAAATAGGATATGGAGTCAAATTATTTTTAATTCTCATAATAATCTACCTCCATCATGCAATAATGATTAAACCCAACCTCTACATCAATCGATATCACATCATTCTCTTTCACATTTTTGAGAAGAGTTTTATTGGCATGGATCTCTTTGATCACAGAAGATCCGTGTATAATATTAGCTGATTTTATAGGTAATTCATAATCACCCTGTTCTCCATTAATATAAAAAACTAGTTTAGCGTTTGCTGCATCATGAGGTACAACGTATTTAATCCTGTATTTGCCTGCATCTTTATTTAGACAAACAACCCGCATTTTTACATCAACATTCTTAAATCCCGTAAGTTCATCCTCATCTGATTCCCCTTCTGCATCATGATGTTTATGTTCATCTTTTGTTTTTTTACCATTACGAGTGACTTCCCCGTCTCCACCAGAATCTAGCCCCGCATTATTTTTAAGTGATTTTTTTGTTACAGGAATAATTGGTTTACTTGTTATTTCTCCAATAGGTCCAGTAAATGCTTCACCCTCCTCATTATTTGGTTTTCCTATCCCTTCTGAATGATCTGATTGAATAGGTGGTGATCGAGTAGTAGGGTTGGTTGCAAGAGTATCTGGCAAAAAGGAGTTTGCCCCATATGCATCAATTTCAATTTTCTTTTCTTTATCAAACATCTCTAATATCTTCTTTTTGAGATAATTCCTTAGGTTTTTATACATAGTAGAAGCATAGGATTTACCCCCACATCCATCATACAAGCTCGGTTCCCATTTATCGTGAGAGGGTTTTTCCATTCTACGGAATTCACGATTCATATTTTCTCCATCAATCATGAGGATGCCAGTAAAATCGATAGAACCAGAAAGGTTACCTTGTTCAAATAATTTCATACCTTTATTTCGAGTCATTAATACCCTTCGATTGAGATTTTCACCAGTCATAAGATAGAGAGTACATTCACCATCTTGAAAACCATAATGTGCTCCGTATTCCTCAGAATTCAATTCAATCTTCTGAATCGTAGAATTACCAGATGTAAGAAGGGTATAATAATTTAATATGGCCCTATTTTGAGGATTTGAGTATTGATTTAATTCATTAACGAATACTCCCAACGTATTTTTATCAATTCTTCGATTCCCAATTTTAACAATTAACATATTTTTCCATATTGAAACAAGGAAATTATCTAGTACTGAAAATATGATGTCTTGATATGCATACTGAATTTCAGACTCAAGATCATTTTCGATATGGAAACCCATAGTATATATATCGGTACCGGGTTCTTTTCTTACATATGTGGGATCAATATTTGCCTGTCCACTGATTGCCATAAGATTATCATTATTAGAATAATAGCCAATACCGGTGGTCCAATCCTCAATCTCATTTTTCAGGTATTTAAAAGAAATAAGACGTGAAACCCCAATATGTGATTCAATACCATCTTTATCAAGTGATGAGTAAAAAACAGTTCGTAGTTCTGAACAAGCAAATGGGGCTGCTTTCCCGATACCAAAACTCCCTCCATCTGTTTGATTTTTATTGGATGAACCTGTTTCTTTAATTAATCTGCTCCAAGCAGTGCCAACATTAGCATCTTCTGCACCAATTAATCCACAGGTATTATTATCACTAATTCGTAAGGTTAAAATTGGTTGAGAAATGGTTTTTTTAGCTTTATTGAAAAATCTTCCTGCAGTTGGGTCATTTTGACTAACATAACACTTCTGTAATATCTCTCTAAAATTTATGGAATCTGGAAAATCATTGTTATCAATACTGAAAAAAGAGAACTCAACAACCACTGGTTTATTGGAGTCTAAACGAGCATCAAGTGAGTTTTGGATACACTCTCTCACTAAAGAATGAATAATATCTACGGAAAATGTTGTTATTCCTGCATCATTAATTCCACTAAATACAGCTTTATTATTTGAAACAAATCGCCAGTTACATTCATTATCCATAATAGTTCCCTATAATCTTACTGTTAGATCCGAAGACGATAAAGGTTGGTATTTTCCTATTTTATGAGTTACTAACCGAGAAAAATCAGCTCAAATCAGTAATAATTGAAAAACAATGATAACTATCATCGGGTAATGTATAATTTATTGTATAATCAAAATATATGTGAATTTGTTCATATTTATAGTTATAATTGTGGACAAACTCTAACATTTTTACTGATTAATGGATAGTTATAAATCCATCCAGATCCTTGCTCTTTTTATATGGATATAGAATGTAGTGAGCATAATGTAGGTGAATTCATTTTTGATGGAAAAAAAAAGTATGTTATTCCTTCATTTCAACGATCATATACTTGGTCAAAAAAGAATTGGGATGCAACATTTACTGATTTAGAAGAAACTTTAGAGGAGAAAGAACATTTTTTGGGGATGTTTGTTCTTTCCAAGGATAATGATAAAGATATAAATATGTTAACTGTAGTTGATGGACAGCAACGGTTGGCTACATTATCGATACTATATTTAGCGTTTAATCAGGTGGTTGCAGATATATTTTTAGAAGAAAAAGCTGAGAATGATAATCAGAATTTAAGCGATGCAAAAGACTTACAAAATTATATATTAACTCATATTTTTATAGCAAATAGGGGTAAAGAGTGTGAGTATTCTAAAGATAAACTTGTATTATCTCTCTCATTATGCAATAACGATCAAGAAATTTATCGTGATCTTTGCATTTCTGTAATTTACCAGGCGCAACAAAAATTAGGCTTAATTACTCAAACATCTCCCAATATTATTTCAGATGAAGATAATCAACATCCTTTATGGGGTTGTTATAATCATTTTTATAAAAAAATATGTGCATCAAGAGAAAATGGGGAAATTATATCCTATGCAGACATTAGAGGGTTTATTGATATAATAGAAAAGGCTTGGTTCGCTGTAACGCTTATCATGCCAAGTATTGAAGAGGCGGGGCTTTTATTTGATTCGCTTAATAATCGTGGTGTCCCCCTCTCATCAACAGATATAATTAAAAATTATTTATTCATTAAATTGCACGCCAAAACCCCCTCTAAATTAGATAAATATGAGGGTAGTTGGAATGAGATGGTGGATACCCTTGAAGATCCGGGAACGCTTGAACAATTTTTTGTTGATTTCTTTAATACATATCGTAAAGATAATTCTGAAATGTGTAATGGGCAAAAATTTTCTCCTATCACCAAAAATAAGGATAAACTAATTAAAGGATATAAAAAATTAATTGATAATACAGCTCAAAATCCTGAAGAAATATTGCGTGTTCTTCTTTCTAAAGCAAAAATCTATCAACAAGTAGTTCACCCCAGAACAATTGATAATAAATCGAAACAGAAACTTGAATTTAAATGGAAATTAGTTGCATTAATCTCTATTGGTGCTGTACCTGCCCATGGATTGCTCATGTATCTTTTTGATACATTAGGTTTAGATAAAAACGACACCCCCCTCAAAAATACGCAATATTTTACAGAAGTAGTTGATGACTTAAGTAAATATATGGCACGTCGTCATTTAACGGATAACCCTCAACCCAAGTTTTTCCCCTCAATATTTAACAAATTGATTGAGAAATATCATTTAAATGGAATTCCAATGAAGGCAAGTGAAGTATTCATAGATCTACTTGACCTTACGAAAGAAAAAGTTACTAAACCACCACTTCCGGGAATACAGGCCGTAAAAGCTGCAATAGCTTCCTTCAAATATAATAGTTCAAATACGGAGCTGCTTCGCTACATGTTTTGTTTGTATGAGGATCTGAATCCATGCCCTATAAATAGTACTATACGTGACAAAGTTTGGAAATCATTCTGGGAAAAGGAGGAGGAACATCCAAATGATTCAATGCAGTGGACAATTGAACATATATTACCTCAAGGTAGAAATTTACCTCCGAAATGGAAAATTATGCTTGGAAATGATGCATCAGATTTCCAAAAATTTGTTCACGATATTGGAAATTTAACCTTATTAGAGAGAAATTCAATTGCAGCTACACGTCCATTTGCTGAGAAAAAAACACATTATAAATCTCATCTGATTTATTTAAACGACGAAATTATCTCTGATAAATGTAATAGCTGGGATAAAAACGCAATTAATGCTCGCTCGCTCCTTTTAAGCGAGAAAATTGGAGATGTTTTGAAATATTCTCCAGAAGAAATATAATTAATTTTTATATTGTTAGTGTGATAATGGGAATTATGTGGGGGAAATTACCCATTTTGTTTTCAATAGATGCTTGACAAGATTCTTTGCTTGATGTCACCTTCACTCACTCAATGAGCGACCGCAAAAATTGAACAGGAGAATTAATCCTCTGATACTCATAATACAGAGAATCTAATCCTCTTTCCAAATGAAGTCGGAAGTATCCCAGATAATATTGATTTTCAGGAATTTTCACATTATTGCATTCATATTCATGTTGATACACCAGGATTTTATAGAGGATGTCCTCCTCTCCGGTCAAAGTGAACCTATTGAACTCTTTTGGAACCACTTTTTCAACTCCTTTCTCCTCCTCTTCGGTTCTTTGATACTCTTTGACTGATATTTTTATTGAGAGAGAACGACCTATTGCCAATCTACACACAATATTTGGTCGGAGGTCTAAACGTGCGGAAAGATGATCAAGTTCTTTGGTAGCAAGTTTTGATAGTTGGAGTTTATTTGATGACATCTAACAACACTCCTTGAAATATCCTCTTGAAATCTTCTTCTTTTGATCATAAGAGAGTAGATATTCGTCAGAAATATAGGGTAGTAACTGATTTCTCATATCCTTATTCACCTCACGATTATGGGATAAAAGAAGAACTTGCGCGCCGGCATTTGGTAAGAAAAGTGTGGCAACTTTAGATACATGACTCTGATCAAGTCTTGCAAGTAATGAATCAACAACGATTGGAAGATGATGTTTAGATAATTTCGAAAGACCCCATAAGATGGACAAAGCCAGAATCTCTTTCTCCCCTGCAGAGAGATTATCCTTATTTATCATCTTACCATCAAATCCACATAAAGTTAAAGCGAAGGTGGATGGATTGAGTTTAAGCGTCGCTACCATATCATCCTTATTCTCTAACCTTTGATACATTGATGAAATGGTCTCTTCCAGGACCTTGACCTTAGTAGTAAGTGTATAGCTAATATAATCCTGCAATACAGCCTCAATCTTCTCGCAGGCAACATATTTGCTTTTATCCTCCACAAGTTTCAAAGAATCGTTGTCAATCTCATCCAAACGAACAGTCGTCTTATCTTTTATTGAAGATAACTGACCAATTATTTCTGAGATTTTTTCTATCTTAGAATGTGCAGTCTGAATTTGTGATTTTAATCTCTCAATCTCAGAAATTTCCTCTGCCACAAATGCTGACTCTGGCATCTTTTTCTCAGCAATGAGAAGTTTCTGTAACTTTATGTCTAATGATTCCCGCTCTTTTAATAGTGAAAGGAAGTTTTCTTTCCTCTCTTTTTGAATGGCAACTCTAAACTCGGAAAAACGAGTCATTGTTGCATTGTTTACATCATGGATAAGAATTGTAGGAGTTGTTGTGTCGATACTATCACTAAACTTATCTAAAACTTGATTTATGTGTTTCAGAATATTTGTTCCAACATCTAAGTTTTCTGAAAGATGCTCACGTATTTTTTCCACAACTTCTTTATCATTTGTTACTTCACGAAGAGCTCGTTCCTTCTTCAACTGTTCAAATGCATCCTTGACTAATTGAGAGGCCATAATGAACGGAACAAAATCACACATCTTTGCAATTTCGATAGTAAGTCCAGCTAATTTTTCTTGAATTATGTTTATCTGATATTTATACTCATCCTGAGCTTTGGCGAAAGCACCGGCTTTTCTATAGATATGGTCTCGAACCTCCATAATTCTCATTTCAGATTCTTTGATCTGTGAATTAAGATTGGATTTTTCCTCCTCCTGAGAATTTAACTGAATATTTAATGCTTCTAACTCCTTAGTAAGTCGATCATATTCATCCTGTGATAATTGATCCTTCTTTGTTGATTTTCTGATTTTATTTTTTAGAATTCCAATGTCAGTTAGTAAAGTGTCATAAATCTTCAATCCGATAAGATCTCTGGCTGATTCACGAAGTATTGCCTCGGCTTTGTCTCCAACAATAAGATCTTTCATCTTTTCTCCATCGAAAAAGAAGTAATCTATCGTATATGGAGGAAACAAATCATAGATATATTGTTGCCAGTTTTCCCGCTCCACTATTTCGAAGGTATGTCCCTCACGTAGAATGATGAATTCTTCCTTGAAAGTCTCCTCAGTAATGGTCCAGATCCGTTTAAGTGTAATTGTATAAACGGGTTGGACATCATCTAAAATTACTTCCATTGATATATAATATCGATCATCACCCTCAGAAACGCCTAATTTGTTTCTGCATGAGCGGATATATGATTCATACTGTACTTTGGAAAGAGGTTGTCCATCATATTGGTTACCAAACATACAGAGCTTGATGGCCTCGAAGAGGGTTGTTTTTCCAGCTCCATTATGTCCTCCAATCAATGTAATGTTTTTTTCCTGGTTAGATGGGGAAAAATCCAGTTTTTGTTCTCCACAGTAATTTTTGTAGTTGCAAATGGCAAGAGAGAGAAGCTTCATTTCTTCGCCTCCTGGAGCATTTCTTCAAGAACATAACTCTCAAGAATATTTTCTAACTTATTATACACTCCATATCTTCGTGCTAAATGGGATCGATCATTTTCGGCAATAATCATTTTGTGGATAACTTCTGTTGGGATCTCGTGAAGTGAACAGATGTCATTGAGAACCACCTCAGCGTCCTTCTCCAGGAAAAGATTGGAGATATATGGGGCATCCATTTCGCATCGAGAGAATAAATTCCTAATTTCCTGTATGGAGTCACCTTCGTAAATCCATAATTGAACAATGGCCTGTATTTCTTCTGGGGTGATGAGGGTATATTCCAGAGAATCGAGTTCGTATTTCAACTCGGCATTATTCTTAGTGAGCATTAAGAGACGTTCTAACATTTCATGACGAGTTTGCATCGTGAAAGGACCATAGACCTTATGTCCATATCGTTCTAAGCCGGTGAACTCTTTTCCAAGAATGTCTGCATATATTTTCTTCTTTTTTTCTCCTTTTCTAGCCTCTTCACGATAATTAGGTCCATCTCTGATCTCATGTATCCAATTCCGGTATTCTACAAGAGGTTCAAGCCAAGTCTGACCTTCTTTGATGTACCATTCTAGTGAATGGTCACGGGGGACAACTGTACATGTCCAGCATCCCATTCTGGTTGCACCGGCAGATTGGCTTTCTTTATCAGTAATGAATTCTGTGTCAGATTCACCCCGACTATAATATTCATCCAGGAATTTGTTATTATCGTCCTGCCATGGAGATGGTGTTGACCTGAGAAATTCTCTAACATCCTCAATATCATCCCAATCAGAAATCGGAGCATAAACGAGAGCACCTTTAATTTCGGAATGTTGGCTCAGTTTTGTGCCGGAGATTTCATATCGTTCGATTGCTCGTTTACGGTTAACACTCTCAGATTTCCGGATTCCGAGGACCATTATGACTTCGCCGTTTTCTTTTATCTGGGAATAGACAAAACGGTTCATCGGTCGAATTTTCATCCGGTCAGTACACCATCTAAACCAACGATTTGGTGAGGGATATCCACGTCCAATGAGGTTGACCCAAAATGTATCGGTTAATATCGGTCGTAATGTTTCAACAGATAGGGGTATTTTATCAATTTCCACCTGTTTTTCAATCAATCCACATATATGTTTTCTTCTATAGTCTGCATGCGGCGACTCAACCATTACATCAGCTGATAATACGTAGACTCGCTTATGGCGTTTATCAGGGGGAAGTTCAACCAACATGCTGTAAACAAGTTGTGTAATACAAGTCGAATCCTTGCCACCACTAAGTCCTATAATCCAGGGACGTGAATCCTGGAGATAAAGAGTCTTCATGTCATCTAAGACTAATCTGACTTTATCTGCAAGGGCATTCATTATGTATTATTTATCCTTACAAAGAATTAAACTCATAGACTATATCTAGGTTCCGGAAATGGGCAAGTAAACAATCACTTGTTATATATTGCAGATAGTTTTTACAATATGAACGACAATTATAATATTCTATAGATATATAGTTCCTCTTTTTGAGGAGATTGGGGGTGTTTGTAAAAATTATGGCAAGAATCTCAAAACCATGGCTAGAAAAAAATCACGAATTATTACTTCTTATTTTTTCAAATAATATTTTAAATGGAAAAAAACATTTGATAACTGATGACAAACTTATTTCTTGGATTGATGAAAACCATCCATTAAACTCTGTTGAAGAGATCAATTCTCGTAGAAAAGCCCTTTTCTATTTATTGCAGGAGATGTCCCATTACCAAATTATTACTATTAAACGAATGGAGGGCGTTCAATATATTTACCCTGGAGATGAGTATTTCCATCTAAAAAAAGAAATTATGCCAACATCATCTGCTATCCTGCCTAAAATCGATGAAAATAATACAATAATTTCTAATGGTTCAGAAACTCCTCTTCAATATCTATACGGAAAAATTAATGCCTTTTCGGGTAATGGCAGCGAATATCTTCAAGATTTGCCGAAACTTATTGACCTAGCTGCAAGGATAATGTATGATAAGCGGGCAGATTGGACAATTAAATCGATGATTAGCAGTGCTCTAGGATACATGTTGATCGCGAATAATAAAAAAGACGAGGATTATTTTGACGATTTATTTGTCATCGCATTTGTCCTGAAACATACTGAGAATGTAGCCCCTTATCTCTTAATTAGCAATTGGGTATATGAATTTAAATTGAACACAATTCTCAATGCCGCCTATCAAAACTCCCGCTTAATCTTGACAGATAAAGAATGCAGGAACATTCTGCATGTACTTGGAATTCCAGCATTAATCAATTACAATGAACCATTTGAAAAACGTTCTTCTGTTGGAATGATTGCCTATCTTATGGGTCTAATTTACAATACACCTAATGATCAGCACAAACTCGAATATATTGAAGCGAAGCTTCTATCACTAGGTATTTATGATGAGATCCAGAGAATCCTCGATATAGCTCATGGTGAACTCATTCCAAAATCCGAAATGCCAAAATCAGATGATGTACTTTCAGATTATGAATATAGTCTTATCATAAACGGTGAGTTATAATGTCTTTTCAAGATCTCGTTTTATCACCCACATACAACACAGATGATGAAAAATATAATCCCGCAAGAAATTTTTACAATCCCGTTTTATCAAGGACAAAAATATACAAGAGGGTAGCAGGTTATTTTTCCTCCTCCTCTTTTGCGTTCATTGGAAAAGGGTTAGGGGCTCTTATTCAGAATGGGGGGTTAATGCAGTTTGTCTTGAATGTTCAATTATTAGAAGATGACTACATGAATATCCGATTGGGAATGGAAAGCCCAGAAACAATTATCGAAAGTAGATTTTTAAACGATTTGTCAAGTATTCAGGATGAATGCCTAAACAATCATGCAAAAGTATTGGGGTGGCTTATTGCAAATAATCGTCTTGAAGTGAGGGTAGGGTATGTTGAGGATGAGGATGAAATGGGTATGAATCCAATTTTGCACCAAAAATCCGGCATAATGGAAGATGATGCGGGGAATTTGATTGCATTTAATGGATCAAATAATGAAAGTGCTAGTGGCTGGGTTTACAATACTGAATATCTTACGGTGTTTTGCAGTTGGAAACCTGGGCAAGAAGAATATGTGTCAGCTATTTCTGCAAATTTTGAAAAGTTTTGGAATAATAAAGGAAATCGTACCAAGGTAATCCCCTTTCCTGATGCAGTAATACAAAATCTCATTTCAATCGCTCCAAAAACAGAGGTTGATCTGCACAAATTATTGAAAATCATCAATCCAGATGAGGAGAAGGAAGTTCATGGTCAAGAGCCTGCATACACAAAAGCACCAAAAATGCCAGAAGTTAAACTCCGTGACTATCAAGTGAAGGCGGTTGAAGCGTGGAAAGCAAATAATTATCATGGTCTCTTGGAAATGGCAACTGGTACTGGAAAAACAATTACTGCCGTATCCGCATATGAGAATATTCTCAATAATGAAGACAAACTGATTCTATTAGTAATCTGTCCATATAGTCATCTTCCTGCTCAATGGGAAAGCACAATCGAAAAAATGCATCTTCCCATTAAAAAATTCCTGCGGGCTGATGGTAATACGTCGAAATGGGATGATACAATATACACCGAAGCATTGAGAGCATTCTCCAGCAAACAAAAAAGGAATCTGGTAATTCTTTCCACAAATGACACAGCGTGCTCTCCCCGGTTCCGCGAGATGTTTGATAAAATTCAGGCTACCTGTAATTTTTCATGGATGGTCATTAGTGATGAAGTTCATAGTATTGGGTCTCTCATATATCGCAAGGCCCTCTACCCAGAATACAAATACCGCCTTGGATTGAGTGCGACTCCAGATAGATATTTTGATGATGAGGGTAGTGATTTTATCAGGGAATATTTTGGTAATACAGTGTTTCAATTTTCATTACGTGAGGCGATTGATACTATCAATCCTGACACAGGTGTATCCTATCTTGTTCCTTATGATTATGAGGTTAGATTTACTTCTCTCACTTCAACTGAGACGGAGAAATACCTCGAATGGACCAAAAAAATCATAAGATTGAGAAATGTTATTGAAAATGGAAAGTGTACAAAAGAGGATAAAGATCGCCTTAATTTCTGGTATATCCAAAGACAAAATATCATTAAAAATGCTGCAAATAAAATGACAGTTCTTGAGGGTATCATCCAGGATCTTTTAGAGAAAAATGAATTAGATCACCTACTTATTTACTGTTCAGATTCTGACCCAGAACAACTAGATAAAGTAAAAGAGCTTCTTGCTGCTCTATCAATGAAAAGACAAAAGATGATTAAATTTAGAAAATATACATCTGATGAATCATCTCGAATTCTTAAAAAAGAGGGATATTCTGAACGAGATGTAATATTACGCAATTTTAACAACGGAGATTTTGAGGTGTTACTTGCCATGAAATGTCTTGATGAGGGAGTTGATGTTCCATCAACAAAAACTGCTGTCCTTATGTGTAGTTCAGGTAATCCAAAGGAGTATATCCAACGAAGAGGGCGAATATTACGCCCATATCCAGGAAAAAAGAAGGCAGTAATGTATGACATTGCAGCCATGCCCCCTACCGGAGTTGATGGGCCTTATGCCAAAAATTTAGAAGAGGTAATAGCAAAAGAGCAAAAACGAATGGAGGAATTTGCCAAGGATTCTTTAAACAATCCTGACATAGAACATCTCATTAATACATATCAAAATAATTCTCAGAGGAAAATCAAATGAGTCTAAAAAATGAAATTAACACCTTAATTACTGAAATCATCGATGACGAATGTAAAACAAATCCAAAAGTTAAAATGCTCATCAATAAGGCATTGATGCGTGAGATGTGTTCTGGAGCTTCCAAGGATAATGCCTCTAAGATTAATCAAGAATATGATTCCATTGTATCTAAGTGTCTAACTAGAGGGAAGTAAAAATGCAACTCTCTTTAGATACTTTGACACTTTCCAATTACCGTTATTATTATGGAGAACACAACCTCCATTTTTCAAATGACCCAAAGAAGAATGTAACCGTAATTAAGGGAGATAATGGTGCGGGGAAATCTAACATTCTCAATGCTCTTACTTGGTGTTTATACAATGAAGAGGTGCATGCTGACAAAAAAACAGTTTCCCTCCCAAGTATGAATACAGAATATATCGCGGAACTTGCTCTCAACAATAAAGAGGGGGAAGCATCTGTTACATTGACCATAAATGTTGATGGTGAGATGTGGGAGATTAAACGTACAATTATTGGCTATGGGGAAAAAGATCCTTCCTGGACAGAAGATGAACCAAAATACCGATTCCATGAGTCATTTAATGGATTGAAAGTCATTTATCCTAGTAATGGAGACTTGAAAATTGTTGAGGGGATAGTAGCACAGCAACTCATTAATGAGCTCTTACCTTCAGCTCTTCGTTCTTTCTTCTTTATTGATGGTGAACAGTTACGTGAGTTTTTCAAAGTGGATGCATCTGATAATCTTCAGGAGGCAATAGAAAAATTATCCCAATTGGAACTGGTGAAAAAAACTGAATCCTCGCTTGAAACATATCGTAAATATCTTCGTAATAAACTCCAGGAAAACAATCCAGCCACAAGTCTGATTCAAAAAGAAATCGTCAATAAAGAAACGCTGCAAAGTAAATTCAAAGCTGATAAAGAGAGACTAAAGAAACAATCGAAAGATTATCAGACAGAGATTGACCTCATTAACGATTTTCTTCAAGATTATAATGTTGGGACTATCTCTCATCTATCTAAAGAGAATGCCCGTCTGGAGAAATCCATTAAAGATGCAAAGGAAAATTATGTGAAAGAGCTTAACTCAAAGAACCAGTACCTTGTTAGTTGTGCTCCTCGTATACTTCTGAAGGATACAATCGATGATGCATATAACATTATCCAGCAACTGATTGAGGTTGGCGACCTTCCTCCTAAAATTAAAGAGTCATTTATTCAGGAGTTATTGGAAAAAGGGACTTGTGTGTGCGGAACTCCGTTAACGGATGAATCACGCAAAACTCTCAAGAACTATGCGGATAAAATTCAGATCTCTGAATTAACTGGAATTGCTTTCGATGGTAAAGCAGAGTTTGCCAAACATCAAGATCTCATTAGTGAATTCCCAGAAAAGATCGACTCATTTAATGAGAAATTAGAATATTATGATGATATAATTAGCAAATTTGAGATTGAACGACAGAAGAATGGGGAGGAACTTCTCAAATATAACATCAGTGAGATAAATGAGAAAATCAGGAAGTCTACTGAACTTGCCAAGAAAATTGGTGAAATAAACATAAAAATTAAGGCAACAGAGCGTGGGATAGAAGATACAGAAAAAGATTTGAAAAATCTATATAAACAGGAAAACACTGAAAAAGAAAAATCTAAAGCTCACTCAGAATTTACGGATAAAATTGAGCTTGTGCAGGATACATTGAATGTTCTAAAAATTGTTGAAGAGCGTGTAAAGGAGAAAATTCGCCTGTCTCTGGAAGAGAATACCAAAAAATATTTCCTTTCGTTCCTACGTGAAGAGGGGCTCTTCCGTGATGTAATGATTAATCGTGATTATAAAGTCTCTGTTATTAATAATCAGGGGTGGAATAATCTTGGCGACTTATCCGCAGGGCAATATCTTATTCTTGGATATGCCTTTGTGGTAGCATTAAGAACGATTACAGGTTATCAGGCTCCAGTAATTGTGGATACTCCACTTGGAAAACTTGATCCAACCCATCAAGATAACATCACAAAAAATCTCCCAAAGCTTTTGGATAAAGCTCAACTAATATTTCTCGTGACTTCTTCCGAGTACACCCCAACTGTTCAAAAGAATTTTTCACCATATATGGAAGTAAGTTCATATTATGAAATTCAAAAATGTCAAAATATAACATCCGCGAGGTTGATTCAAAATGGCAATTAAATTGAGAGGTCATAATGGTGAACCGCGAAATTTAGCTTATGATGAGGCTCGTGCTGCATATTATAGCACAAAACGTGATGAAGAGTTATCTTATATCCGAAGTGGTGGCGATACAATATTTGCAGGTTCCAATCAAGTTGAATTATTCTTACTGTGTATGGCTCTGGCTAAATATGCAAATAAGCCTCCAAAAGAACTCAAGAAACGTGTCAACAACATACCTACAAATGCTATGGGAGAAGGCGGAAAATGGCTGATTCTCGCATTGGGAGTTGTTGATAATAAAACTCTTACATGTCTGAATGATGAGGGACCACTATATACTGAAGCAGAAAAATACGCTGAAGCGGGTTTTGAAGTATTACAATCATTATTAGCACATCACGGTGGTGGTTTTGGTCAATATCTAGAAATTACGCTGAGGAAAATTGCAGAGGGTACTATTGAATAAATTACTTTTTTCAGAACAAAAAATTGTTTTATTGTGTTCCACCTAATCTTATACCATCTTTTTCTGTCGTTATCCTTATGCATACTCCCACCAATCTATTCTTCACGCATCCATGACTCTCTCCCCAGGCATCTACGAACAAC
>Ga0265295_1005859_pt1 | contig 15335 bp, 10 predicted proteins | sample Munlansysbiofilm_FD_192503 | JGI IMG/M metagenome (GOLD analysis project Ga0265295, IMG submission 192503) | Leachate microbial communities from a municipal landfill in Southern Ontario, Canada - Methane capture system biofilm | ecosystem: Engineered > Solid waste > Landfill > Unclassified ... | reverse complement strand
TGAATATGTCGCGCACAAAAATGTCGATGTTTTTGTCCTTGGCTTTAGCAATTTTTCGCCAGAAGAACGCAGCGTCTTAGCATCACTCCTGAAGCACGCAAGACGTGTTCATGTGCTTTTAAATGGGATCAGTACGGAGCAAGCTTATCCCGATGTCATAAAAACACGAGAAAAGCTTTTGGAATTGGCCGAAAAGCTGTCGGTTCCAGTTTCGCATCAACGGGTGCCGTATCATGATCAGATCGCTTCGCCGCAGACGATTGACTGGGTGCACGTCCATGCGCGTGATCGCCACGATCAATATGAACGGCTTGCGCTTTATATACGTCGGGAAGTAAGACGCGGCCGAAAGTTTCGTGATTTTGCGATCGTGACAGGGCGAATGGAAACAGATGGCGAAATGATTGAGCGTATCTTCAGCCAGTTGGACATACCAGTCTTTATCGATAAAGCTGAGGAGATGCGACACCATCCGCTGATGCGCTTTTTTTCTGATTGGCTTGAGCAGCTTGCTGATGGCCAGCTCGATACGGCTGCGCTCATCGATATGCTCAAAACAGGGTTGCTTGTGGAACTGTTTGGTGAACTACAAAAGCCGTATGCGCTTGATCTGGTAGAAGAACTTGAAAATTTTTGCTTAGCTTACGGCATACGTGGGCGTCATTGGTGGATCGCGAATTTTGGTTTACAAGATGAGGTGGCAAAAAAGAAAGCTGCACCCTTTGAAGGTATCCGCCAAAAGTTCATCGAGATGTTTGTCCCGTTTATGGACGCCCATGGGCCGTCGAAGGCATCGGATGATCCAACAGGACGTTGGTGGGCGCAGAGGGTCTGGGAGACGCTATCGATGATGCATATCAGTCATGTACTTGCTCGCTGGATGGATGAGGCGGCGACAGAGGGCAATGAGATGTTGCTTGAACGTCATGAACAAGCTTGGAATGGTTTGATAGATGTACTCGATGCATTGGTAGAGGTGCTCGCCGATGTTCCTTTAGAACGCACAACGTTTGCCGAAATGATGTTATCAGCTATCGATGGGCTCACCTTTAAAACCGTACCACAAACCGTCGATGCTGTGGTCGTAGCTGATTTTAAAAACAGTCGCATGCTTCCGACGCCGGTTATCATCTTTGCCAATGCGAACTTCGGCGAATTGCCACCGGCATGGAGTGATGAAGGATTTCTTCTAGAAACGGAACGGCAGTATCTCATAAAAAGCGGTTTGGAACTTGCACCTGATATGCTCGAAGCTGTCGATATTCTCGAAGGGCGTTTTTATGAATGGTTGGGAACAGCAGGCGAAACCGTCGTGTTTTCCACGTTTATGTTTGATGAAAACGGTGAACGGGTCTCGCCTGCGCCCCTTATCGATGAAGTGAAACGGTTTTTTCCGAAGCAGACCGTTCTAGATGAAACATTATATGATGCCATGACACCGAAACGTGCTTTTCGTGAACTCATCCACTTGAAGCGTCTTATCAGTGAAGGGGGCGCAAGTGAAGAAAGCCTTATGGTGCGGGCGCTTGAAGCAGCGCTTTTGGATATACCGGATACACGTCCATTCGTTCAACGCATGCGTGAAGGGCCGATGGTCGTTGATCTGACTGTAGAGGTTTCGGAGGATCTCGCGCGTGCACTTTTTGGCCATCCCTTAAAGTTGTCAGCGACCTATCTAGAAAGTTTTTATAGCTGTCCGTATCTTTTTTGGGCGCGTTATGGCCTCGGCTTGGAGGAACGGAAAGTCTTTAAAATAACGGCTTTGGATACGGGTGTACTGTATCATGAGACGCTACAACACTTAGGGCGAACGCTTGTCGATGCATCACGGCACTATCAGACATTGTCTTTGGAAGAAATTGAGGAAAGAGCGTCAGAGCTTTTACAAATGACGGGACATCGATCTCTTGAGCGTCTATTTTCTTATGATGCTCGGCATCAATCGATGCTTATGCGTTTGTCCGATGTTATGAAACGGGCCAGTCGTGCCTATTTTGCTCATCTTAAAAAGAGTGACTTCGTCCCAAAAGGTTTTGAGTACCCCATTCATTATACCTTCTCGTTTCCCAATGCGAAGGTTCCGGAAATCATTTTGGAAGGTAAAGTGGATCGCTATGATGTAGGTTCGATTGAGGGCACGGAATATATACGGCTCATTGACTATAAATCGTCTCGATATCGGTGGCAATGGCCATATGTAGCGGGTGGCTTGCGATTGCAACTTTTACTTTATCTCTTGGCCTTTCTTAAAGAACATCCGACGATGCGCCCAGCAGCGGTTCTGTATCTCCCTGTTTCGGATCCGATCGATCGTGTGAACGTTCCACCGGTTGATGATGAGGTAGAGGAAGGATCAGAAGGTGAACTGGATAGAACCTTTTTGGATAAATATCGAGCGCATGGTGTATTGACCGCGGATGTGCATGTGCTTCAAGCGATGGACTGGACGCTTAAGAGCCATCATCGCTCACCGTATTTACCGGTCGAATTAACAACAAAAGAGAAAGACGGAAATCGTATGTTTCACAAAAGTCGTTCCAGCGTGCTTCATGAACATGAGTGGACAAAACTTTTGACATTTGTAGAACAGAAAATGGTTGAAGCCGGTGAAAGCATCCTCAGTGGTCGATTTACACCGAGACCTTACGTTGAGCGCAGTGGTGGTCAGAGCGACATGCCGTGTCGATTTTGTCCGTATCAAGGTGTGTGTCGCTTTGAACCCGATGTGGGGCGACACCTCATACGTCCACTTTCTAAAACGAACGATCAGGCACTCCAGTTAATACAAACAACGGTAGAAAAGAGCAAGAAGGGTGCGGAAGGGGAGATGCGGCTTGACGTTTGAAAAGCGTTGGCAGCCTGCGCAACGTATGGCCATCGATGTTTACTCACCAGAAATTCTTGTGGCTGCTGCTGCTGGTTCCGGGAAAACAAGTGTGCTCGTGGAACGGTTGATCCGGACCATTAAAGGTGAAGGCCGAGAACCGATATCCGTTCTCCGTCTACTTGTTTTGACCTTTACCAATCAGGCCGCTGGAGAAATGCGTGAACGATTGGAAAGGGAACTCAGAAAGACATTGGAACATACGCAAGATCTCAATCTCAAGACAATGCTTCAAAGAGAGATTAAGTTGCTCCCGCAAGCGATGATCACCAATTTTCATCGCTTTGCCTTACGTATGCTTCGACGTTATGGGCATCATCTAGGATTAGACAGTGATTTTGCTGTTGCTGATGAAACTGCAACGCTTCTTATCAAAGACGAAGTTTTTGATCAAGTGCTTTTAGAATGGTACGAGCGGTCGGAAACGGATCACGATTTTCAAATGCTTATGGAATGGTTTGATGGTTCTGTCAATGCTTCATTGCTTAAACGCGCCGTGTTCCAGATACACCGTTTGTTAGAGAGTGTACCGGATCACACCCAAACGTATGCAGATTTTCTAAAACCATATGATGCCTTGGATCAACCACTCTTTACGCAACGCTGGTATCGTTCTCTTTGGGATGAAGTCTATGAATCATTGACAGAAGCAAAAACATCCCTCCGCACTATACGCCAACAAGCTGAAGTTTATGGGCTCGATGATTATTTAGAAACCTTAAGCACAGATGAAGAACGCGTCGAATGGGCCTTAACGGAGATGCAAGCAGAACAATCTCGTTTGCAGATGCTCACGCCGACGGCTGCTGCTTCCGTTTTGACATATGAACGTTTAATTGAGATTTTAGAAAGAGTTGTGCTGAATTTTCCTAGATTAAAAGCTTTGCGTATCGAAGATGAGACGCTTAAAAAGATCAAGGAAGCGATACAAGCTGAACGAAACGATGTAAAAGCAAACTTAAAGCAATTGTTAAGCATGCTTCAAGCGTATCAACCAGTTTTAACGGAACACATACGAATTGCGCGGCCGGTTGTCGAAACCTTGTTGACGTTTACAAAAGATTTTATTGAATCGTATCAAACGCACAAACAACGCCTCCGCTTGCTCGATTTTGCTGATCTGGAACATTATTTTTTGGCATTGCTCCGATTGGATAACGGTCGATACGGAGAGATGATCGGTCGGTCCTTTGATGAGATTTTAATTGATGAATATCAAGATACAAATCGCGTACAAGAAGCGATTCTTCGCGAACTTGCTCGTTATGGTGCCCGTCGTTTTATGGTAGGCGATGTCAAGCAAAGTATTTATCGTTTTAGATTGAGTGATCCCAGCATATTTCTTAAAAAATATCAAGATCTTCCACGACTTGATCAGCCCGAGATCGATGGGGCGCCATTGGAAAAAGGGATACGCATTGATCTTACCCATAACTATCGCAGTCGCGCCACTGTACTGGCATGGGTGAATGCAGTGTTTGAACATATATGGCAAGCGGGTGTGGGAGAGCTAACATATGATGAGGATGTAAGATTAAAACCCGGTTTACAGTACCCACCAGCGGATTGGACGATTCCTGAGCTCGTGCTCATTGAACGGTCTGAACGATCGGAGCAGGATGCTGGGTTGACCGAAAATGTTCATATGGAGGCCGAAACGTTAGCAGACAGCGGGATGGATGCGGGTCACCGAGACGATGACGGTCAGGATCCGACGATCTCCTTAGAGGAACTCACGGTGGCTGAAGCAGAAGCGCGATGGGTGTTAAAACGCATCAAGGCGCTGTTGGCGGAACGTTCATCTGATGGCTCGCTTCCGCACGTGACCTTGAATCCGCAAGGTTCATCCATGCGTCAGCTCAGTTTTAAGGATATAGCCATTCTTGTTCGTTCCACACCCGGTTATGTAGAGGCGCTCGGAAAAGTATTTCAGGAAGCAGGCATACCGCTTGTGACCCCACCTCAAAAAACATTTTTTGAAACAGTGGAAGTCAAAACCGTCCTTTCACTTCTCAATATACTCGATAACCGTCGACAAGATATTCCCCTAGCAACGGTTTTGCGGTCGCCGATCGTTGGTCTCGATGATACGACTTTGGCTGAGATCCGGCTACGTTACCCTGATCGTCCTTTTTATGAAGCTGTACTCACTGCCTCGCGAGAAGATGGAGACAAACATTCATTGGCTCTAAAGCGTTTTTGGGAGCAGTTTAAACGTTGGCAGACATGGGCGCAGTGGATGCCGATCGATGTCCTTCTTGAACATATTTATGAAGAGACAGGCTATGTAGAACATGTTCTTCTTTTTCCAGACGGACATGAACGGGAAGCACGGCTGCTTCAACTTCTCACTTTCGCGCGCCAATACAGGTCATCGCATTTAGGGGGCTTAGGGCGTTTTTTACGTTATGTAGAAAAAATACGTGAAACAGAGCTTTCCCCGGCTGTACCGGAACATGAAAAAGAAGACGATGCGGTTCAACTTTTAACCATTCATGGCAGCAAAGGGCTGGAATTTCCTGTTGTTTTTATACTCGGTTTGGGTAAGATGATCAATCAACAGGATACAAAAGAACGTCTTTTCATTCACTCGGAAGAAGGCATCGGTATGGATACGGTCGATGTTAAACGACGTCTACGTTATCCCTCGTTATTGAAAAAAGCGATTGGCCGACGCCTGCATTTGGAACGTCAAGCAGAAGAAATGCGTCTTTTGTATGTGGCGATGACGCGAGCACGAGAAAAGTTGATTCTTGTTGGAACGGTTCAAGACTCTGAAACATGGTTCAATCAGCTTGCCATGTCCTATGCCATACCATCGTATGTGCGCAATGCAAAGACAATGTTGACGTGGGTCATGAGCGCCTCGGGTCTGACCTTTTTAAATGACTTACGCGATGAAACATCGGACGCATGGAAAGAGACCGGGTTGGGACGCCAAAGAAGACTGAAATATGCTGCGAGCGTCGATGTTGATGTGTATCGGGCCTCGTATAGGCAACTGCTAGCCTCTGTTGTAGAGGCGCCACACCAAACCGAAGATGGATCGAATCATGAGCGCGAGGGGCTTAGGCCTTTGGGACAGCAAGATGCCTTCAAAGAGGCAGATGAAGTCGGCACATTAAAAGAAACGCTCAAAGAAGGGTTGATCTTTCAACCTGCTGATCTTCCGTATCGTCGTCTTCCGGCCAAAGTGTCCGTCAGTGAATTGAAACGGCGTTATGCACTGTTGGTAGACCAATCGGAACCACTTTTTCGGCCGCCCCGCCGTTTGCGCGAACCTCGTTGGTTAGGCGAGATGCCTGAAACGATGACACCAGAACAGGTCGGGAGTGCAACGCACCGTTTGTTACAAGCACTCGATTTTTCTTTGCCACCATCGCTCGAAGCGTTGATACAATTACGTGAACGTCTTGTTCAACAGGCCGCCCTCAGTCAGAAAGAGGCGGATGCTGTCGATCTTAAGATGATCCTTGATTTTTGGATGTCCCCTTTGGCACAACGTCTTTCTGGGAGTCGCTGGCTAGAGCGAGAAGTCCCCTTTACGTATGCACTGCCTGCGGAACACGTTTTCCATCTGATGCATAAAGATAAAGACCATGCCTTATCGGTTGAAGCACCTATGAATGTGTCTAAAACTAACGCCGTGCATGCGTTGGCGCGGCAAGATGTTGTACTTGTTCAAGGCATGATCGATGTTTTGGCTGAACTTCAAGATGGGACGCTCCTGCTTTTAGATTATAAAACCGATCGTGTGAACGAAAAACGCTTGACTCAAGCGATAGAACGTTACAAGGAGCAACTCGATTTGTATGCTGCTGCAGTTGAAACGATTTACCGGCGTCCTGTGGATGAACGATGGTTGTACTTTTTGAGAGTGGGAAAAGATATTCCACTCCACAAAATATATTCTTAAAATGAGATGATTTTCCTATAACCATTTTGACAAAAATTACAGGATTTTCATGAACATTGTCGAATAAACCTCCTAGCACAGAACATTCTGTGATATGAGGAGGAACGACATGACGCTTCACGTTCGATTGGGTGCGGTATGCGGAGAAACGGTTCTTTTCTTACCGCTGTTTGATCGGCAATCGCTCATCTCATTGCTTCAGGAGATACAATTTCAGGGCTGTCTCGTTGAATTAACAGGACCGCTTCCTTTTGCGCTCGTACAGGCGCTGATAGATCAACTTGAAAATAGACTTCTCATTATAGACGGCAAGAATATACCTTCGTGGGATGATCTTGAAAGAGCGATGATCGCTTTTTTAGAAAAGATCGATCGAACGTTTTCCCTTACCTGGTTATGGCAATATGAGATCAATCGTTCTTTCCAAATTTTGTATGGTTCCAAGGATACTTCTGTCGCGCTTTCTTTCAACGATCGAACGTCATTATCAAAGCCTCCACAAGAGCGAAGGCGATGGTTGTTTCAGAAGCTATGGCGTGGTCGAAAAGGATATGGTGAAAAAATCATTGCTGAGCTACCTGAAGTGACCGCTTATCTCCAACATTATCGTCAGGCGGTAACGGTTTATCCAATGTATCGTGAACAACTTTTAAAGCACCGTGCTATGTGCTTGTCCGATAAGGATAGACCAGCGCTTAAAGGCCATTGGAAAGATGAAAATGAGAACCGCGCTGAACGCATTGCGCTTCAGTGGCTTTATCTACGAGGTGAACTGACTATGCTTCCGTCCATGCGCCTTGTAGAAATTGAAGGTAGATTCTCTTTCTATTGTGAACGGTGTCATACGATGATTCAACAACCTGAGGTATGGGATTGTTTTGATTGTGGTGAAAAAGATATTTTTTGTCCGATCTGTCAAGCGCTTGGTCCAAGTCATGGTTGTAAGCTCGTGATCATGCGACCAAAAAATCGGTAATATGCTGGTCTATTCCCCGAGACAAGCGGTATAATGAGCGTAAACGAAGAAAAAGGAGACGTGCGTGATGGCTGAACTGACCAATTGTCCACGCTGTGGTAAACTCTTTGTACGCAGTTCAACACAGAAAGTGTGTCCATCTTGCATGCGGGATATTGAACGTGATTTTGAAACGGTCTACCAGTTTTTACGAAAAAAAGAAAATCGACAAAGCACCATTTATGAAGTCAGCGACAAGACAGGCGTTACTGTATCCCAGATCACAGATTTTATAAAGGAAGGCCGTATTCGTGTGGCTGATTATCCCAATATGGCGTACCCGTGTGAACGGTGTGGTGAGGTGCTGATCACGGAGGGACGGTATTGCAGAAGCTGTCAGAGCATACTCGAAGAGACAGCAGCGACACTACAAGAGATGGTCGAGACATTGAAAACTTCTCCTCCGAAGGGTGAAGGGTACTTACAGAAAAAAGAAAAATGATCTTCAACGCCTATACTAAACTTCTTGTGTCGGCTGCCGATATATAGAATAAGAGATGCTTATCGCGTTTTGAGTTGAAGGAGAAATGAGGGAACGCGAATGAATATTAAGCCAACCGATGCCCATATAAAAGCGTATCAGAACGAAGCACCAGAAGCGTTACGCCGGTTGAACGTTCCATCGAAACGATCACCCGATAGCCATGTTCGTCCCGATCGGTTAGAACTTTCGCAAGAAGCCTCCAAACTTTATGCGGGTGGAAAACGACCGACAAGCGACAAACTTCTAGAACTTAAACACGCGATTGAAACGGGAACGTATCAAGTCGATGCTTCGCGTGTAGCCGAAGCCTTGCTTGCACGTTTGTCCAGACAGGAGAAGCCCCATGCATGAAGTCAAAGCGTCAGCACACATAGCGTCTTTACTTCAAACATTGCATGACCTCCTTGCAGTTCATGACGTATTGCTTGACCTGGCGGAGCGTAAACGACAAGCGTTGATGCAGCAAACGATCGATACATTAAAAAAGATAGTTGAAGAAGAAATGGCCATACTTCCGCTTATTCGACGTTTAGAAGCGGAGCGTATGCAACAAGTATCATCTCTTTATGCTCTTTACAGTAGGCGCCCAGAAAAACACGTCGATGAACCCGAAAAAATTGAAACCTCTTTTGAAGCAAAGACTTTTTCAGAACTCTTGGCGATTTGGCCAAAAGAAGATGCATCGCGTTCGAAGATAGAAGCGCTGGCGCAAGATCTTGCTTCCAAAATGGTGACTTTACGATGGAAAAATGAAATGAATCAAGCACTCATCGAATTTTCGCTGCAATCCATCGATCATTATGTGAAATTGTTTGCTGAACTTTATCCTGATGCCACCTATCTTTCTGATACAACGTTTAAAAGTCCTACCCCTCCGACTTTTTTTGAACGCAAACTTTAAGGGTCGATATGATTGATGGGGAAAGGAAGGTGAGATGATGCGTTCAACATTTACCGGTTTAGAGATTGCGCGCCGTGCGCTCACCGCTCAACAAACGGCGATCACGACGACAGAGCATAATGTCGCCAACGCGAACACAGAAGGGTACACGCGCCAGCGGGCAGAGTTGGTTGCGGCTCGCCCCCTACCGTATCCCGGTCTGACGCAAGGTGCGCTTCCCGGCCAGATCGGGATGGGGGTCGATGTTGCACAGATTCGACGCCTCCGTGATGCATTTCTCGATCGGCAATATCGCGAAGAATCGGCACAGTCTTCGTACTACGATGGACTTAGTAAAGTTTACGATCGCCTGCAGGCGGTCTTAAAAGAAGATAGCGATCTTAATGGTGCAGGCGTACTACGTGCTGTTGATGCCTTTTGGGGAGCTTTGGATGATTTATCGCTCGCGGCCGAACGAGGTGAAGTCCGTGAACAGGTGATTGGGGCAGCGGAAAGCGTCACGGACGCCTTTCGTCATGTGTTTGAATCCTTAACACGTATTTCGACCGATCTTGATTTTGAAATCCGTCAACATATCGCAGAGGTGAACTCACTTACGACGCGAATCGCCGATCTGAATGCTCAGATTACCCAGCTGAAACCACACGGGCTTACAACCAACGATTGGGAAGACACGCGCGATAAGCTTCTGGATGATCTTTCCAAGCTTCTTGCTATATCCGTTGTTGATCTCGGAAACGGTGGTATCCGAGTCACAACGGCAAGCGGCGTTGTGCTTGTTGATGGTACAAAACAGACACCCTTGGAGATTCAGACGGATGACCAAGGGAGGTCTCTACCGATCGTCAATGGCGCTGATCCGAAAAATCTGGGTGGCGCACTGGGCGCGTCGCTGGAGGCACGGGATAAGATTTTGGCAGATCTCTACAATCGTTATAATGATCTTTCTTTAGCCTTTGTTCAGGCAGTGAATGATACCCATATGGATGGTGTTCATCTTAAAGATATTTTGCAAGGACGCACAGAAGCCAGTGGTATACCTTTTTTTGTCAGCCATTCTTGGGCAGAAACATTTCTAAAGAGCGATCCCAATCTCTGGAAGGATCTAGTGGATGGTAAGCGATCTTGGACCGATCAACAGTTTCTAGTCGATCCTAATGATCCCCAAAAAGGCTTCATATGGCAGCCCAAGGATATGGGCGATGTTGCCGTAAACCCACTCATCATCAAGGATCGAGAGCTTGTGGCCGCGGCTTCTGTTCCGCCTACCGGTGTGGCTGATGGTCGTGTGGCTAAAAAACTCGCTGCTTTTCGTTATGGTGCTCTCCCGGATCTTTCTACCCATGAATCGTTTACAGAAGCGTACGCTGGCGTGATCGGTCGGATTGGCATTGATGCACAACGGGTCGACCATCTACGAGAGATGAAATCGACGCTTGTGCAACAAGTCGATCGTCAGAGAGAAGCGGTTCACGGCGTATCGTTAGATGAAGAAATGACGTTGCTATTGCAATACCAACATGCCTATAGTGCTGCCGCACGTGCGGTCACAGCGATTGATCAAATGCTTGATAAGCTTATTAATGGCACGGGATTGGTTGGTCGTTAAACCGGTTTGAAGGGGTTATGATGGAAAGGGGGATCATACGTGCGTGTGACACAAGGGATGATGGCCCAACAATTTTTGGCAAACTATGAACGTTCACTTGCTCGGCTCGATCGTTATCAAGCACAGCTTGCAACTGGTAAAAAAATAACAAAACCATCCGAAGATCCGGTAACTGCGGTGATGACGGTGCGCAACCAGGCTGAACTTCGAGGGATCGAACAATTTCAACGGAATGCAAGTACGCTGTTAAGCTGGACACAGACAACCGATGCGGCGTTATTTGAAGCTGAGGATTTGATGAAAACATTGCGTGAAAAGATGGTGCAAGCGTCCAGCGATACATTAGGTGATACAGCGATGAAAGCGCTTGCCGCTGAGATACGTCAGATCAAAGAACAATTTGGCGCGATCGCGAATACATCGATGGGCGGGCGGTATGTCTTTGCCGGTACCAATACCCAAGGACCACCTTATGTCAACGGTGTTTTTAAGGAGACACCCGATAATGGTCCAGCAGTCGGTTCTGGAGTAGAAGGTGCCAATGATGCAGTCATCTCTGTCGCTCTCAAGCCAGGGATCGATCTTCCTTTGAACATTGTGGGAAAAACGCTTTTTAATACACCAGATAAAGACGGCCGAACTTTTTTTGCTTTTCTCGATGCGGTTTCTGATCAGCTCGATAACGGTCAACCCGTAGGCAATCTTCTAGGTGCGCTGGATGAACATGAAGATCGTTTTTTAACCACACACACGACCTTAGGTTCCGTCGAACATCGCTTAGAGCTTATGATGTCGCGCTTATCTTCAGAGTCGGCGATTACTGAAGAACTTTTATCGAGGCAGAGTGATGTCGATATTGCTGAAACGATTACTAGACTTTCAATGCAAGAAAATGTTCATCGGGCAGCGCTTGCAACAGGGGCACGGATCCTGATGCCGACATTGATTGACTTCTTAAGGTGATACTTATGCTGATCATTGACCAAAGTGAAGCGTGGGCGCGTCTTGGATGGATAGGCGTGCTTCGCGCAAGACGAGAAGAGGCAGCGCTGGGAAGAGAAGAACTCTTATACGGTATTGCACGACGCGTTGAAGAAGGGCATCGTTTGGCAGCTGTTGAAACATCGAATCGCGCCATCCAGGAGATTGCCCTAGATCGGTCATTACCGCCTCCAAAAACAGCCATTGGGCAGTTTTTTGAACCACCCCTTGTACCGATCTCCATACGTTTTATAGAACATATCGAGCCTCGAGGTGTATGGATTGATCTGCGGCTCTAACGTCCCAAAAAGCATGGATGAGAATGTGCAATAAAAGATATAACATGCGCTTGTGATGTTTCACAAGCACGGTTTGGTACAAGCAGATATTGTTGTTTATGTGGACAGTTCATATGTTTTTTTCTTAACATGATGATGTTGGAGTGAAAGGCGGATTCACGGTGGGTGAAATCTTTTTTCCACGCGGCTTGCCGGGTTTTTATCAGGAAAAGCATTGGATGCTCTATGAGCTTGAAAAACCGTTTTATCTTTTAGAAGCGCGTGGACGGCCAGAGATCGCGCTGCCGGTTGTCTCGCCTTTTCTTTTTTATCCTGATTATGCGCTTCGTGTGGCACCAGAAGTGCTCAGCCGTTTGTCAGATAGAAACGAAACGGAAGAAGCACGATTATCGTATGATCAAGACCTCGTGCTTCACGAGGAAGACTTAAATGATGGGGAAGATCTCTGGGTTGTCCTAGCTGTGGTCACTTTAAAAAAACCGTTTGAATCTTCAACGATCAATCTAAAAGCACCGATTCTTTTGAACACACATACACGGATGGCTGAACAAATTATTCTAGAACACGCGCTCTATGATGCGCGATCCCCCCTTCACCGACTTCAGAAGAACCGTCTTTCTACAACCGATACACATCACGGTGAAATGGGGTGAGTCGATGCTCGTTTTGAAACGAAAAGTCGGAGAATCGATTATCATTGCTGAAGGCATCGAGGTTGTTGTGCTCGGCTTGGAAGGTTCACATGTACGTCTAGGCGTTAAAGCACCTCGCGATATTCCTGTATTTCGAAGAGATTTATCGGGAGATCCAGGCCAGCAACCGGGAAGCGCTCACGACAAAAGAAATGTTAGCAACGTTTTTCGGTAAAGATCATACGTAAAACAGTCTGGCATGCATAGACGATGGGTGGCGGGTTTGGCCTAAGGAGCGAGAGGATGATGGACAAACGTTTCTATGTCATCCTAGGTGCACAACATTTCTATATGGACTTCACTTGTACAACCGGTGCTCTATGGTGTTCTCCACCCCTTCCTGCCATACTGGCAGAATGGCTGATGGATCAACTCCATACGCATTTTTTTAAACGCACTGGTTTTAAGGGCGATCAAACAACAAGCGCGATGCAAAGTGGTAAAGAAAGAAACCGACGAATAGAGACAGAAATCGAGGCTTTCATTCTTCACATCCTTCAAGATGTAGATCAACGCATAGGATTAAAATGGCGGCACCTCTACGAACGTTCCAGAATGCACTTAAGCGCATCAGCAAAAAACGATAAGAACCATGGATCAGATCAATGTTTGAATCAAAACATGACAGTCGAGACACAAGTCGTAGCACGTCTCATCCAACAAGCCGTTGTCGGAAGAATATTAACAGATGAGCAGTTGTTGCGCTATTTACGAAACATTGTCAGCGAAAGATATGATGGTCTTCACATTGAGCAGCTGTCATCCGATCTATACCTTAATGCGCTTGCGCTCGCCGGTCGGCTGAGCGATGTGAAAGACAGTACAGCGCTCAATGCACGCGTTAACCATACGAACGAGCCTATCCGTATTCGTCCTGGCATCGGGCTTGTCAAGAAAGCCCATGGTGATGTTTTTGAGTGTCGCCGATGTGGCGCGGTGTTCGATACGCCTTACCTTCATGATTGTGTGCACTGTGGAGATGTTGACGTGTACTGTCCGATTTGTGCATCGCTCGGTCTCATCCGTGGCTGCACTTTGATCGTAGAGGAGCCCATGGATCAGGGAAACGACATACGACAGCCGTCGTTAACCATAACGGAGCGCTTGTCTTTAACATCGCCTGCCTCTTCGACAACGGAGTTTACTGAACGCTTAACCTTATCTTTTCGACCTTCGTGGTTGTATCGCCTGACACCATGGCAGCAAAAAGCAGCACAGGCACTTTTGGAAATCATAGACGATAAAAGCGTTGGATCGGTATCTTTACTCTGGGCTGTCACAGGCGCTGGAAAAACAGAGATGCTGTATCCGCTTTTGGAGCGCCTTGTAACAGAGAAAAAAAGAGTGCTTTGGGCAACACCTCGGCGGGATGTTGTCTTAGAATTATATCCTCGCCTTAAAGAAGCGCTTCCGTATATGGATTGCGTTGCTCTTTATGGAGGATCGGATGCTTTTGCAGAGACAGGAGACGTTACACTTGCAACCACCCATCAGGCATTAATATTTCAGAATTATTTTGATATAATTCTTGTAGATGAAGCGGACGCGTATCCGTATACGGTTGAGACGTACTTAAAGCGTGGGATCCAACGCGCACTTCGAGCAAACGGACGTATGATCATTGTCACTGCCACCCCTGGGATAGAAGCGATACGAGACGTGATGGATAGCGATGGTAGGATGATTCTTGTACCTAGACGTTATCATGGACAACCCTTACCAGAGCCACGCTTCATGCCTTTTAAGGAGCGCGGCAAAAAGGGTGACCTCAGTCTAACTGACCTTCGCGTCACCGTCGAACCTATTCAAGAAAAGCTCAAGCAAGGTCGTAAACTTTTCATTTTTGTTCCACGGGTAGCCGATGTGGAAGCAGTCGTTCAATTTTTAAAAGAATCGTTACCCACAGATCAAGACGTGATCGCTGGAACACATGCCTCTGATCCGGATAGAGATGTTAAAGTCTCCTCTTTTCGGCAAGGTACAGTCAAAATCATGGTGACGACGACGATTTTGGAACGCGGCATTACGATTGCAGAAAGTGACGTCTATGTATTTTGGGCGGATGCCTCTCTCTTTGATGCGCCGTCACTCGTACAGATCGCTGGTCGCGCAGGACGGAAGGCTCATGATCCAACAGGAGAGGTGGTTTTTTGGGGTCATACGTATCATTCGGCGATTCGTTCGGCGATCGAACATATTCGTTGGATGAATGCATGGGCCATCACGATGCCAGAAGGAAAAAAGCTTTCTGCACGTGATATGCTCCAATCGTATCCTCTGCTGGAGCATGTTCATCCAGATGCTTTTAAAGATGTTTCTCAAACAAGTAAACCCTTGAAAAAGTCCATTCAACAACACATCGAACGGTTCTTTCCAGGCATACTTGATCATATAAAGCATTACTTTATTTTGGAAGAAAATAAATGCTTGCTCTGTGAACGTATGTATGATGTTGACAACGAGCACCCACTAGGTGCCTTGCTTTGTACGGACTGTCGTGCGCACGTGTTGCCCTTGACAGAGCCGCTTTGTAGCCATTGTGGTCGAAGTCGGA